>JGI24696J40584_12961716_pt1 | contig 57126 bp, 37 predicted proteins | sample TergutCo191P4_FD_40584 | JGI IMG/M metagenome (IMG submission 40584)
TTTTATCTATCTCATTTTTTACTTCAGGAGTTATTAGTTTAGATTCCGCAAGCGATAATCCTCGCATAATTTGCTGAGAAGACATTATTTCACCTTGCAAAAAGCGGTCTGCTTCCTGCAACATTCTTTCCTCTCCGTACAGACATTCTAAAAATTCAGACAGGCAATTTACGCCCTTTTTTTGTCGCCGATTATTGCTCCGTAACAAAAACCACGTATTAAAAAACCGTTCGCAAATAATATAGGCGCTACCTTTTATAACACCTTCTACTTCCTCTTTTATTCTTCGTGATATTTTATCGGCTTCTACCGTTTCTATCCAGCCATCATCAACCAAGCGCTTGAGTTGCGGAGAAAGCAAATTGGGTTCCAAATCTGCATCTATCGCTAATTTCTTAAAAGGAATAGCATCCCAATTCATCGCAATTGCATCAATGATAACTTGTTGTTGAGGAGGCAGTTCTTCTAATTTGGCTTTATACAGCGGGGTAACTTCGTCCACCAAAGCATTCAAATCATCAGTTACATCTGCCAAAAATCCTTTCACAAGTAGTTTGAACAGCATCACTGCCGTGCGTGGATTGCCTCCCGTAAAATGATACAAGGTTTGCAAACGCGCTCTTTCTTTACGCAACGCAGATACTATATCGGGATTGAGTTGCGTGCGTTCGGCAAGATTTTCAAGCAATTCCGTAAATTCCTCAAAACTCAATTTTTTAAGATATTGTATTTGAAAAAAATCGTAAAAAGGCATATCGTATTTCACAACTTCATCCGTAACAACAGTGCCGGCGCTTACAATAATCGGCGCTCCGTTCTCGCTTAACAATTTACGTAAAGCCCATTGTTCCTGTTTGTTTTTCCTGTTATTATCCAAGCGGCTGAATACCAACCCTATATTATCTATCAACAATACAGGGCGGCGGCATAAATCACGACAAGTGCTCATTAAATATTTATACGCCTCTTCCGCAATTATTTCGGGCGTTTTTTTTGACAATTCCTGTATCTTTTTATCTATATCTAATATTTGAACTTGGTATTTTTTGGGGTCTTCCGATTCCAAACTATTTGCCAAAGCATTTAAACAGTTGTTCCAAAACTTGGCAAGGTCCTTTATATTGTATTGTTCCTCAGAGAAAAGCAAAGGAACAAAACGATTTCGATATTGCTCTTTATGCAACTCCACTTCCATTCGTTTGAGCAGTGTCGTTTTGCCCATTCCACGCTGACCGATAATAAGATAGTGTTGCGGTATGCTGTTTTCTTTTTCCTTTACTATTTTGTTCACTAACAATTCAAATTGTTTTTGACGCACCACAAATAATGCTTCTGTTATTGCTGCGCTTTGTCGTTGCGGATTGTATAATCCTATCTGATTTAAACTGATTGCTGTTTCCATATCTTATAAAATAAAACGGTTATACCAAAAATCTCTTAATAATGGAGAGCGGAAAATATATTTGCCGTTATTTTCTACGAGATAGCCATCATTTTGGAGCATATTAAGCAACTTTGCCAATATTGTTTCTGCTTTATCTATATCTTTTTCTTGTATAGAGAGATTTGCCAATAAATTTTCTCTGCTTTCGCCATTGTGTAAAGTACATAATTTTAATATTTTACGAGCGTTATCTTCAAACTCATTGTATTCGTTTAATCGCTCATCCCATGTATTAAAATGGTTTTCTTTTATCAGACAATTATATGATTCGTCTATGGTATCTTTTGAAAGTTGCTTCCCTTCAATACAAACCAAAAAATTAATTTTTTCTACCAATATTTGAATGAAAAAAGGCAAATGCCAAACCAATTTATCAAGAATATGCTGAATATGTTCTTTCGTAAATTGTACTTTGTCATCAACATCCAAACGTGAAATAAAATCTTTTGCCTCATATTCTGAAAATGCTCCAATGGGAAAATTATGAATATCATTAAAATGTTTGCTCAGTTGATGCATAGAAGCAAAATTTTCAATTCCAACTGAACTACATAAAATCCAACGAACTTTAGTTGTTTGTCGAAAACTCCGTAACCATTCCAAAAAAAATTCAACCTTCTCTTTACCATTTTTTTGTGTGAGTAGATGATTTAAATAAATTGTTAACTCATCTATCACTATTAAAATTTCACCTGAATTTTCAATTAATTGCTTGATTTTTCCGTATGTATTACTCCGCCAAACATCGCAGTTTATTGAAACTTTATTTCCTGCAATTTCGAAATCATCAATGCTTTCAAATAATTTTAAAATAGTATCTCCAATTTTAGTTTTTGCATTTTTCCACCAATTTTCTTTTTGTAATTCTTCTTTGAAAAATTTAACAAATTCACCCTCTGTCCCTTTTCCCTGTAAATCAAGATACAAGGTTTTCCACCCGTTTTCTTCTGCCAATTTGAGCATTTTTTTAGAAAAAGAAGATTTCCCAACTCTTCGTGGAGCAGATAGTTTCAGCGACACGCCTTTCAAAATATGATTTTTCCAAGCGTATTGTAATTCCGTTTCTCTTCCGTAAAAATCAGCGCCTTCTACGGGAGGTCCTGTTTTAATTGTAATCTTTTCTACTGTCATAACATTTATATTTAATATTCGGCTGCAAAAATACAGAAAATTATATATACAAAATTGTTTATATACAAAATTGTTTATATTTTTTGTGCATATAAACCGTTTACTAAATCTTCCTAATTCAAATAGATTCCCCCCTCCACCACTACACTCTCCCCTTCTGAAATCCCGCTAACAATCCGCACTCTTCCCTTTTTAACGGATTCGGTTTTTACTGAGTGGCGCACAAATTTACCCTTTGTAATTTCCACAAAAACATAGTCATTATCCTGTTCTTGCATAATGGCGGTTGCGGGTAACATAACTGCCTGTATTGGAGAACTTAAGAAGTGAACTTCACAGAACATGCCGAGTTTCAATTCTCTATCGGCATTGTTGCATTCCACCATCACTTCAAGCGAGCGGGTCTCCTCGTCCAACATTTCACCTATATAATAGATTGTGCCCCAAATAATTTTATTGGGATGAGCATCGGTATATAGTTCCACACGGTCGCCCTGTTTAATCGCTCCGAAATATTTCTCTTTCACAAGCGCGGTTACCCAAACTTTTGATAAATCGGCAATGACAGCCAACGGCTCCGCATCCTCTTTTACGTAACCCCCAATGGTGATATTGGTTTTAACCACCTCTCCCGCAATGGGGGAAACAATGCGCAAGGGTTGCCCCAATTGCAATACGTCAACATCAATATTAAAAATGCGTAAACACGCCTTCGCCTGTTCAAATTCCTGTTGAGCAACATTTGCTTCATTTTTAGCCTGCTCCAACTCTTTTTGGGAAGCAACGCCATGAACTGCCAACTCTTTTTGGCGGTTATAGTTTTTTTGGGCAACTTCATTTGCCGATTGTGCTGAAAAATACGACTTTACCGCCTCATTAAATTCGGAAGAATTGAGTTCAAAAATGGGCGAGCCGGCACTCACTTTTTGCCCCAACTTGACGTATGCTTTTGCAATTCGTCCTGCAAAAGGCGGGGCTATTTCCGCAAAACTGCCTGAAACAGGACGCACCGTACCCACCGTGCGAAACTCTGCCGAAAAATCTTGTAATTCAGACTTTTCAATAATTATTTGTTCTAAAATGGGCGAGTCAGCTGCTATTATTAATGTATCGCCCGCTATGGTTACCTCCACAGGTTCTTGGGCAGTTTCTCTATTATTACATCCGATGAGCAATAATGAGCACAAGAGTATGGTAATATATTTATACATAAATGATTGGTTAATTATTTTATTGTTTTTTCGTTTTAAATATTTTGAACTCTGAGGAGACTGATTTAGCAGATTTTCTCTGTTTTAATAAATCTCTGATCAGGTTTATCACGTCTAATCAGAGTCATCAGAGTTTAAAAAGAAGTCTTGATTAAAAGAGCATTAAGCCAAAACAGGCGGCGCCCGAAGCGATAAATTTCGAAAATATTCAGAAACTAAATGAGGGGTAGTCTCCGTAAATATGTCTTCTAAAAACTGAAATTGCTGAGGATTAATTGTATAATCGCAAGAAAAAACAGTAACATCGAAATGTGAGACATGAGCAATGACCATAAGATCTTGTTTTGTGTGCCCACCGTTATCAGAATTATGGTGCGATTCTTTATGCAAATGGGAGTGCATAGCAAGCTCGCCATCAACAACATGCAGATGATAAAAGCAAACTGTACTTACATAGTAGCCTACGTAAAGCAACAGCAACAATAACGATAAAATTTTCTTCAGCTTGCTCATTTTATTTTGGGCGGCGAAAATAGAAAAAAGCACAAAATACGCATTGCATTTTTTTAATTCAAGTTCATGAAATTGCATCAATAAAAAACCGGTCATCAAAATTAACTAAATAAACCTGCTCCGTAGCTCGTGTTACGGCAGTGTAGAGCCATCGTAAAAACTCCTTATCCATCTTGTCTTCAGTAATATAGCCCAAATCAATAAGCGCCACTTTCCATTGTCCGCCTTGCGTTTTGTGGCAAGTTAAAGAATAAGAGTATTTTACTTGCACCGCATTGAGAAACGGATTGCTTTTCATCTTCAAGAACCGCGCCCGTTTGCTCGGTATATGCTCATAATCTTTGAGTATTTCCTGATAAAGCGCTCGCATCTGCTCGGAACTCATGGAGGGACCATCGCTTTCCAAACTTTCTAAAATAATCTTAAAGTCCACATCGGGATAGTTGGGGTAATCGCACAAACGCGCCCGTATATCCATGAATGTAAAGCCGTAGAGTTCCTGCGTTTTCGTAATCGACATCACCTCCATCAGGTCTCCGTTGGCAATAAAGCCCACTTCCGAAAGTTCATCAATCCAATAGTAGTTGTTTTTTACTGCCATTAAAAAATCGCCGGTTGCCAATTTGTTTTCACGGCAGAATATTCTGTTTCTGACTTCATTATTAAAAATATATGCTCTTTTGTTTGAGCGCGTTATAATTGCAATCTCTTCTGGGTCATAATGCGCGTACAACCGGTTTAATTCATCTTCAAGTTCCTGACTCCCTATGCGTTTAATATCTTCAAAAGAAGAAAGGGAAAAGAGCGGCAGTGCCATTTTTTTTGCCGATAAAACCTTTCTCAACAAGGTGGCATTGTGCAAGATTCCCGAATCGTTGGCTTGGCGCACCACATCGGTGAGTTGGCAGGTGGAGATATCCACATCGAAATTAACTGTTAAAAAATCTAAATTTAATGCGGGCGATTCATCGCTTTGCACAGGTGGAAGTTGCGCGTCATCGCCAATAAAAAGCAATTTATTATTCTCGCCTTCAAAAACATATTCCATCAAGTCGGTAAGTAATTCTCGCGAGCCGAACGATTCCATCGAGTTGCTTTCGCAGGAAATCATGGAGGCTTCATCCACAATATACAAGGTGTTTGTGCTTGTATTCGCTTTTCGTATTATGTTTACAAACCCTTCTTTATGGGTTACTTTATAAATATGTTTGTGAATGGTGTAGGCTTTAGTGCCGGAATAGGAGGCAAACACTTTAGCGGCTCTTCCTGTGGGCGCGAGCAATACGGTTCGCTTTTTTAACTGGGCGAACACTCTCACCAAAGCGCTGATGAGCGTGGTTTTGCCGGTGCCGGCGTATCCTTTCAGAATAAAAAGTTGTTTGGGATCCCTTTTATACAGGAAATCAACCATTTTGAACAGGGCAGCCTCTTGCCCTGCGGTAGGTTCGTGGGGCACTTGCGCTCTAAATAGTGTTAAAAATTCTGATTTAGAAAGCATAGTTGATTGCAAATTGTATGCCCTGTGCGCCTTTCCACCATTTGTTCTCCTTGTCTGCCACCCAACTTTTGCTAATCCAGTAGTTTCCTACCGGTTTCGAGGGGTCGTAAATGGGAAGTCCGTAATCTAATCTGATGAGGAAGAAGCTAAAATCTAAACGAAGGCCAAGCCCCACGCACGCCGCAATCTGTTTATAAAAGGTACTAAAATTAAACTCTGCATTGGGCATACCTTCATATTTCGATAAGAGCCAAACATTTCCGATATCGGAAAAGACGCCGAACTTAAACGCTTTGTAAATAGTGCCTCGATATTCCAAGTTCAACTCAATTCGCATATCTCCCACTCTTTCAACATATTTCTCTCTATCTTCATTGGTGCAATATCCCCCGGGCCCTAACTGCCGGAATGTCCACCCCCGCATACTGCTGGCGCCGCCCACGAAAAAGCTTCTTTCAAAGGGAATTACCGTGCCTTTTTGGAATGGAATCGCCATGCCGAACATCAAACGGGCGGCAAAAGAATTATTGGCATTGATAAAACGGGTATATACAAGATTGAGGTCAAATTTTTCGTAAGTACCGTAATTAAATTCCTTAAAAATTTGCCATGTTTTATCGCTATTTATTGCCTTGTTTACACCATAAAGCAGCAATCCTACATTTTCAAAAGAAAAGTTAACGCTCAATTGGTGAAGTTTGTGCCTGTTGGGTCCATAAGTCAAGGTATAACGTGCAGAGGGCAAAAAGAACTTTTGAAATTTATGTTGATAACTTTTAGGATATTTTTCAATACTGCTATCATTGCTTTCATTGCGGGTATTCAAAGTAGAAATTTCTATAGGCGACACTGTATGAGTGAGATAACGCGTAGGACTCCATTTGTAAGTATATGCCGCTTGCATTGCCAAACGGGAATGGTATTGCGAATAATTGCAGGAAAATTTGATCTCGGTAGAATAACCCCATAGTTTAATGTTCTGATATTTAGGCAACATCAACAATCTTGGAAACTCTAAAGATACCGAGCCCCCTACTTCACCATAGATGGAATTAACCGATGTTTGCGTTTTGCTAATAAGATCGTTAAACCACTTATAGTAATACACACTTCCATAGCCCCTTATGTTCAGAAACTCTGCGCCTCTAAAAATATTTTTGTTGGTATATGAGAGTTGTAAAGTGGTACGGTCGGTGCGCAAATCAAAGTCTGCACCCAAACTCTCTTGCTTGGCTCTGGTGAGGTGCAACGTTGTGTTTAAAACACCTGTTTTCTTAACCGAGTCCAAAAGCGCTCCTTCCTCATTATAAGTAATATTGATGATACTAAAATTCCTCAAATCACGCAGTTTTTTAGAAGTCCGGTCGTATGCAACTTGAGAATAGAAATCCCCTTTTTTCATCCAGACAGCGCCGGCAATGGTACGGCTGTTATAATCTTTGACTAACTTTAACTTATGGGTTCTTTTCTTTAATTTTTTTATTGTAACAAATTGATACAAAGTAGAATCTGATTTTGACCTGAAATCATAATAGGAAACTGTATCCAAATGAATGTTTTTGTCAAAATTCAAATCATAATTTGTATAAATTAATACATTATTAAATTTGTAACGATTTCTGCTTTTGTATATTAAAGTTTCATCATTTTGGTCATCGAAAGATATTTTAATGGCAAGCTCCACCGTAGGATTTCCTTGTGCATTCAAATGTTGAAAGGCATTTAGAGAATCTATCAAAAAAGTAACCATACTTGTATTAGCATAGAAATAGCCTTGATCTCTCAACTTATTTACAATGCGGTTTCGCTCTGCCACAAATGTCTCTTCTTTATAAATCATCCCTTTCTTTATCAACGAATTGACAGTATCTGTAATTACAATACGCTTATATTCAGGAATTTCAACCTGATACTCAACATTTCTAATATAGTAAGGTTGATTTGGCGTAACAAAATAGTTAACTTTTGCCTTTTGTTTTTTCAAATAATTGACCTCCACACGTGCCGTTGCATCAAAATAACCGCGCTGAAACATGGCTAACTGAATTTGCTTCATGGAGCGTTGCATGTCGTTTGTATCAATCAGCACGGGCGGTTCTCCTTTTTCGCGAAGCCGTTTATTTGATTTAGAATCTTTTGTTATCCCTGTAATAGAATCAAATTTCGGCTGATGATTTACCCAAATTGAAGCTTTAATTGGGAAAATTTCCATAAATTTCTTATTGGGAATGGGTCGAAGCAAATAAAATAAATCATCAAACTGCTGCCCTTTAACATCCTCAACTTTAAGGGTATTCTTTACTAAAGCATATTCGGTTTTGGCAAGGTATTTGGTGTAGTTACAAGATGAAAATACAAACAAAAAAACAACCCCGAAAAGAATTGCAACCCTACAAAAAAAACATCTCTCTCTTAATACTTTCACCTTAAATTGTTTTTTTATTTTGTGGATATTTTTATTCATTCTTATCGTTTTGTATTATATTTATACCATATTATTACAAAGCATAAAGTACTATTAATAAAGCCTAAACGCTACGAAATAGTTCTTATTGTATTTTTCCAAAAAACTCACAAAATCGCACTTCAAACAATCATATGTAAAAAAATCGCATTATTTCGCACTTTCTAAGAAAAAAACACAATTTATGCACTACGATAATTATCCCTCTCCTTGTTTTGTGATGTTTGAAGAAGCGCTGGAAGCCAACTTGCAATTGTTGGATTTGGTGCAGCAAGAAGCAGACGTTTCCATTATTTGCGCGTTGAAAGGGTTTGCCTTTTGGCAGTCATTTCCACTCATTCGGCAATATTTGTCGGGAGGCACGGCAAGCTCGCTCAATGAAGCGCAGCTTATTGTGGAAGAGATGCATTGTGAAGCGCATACTTACGCTCCTGTTTATTTGGAGGAAGAGTTTGACACGCTTTTGTACTACAGCAGTCATTTAACATTCAACTCATTAAGTCAGTGGGCACGCTTTAGAGAAAAAGCATTGGCTTGTCGCAAAAAGATAAGTTTTGGGTTGCGCGTAAATCCAGAATATTCGGAGGTTACCACCAATTTGTACAACCCCGCCTTGCCCGGCTCGCGTTTGGGAATCTTAGCTGAGAATATGCCTACGCATCTACCAGAAGGTATTGAGGGACTGCATTTTCATACTTTGTGTGAAAATGATAGTTACGCGTTAGCAAACTGCTTGAAAGTGTTTGAAGAAAAGTTCGGACCTCTCATTAAGGAATGCAAATGGGTGAATTTTGGCGGCGGACACCACATTACTCGAAAGGATTATGATGTTGCCCATTTAATAGAACTGTTAAAGGCGTTTAAAGAACGCTATCCCAATATTGAGGAAGTAATTTTGGAACCGGGCGAAGCTGTGGGCTGGCAAACTGGAGTTCTTGTCTCAACGGTTGAAGATATTGTTGAAAATAAAGGGGTTCAAATTGCAATGCTCAACATCTCATTCTCGTGTCATTTGCCCGATTGTTTGGAAATGCCCTATAAGCCCACCGTGCTTGGGGCAACCGAACCTGCTCCCAACAGTAAGAACGTGTATCGCCTTGGCGGCAGTTCTTGCTTGGCAGGAGATTATATCGGTATGGGTGACTTTGCTTTTCCCGAACCTTTAGAAATTGGCGACAGAATTGTGTTCGACGATATGATTCATTATACTATGGTGAAAACCACTTTCTTTAACGGGGTTAAACATCCGGCAATAGGCATGGTTACCAAAGATGGGGATTTTGTTTTATTGGCTGAACCGGGGAAATATGCAGATTACAAAGCAAAATTGGGATAATAGATGGCAGAAATTACATTTAGAACAATTTCTGCTCCCGCAGAAGCAATATATAAAGAAAAACGCAGTAAATTCTTAGCTTTTGCCTACCCCGTAATAAATGAAGCAGAAATTAAAGAAAAAATTGCTTTTTTGAAGAAAAAATATCATGATGCCCGACATCATTGCTATGCCTACATTTTGGGGGCAGATAAAGCAATTTATAGGATGAATGATGACGGCGAACCCTCCGGCACGGCAGGACGCCCCATTCACGGACAGCTTTTATCGAAAGATGTTACTAATGTGTTAGTTGTAGTGGTTCGTTATTTCGGCGGAGTGAAGTTAGGAATAGGCGGATTGAGAGTAGCTTATAAGATCGCCACTAAAGAAGTGATGGAAAAAGCAGAAATCGTTGAAAAAAATGCTTCTTTTTAGATGAAAAATACATTTATGCAAAAAAAAAACTATTTTTGTCCACTTTCTTACGTAATACTAAATTCTTATGATTAAACCAGAAACTCCTGTAAGCTTCTTCAGATTTGAAGATTTGCGCATTTATGCAAAAGCCTTAGATTACATTACTTGGCTCCACAACGTGGTGAACAAATTTCCGAGCCACGAACAACCCACACTCGCACAACCTTTCCTTAAAGTAGCGCAAAGTATCGCACTTTATTTGGCGGAAGGTTCTGCAAGAAACAAACCTCAATTCATTTATTACTTAAAAATGGCAAAAAGTTCCGTACGCGAATGCGTAGTTTATACCGAAATAGCCCTGCGTTTAGGTATTATGGATGAGGAAGATAAAGAATATTCTGTTAACCAAATGATGGAACTCACCAAAATGATTGGCTCTTTGGTTACGTCATTACAACGCGCCATACCCAATGCTAAAGAGGAAGATGAGTTTGATGACATGCACCTTCCTCCTGACCTTGATTAATCCTCTTCCTTGTTTTCTTCTTCGTATTTCTTGATAATCTCATTTTGAACATCAGCCGGAACTTGTTGATATTCTGCAAATTTCATGCCGTATGAAGCACGACCCGAAGTAACGGAACTTAAAGTGGTTGAATATTTATTCATTTCAGCCAAAGGCACTTTTGCGCGTATCTTTTGAAATTCACCTTCACTGTCCATACCCATGACTACGCCGCGGCGTCCTTGCAAGTCGGTCATCACATCGCCCATTCTTTCGGAGGGAACGAAGATTTCCACATCGTAAATGGGTTCCAAGATTTTAGGACCGGCATTTTTAAACGCTTCGCGGAAGGCGTTACGTCCTGCCAATTTGAATGCCATTTCGTTAGAGTCAACGGGGTGCATCTTTCCATCGTAAATATTGATGACGATGTCGCGGGCATAAGAACCGGTGAGCGGTCCCTCCTCCATTTTTTCGTTGATCCCTTTGAGGATGGCGGGCATAAAGCGTGCGTCGATAGCGCCACCAACAATACAGTTGTTGAAAATCAATTTACCGCCCCAAGCCAAGTCGTAACTGTCTGTTCCGCGAACAGGATATTTGGTTTGGTTCGGCATCCCTTCATAGTATGCCTCAACCAACATGTGAACTTCTCCGAATTGCCCTGCCCCGCCCGATTGTTTTTTATGGCGGTACATAGCCTCTGAGGATTTAGTAATGGTTTCGCGGTAAGGGATTTTAGGCGGATAAAATTCAATGTCTATCTTGTTTAGTTTTTCTATCATCCATTTGATAATGTTCAGGTGTTGTTCGCCTTGTCCTGAGATAATAATCTGTTTCAACTCTTTCGACTGTTCGCCTAAGAATGTTTGGTCGGTTTTCTTAAATTCGTTTAAGATTGCGCCCAATTTTTCATCATCGGAGCTATTTTTAGCACGTACGGCTGTGCGGAATTTTGGTTCAGGATATTCGGTGGGGATAATTACCTCATCGCCTGATTTCACTAAGGTTTGACCTGTTTGTGTGCCTTTTAATTTGATGGTGGCAATAATGTCTCCTGCCACAGCTTTTTCAACTTTTTCGCGGTTTTTGCCGGCAATGCAGAACAGTTGTGATAAACGTTCCTTACTGCTTGAAACGGTGTTCACCATATCCATAGCTTCTGTAATCTCGCCGCCATAAATTTTCATGAAAGAAACTTCGCCAAGATGCTGTTCAATAGCGGTTTTGAAAATATAAGCGGTAGCGGGGTCACTGGTTTTGCAAGCCAAAGTTTTGCCAGATTCTGTGGAAACGCCGGGCATTTCATCAGGAGCAGGAGCGCTCGATTTCAATATCTCCATTAAACGGGTAACACCTTGGTCGTTTTTCGTTGCCACGCAAATCACGGGGAATGTGCCACGGTTAATCACGCCCAATTTCAAACCTTGCGCCATCTCTTCTTCGGTGAGTGTGCCTTCTTCAAAGAATTTGTCCATCAATTTCTCATCATTTTCGGCAGCAGCTTCAACCAACGCGTTATACATTGCTTCTGCTTTATCTTTTTCGGCGGCGGGGATCTCTTCAACTACCACTTTTCCACCACCAGCAGGGAATTTCAAGAGTTTCATTTGCAGCAGGTCTATCACAGAGTCGAAGCCCACGCCAGCGTTTACCGGATATTGGAATGGCATTACGCTGCCCCCAAAGTAATGTTTAAGTTGGCGTAATGTTTCGTCAAAGTTGGCTTTTTCGTGGTCTAACTGATTCACTACAAACATTACCGGAGCATTCATCCTTTTTGTCCAGCGCCATTGAATTTCTGCGCCCACGTCCACGCCGTTTTGCGCGTTGATTACCATAAGCGCTGTATCTGCAACCCGAAGAGCGCCAATAGCTTCGCCAATAAAATCATCAAAACCAGGACAATCAATCATATTAATTTTGCAACCTGCATATTCAGAATACATTATTGTAGAAGAAATCGATTGTTGTCTTTCCAGTTCAATGTCTCTATAATCTGAAATAGTGTTTTTATCTTCTATGGTTCCGCGTCGGCTCACAACGCCACCATGAAAAGCCATGGTCTCAGCCAAGGTGGTTTTTCCGGTTCTATTACCACCAATTAAGGCAATATTTCTGATTTCTTTGGTTTGATAAACTTTCATCGTTTTTTTATTTGTTTGATTTATAAAATATTAATACTTTTTAAAATGAGGACGCAAATATAGAAAAAAATGTGAATACTAATTTATACTGTTGATTCAACCAACTTCACATTCCTGTCTTGATTAATATTTTGATTTTCATTCTCAAGTTAATGAAAAATCTCCTCATCCCCCCTTTTTGGGGGTGGTTTATTAATATAGCACCCTATTTTTGCCAAACTTATTGAAAAGTATATCCAAAAATATCAATTATGGAAGAAAATACCCAATTCTCAGACTCCACAGTGGGCAAAATTATCTCCAATCTCAGTATTACCCTCTCGCATGTTAAAGATGCCCTGCTGAAAGATTTCCTTGAAGATATGTCGAGCTACATCCCCGGCATAACCGCAGCTACCAGCTACAAGGATTTTGAAACCTATTTGGAGAAAGCCTATAAAGATAAAACCATGCCTGCGCATTTCAGCGTGTTTATCAACGGGCTGTTTGAACGGCTGGGATACAATATATCTAACTATGAAAAAGATACCAAGTTGCAAGACTTGGTTAAAGCCATTATTGCCACTACATTCAATTTTAAAGATTTAATCAACAGCTTGTTAAATGGCAATACCGATTGGCAAAAAGAGGTGATGGATATTTTGAACGCCACAGAAGCAGGCGCCGAAGAAAAAATGCCCGCTATTAAGAAGTTGTTTAATGATCCCGACCTTAATAAAATAGGCGAGGAGAGCAGTAGTTTTGCAGCAGGCTTTATGTTTGGAGACGGTCTCCTGTCAAAAATAATACAGCTTATCATACAAATTGTTACACTATGTAAACAGGTTAAAAATTTACAGTTGGATGACCTCAAGCGAGCAGATGAAAAATTTGGCGCTTTTATGGAGGCAACCAATTTTTCACAACAATTTGCCGCCCGCATTTTCGACCACATCATGGTGATTTTGATACGGAATGGCAAAGAACTTTTTGCTGCCGACCTTGATGTTGTTTTAGATGTGCTGTTAGACACAAAGGAAAATAAGGACAAAGCCAAGGCATTGGAAGATAAGATAAAAAAAGACCTTGAAAAAAAATTGAAGGAAGAAGGTAAAAACTTGGTTGAGACCGAGTTTCAAACTTCAATAACGCAAATAAAAGACCTGCGGAAGAAGGTGAAAGAGCTTGAAAAGCAAACCACCGGAGCAGCCTCTATCCTCCTCAAAAATACAAAGGCAGAATTGAGTAAACTCACCAAAGAACTGTTTCCCGATTACGACACAATTGGAAAGGTGTTCAGCAAAATATACGCCGTGCTTGATTTCTTGAAAGTTTTTGATGAAGAATTGATAGAAGTGGTTGAATATGGAAAAGATTTGGCGGCACAAATAGACCTGTCAAAAATTAATGAATATATAACTACAATTAATGAAGGGGATGACAGCTCCGATGAAAAAGCCGATGCCCTTAAAAAAGCCAAAAAAGCGCTGAAAAGTCCTATCTCAAAATTAAATGTAATTAAATGGAATAATCTCGAAAAGTTATGTACCAAACCTGTGGACTACATTACCTCGCTTTATCCGATTAAGGATTTTGATGATGCTGAAAAGTTGCTTGCTAAAATATTGAAACTCATCAAAATATTCTCAGACGGAACGCTTGATTTCGACTCGCTGAGAAAGTTGCTGTATGAGTTTGCCACGCGAATATGGAATCTCTTCAAGAATGCCAAAGAGGACGCCAAACAAGAACTCTTAAAACTCCAAAATTTTATTATTGACCTGATTAAAGTGCATGAAAAATTTGCTATCGGCGTAAAAAATGAACTTACCAAAGCGTTCGATGAGTTTCTTTCCGGCGCTGATGCCGCAGAGTCAATTATTGACAAACTTGTTAATGAATACATTGTAAAAGAGTTGGAAAAATTAAAGGAAAAGGGGAAAATTCCGGGCACGAATATCAAATTCAAGAAATTAAGAACGTTACCGGAGACAGAATGGAAAGAGCAGTTATCTCGGCTCTATGCCACTCCCCTTGCGGCGCTTCTCAACGAAAAAGCTCAGGCTGACAAGGCATTCAACAAAATTTCCCAAACAGAATGGGAGGGGTTTGTTACAGGACAACTCCTCACCGATTATTACACCGCCATAGGCAACATGGAAGAGTATATCTCAGAATTATACGATGCTGTTGATAATTGGGAAGATAAGTTCAAAAAACTCATCAAAGAGCTTAAAGAGGATTTTACAAAAAACATAGGAAAGAAAATTGCCGACAGCCCTCATTTAATCAATTCCTTGTGGAAAAAGCCTTTGAGTGAGATGGAGGGTTATATTAAGAAAATTGAAGAAAATATAAACAAAAACGAGGATTTAAAGAAAAGCTACACTCACCTCCATTTTCTTTTGGTGGAAACAGGAGAGGAGAAAACTCCCTACAAATATCCTTTCTCGGATTTCGATTATGTTGAATATTTTTCAAACTTTGCCAACAAAATCAAAAATATTGCCCCGTGCGATTTGGACAGTATCTACTATCTGAAATTCAAAGAGATTACCATCAGTGCTATTTCTGATAAACTGAAAGCCAAGGGTATTGCCGAAGATAAAGCAAGAGCTTTTTTGGCAAATGTGTTTTCTGCCTTTTGGGCGGATATGAAAACATTGCTCTACAAAAACTTGATACGCCCTTATGCTTCCGTGATTGAAAAATCGGTAAAAAGTTGGTTGAAGGAAGTGTTGATTCACAATATTTTTGACGAAATAACGCAGCGTATTGATGACCACCTGAATTTTGAACAATATAAGGATATTTTCTCTAAAGATAACTTTACCTCTGTTGGCGTTAAAATGATACAGGAAAAAGATTCTTTGGACGTAGGAGAATCATGGGGAGCAAGCCCTATCGTACTTGCCAAAAAACTCTTGGCTTTAGGTATTGAATTAAAAGATATTAGTAGTCTCAGCGACGGCATTAAGTTTATCACCAACCTTTACAAAGCCATAAAACCGGATCTGCTGAAAAAGTTGTCGGGGGTAGTGGAACTGCCGATGCTCGATTTCAGTAATATCGCGCTTCCCTCCTACAAGTTAGATATACAGAATAAATTCTTTGCACTCACGGTTTACGAATATCCCGAAAAGAAAGAGGGCGAAAGCAAGAAAGAAGACGAACAAAATGGCATATCCCTAAAATTGGTCGCTTTTGCCGGCGAAAGAAAATTAGATTCGGATGGCGAAGAAGTAGAATCGGGTATCTTTCTGCTGCCGGTCATTCGAGGAAACTATAACAACAAGGGCTTTGCCTTGGGACAAAACCACATCCTGAAATTAGGAGTAACGGGATCGTTGAATAATGACTTTTCGAAGGAGACGGTTACCGAAGCAGGCAAAAAAGCAGCACTTGAAAATGAGCTGTTTGGATTCTTCCTCACGAACAAAAGTTCCAATCCGTTACACACCTCTTTGGAATATTTAAACAACGATGCACTGCAAATTTATTTGGAACTCTTGTTTGAACGTACCAAAGATAACCCGTTGCAAATATTTAATGCGGAGTATGCCGCATTGAAAGTGGATAACTATCCGCAAAAAATATTTGCAGGATTAAACAAAGGCGCTTTCGACTTTGGCTATTTGGGCAAGTTAGACAAAATGGAGTTTGCCTTAAAATTGCATAAACTCAATGCTTTCTTTGAAAAAATCTTGAAAGACGATATTATTATCAAGCTCTCCAAACTTGAGCTTGGGTACAGTTGGGCGGAAGGGCTCCGAGTTGATGGCGCCTTCAAGGTAAGGATTCCCATTCAAAACAACTTCGACTTGTCGATCGTAAAATTTAACGACATCATGTTGGAATTGGGCGCCAGCACTTTTAACAAGAATGCCATCACGGCGAGTTTGCTCACCAACTTCAACGTGGATTTTTCAGGTATCAACATCTCCTTCACGGAGATGGGATTAGCGTTGAATATCAACTACAAAAGCCCTGACGGCAGTTTTGGTGACTTCGACCTAATGCCCAAGTTTCAATTTCCTTCGGGGCTTGGCATAGCCATAGATATTGGTCCCGTAACAGGCGGTGGTTTGGTGCGCTGGAACAAAGAGAAAGAGGAGTTTTTTGGCGCTTTGGAGTTAACCATTGCCAATGTGGGCGGTATTAGCGCATTGCTTCTGTTCAACCTGAGAATGCCCGATGGCAGCAAGGGCTTCAGCTTCATGGGCGCTATCAGCATGTTTTTCACTCCGGGTCTTCCACTACCTATGGGATTTTCTTTGACAGGGGTAGGCGGTACATTTGGGCTGAACCGCAAGATAGAAACCGACAAACTCCGCGACGCCATACGATGCGGCGCTTTAGAATCCATATTGCTTGTTAAAGACTTGGAAAACAACCTTGATTTTGTTCTTGCAAATGCTGCCCAATATTATCCGGTGCAGCAAAACCAACATTTTTTCGGTATTCTGGCGCAACTCACCTGGACGAAAATCCTGAAAGCCGATTTGGGACTTTTTATTCAATTTCCAAAGCCTATGGTTGTCATTATTGCAGGCAGTATAAGAATCAGGGTTTCAGATAGTACTGAAGGGTTGTTAAGCATTAATGTGGATTTCCTCGGCGGTATAGACTTTAGTCGCGGCTTGTTTTTCGACGCCTCCATTGTGAACTCTAAATTGGTGGGACTTGAACTGTACGGGGATATGTCTCTGCGCATTTATTGGGCAGGTACAAAAGGTCAGAAAAAAGGATTTCTGTTGTCGGTTGGGGGCTTCCATCCGGAATTCAACCAAGAGGAAATTAAAGATTTCAATGTGGGCAAGATGAAACGCATGGGGCTGAAAATAGAATGTGGCAATTTACTCAAACTTAAGTTAGAAGGTTATTTTGCCATTACTCCCAATACGGTACAGTTCGGCGCTTCCGTGGACATTAAAATCGGTTGGGATTCGTTTGGATTAATAGGAAGTTTTTCATTCAATGTACTCTTTGCCTTCAATCCGTTTGCCTTCAAATTTGACATAGAAATAAAACTTTCGGTTAAACTTTTCGGAATAACGCTATTGGGTATTAGCGCTGGCTTAAACCTGAGCGGCCCGGCGCGTTGGAATGCCAAAGGACACGCCAAAATTTACGTTCTGTTCTTCTCTATTAAAGTGAGCTTTAACGAATCGTGGGGAAAGAGTCAAAAAACTTCAGACAAAAAATATATTGAAGTTTTACCGCTGTATGCCGAAGAGTTTCAAAACAACAATAATTGGCAAATTATTTCGGGCGATTTGGTGGACGGTTTGGTACAGATGGTTAGACAGGAGGAAAAGGACAAGTTCTTTGTGCAGCCTTCCGACAGAATTTCCTTTACGCAGCACGTCTTGCCGTTTGGCATAGCCATGTCGTGCTACGGCGAAGAATATCCCGGCGATGTCAGTAAAGTGGAATTGGTGAGCGTGAAAATTGGTGATTCTGTTATTGCCATTAGCAAAACCACCTCTTCCTTTGCGCCTTCTTTCACGCGAGAACTTTCTTTAAATGAAAAGCTTAAATTGCCTTCTTTTGAAGACAAACAATCGGGTTTTGAGTTGCCCACCAACAGCTTTGGCACGGTAGCCCCTCCAGGATTACCTATTCCTACGGATGAATTTGAAGAATATTGCGAAGTGGCGAAACCTCGCGAAACGACTTCAACGGGGCACTACAAATACGATACCTTAACAGTGAATGACGGCGGCAGTAAAAAAATTACTCCCAAAAAATTGATATCGGAAACTACCCTGTTACCTTCCACAGGAAAATACAAAAAACCGGCTTCAAGAGCTTCAATGCGTAGAACCGGTGCAGGCTTTAACCGCTATGTGAGCGAATGGGATAGAAATATGAATACGCAATTTGTCAGCCATTTAATGGATGAATTGAATGCAAAATTATCAAATTAATAATTAATAAAATAAACAATATTGTTATGGATACCATAAAAGACGATACCTATTATTTTCCGTGGGTGAGAAAGGGTTTAAGCATCACATTGGCAGAACAGGACAGGCTGGGCGACCTGAGCGGCAGCACCGAACTTTTGGCGAAGATGCGCCCGCAAATCTCCGTTACTACAAAATATGAAGCCACACAGGTGGAATTGGAGAGCAAAGAAAAAAAAGACCCCGCTAAAGAAAAAAAAGACCTCATCACTGTTTTGGAAAACAAAGAGTTGCAATTTGTGGGTCCCGGCGATATTGTCGGCGTCAGCCACAATGCCATTATGAAAGTAACGCCCAAAGAAAACAGCGAGGGTTTTAGCAGGCAATACTACCCTTACATTGAGTTTTGGGAGGTTGATTTCCCGTGGCGCTACACGCCTGCCTGCCACAACCAAAACAAGCTGACCCCTTGGATTGCCTTGTTGGTTTGTGAAAAATCGCGCTGCAATGTTGTGCGCCTTCCCAACGGCGCATCGCAGGTTACTTTCTCTGTGAATGCGACAGAGTATCCACAAGTTTTCCCCAATCCAAAAGAATTATGGAAGTGCGCTCATGCACAGGGTTTTACCATTGAAGAACCTGTTCTTTCCCGTTTGCTTGCTTTGCGGGGTGATCAACCTTTAAAAGAAGATACGGAATATTGCGCTTTCTTGGTTCCCGCCTTTGAAACAGGCAGGTTGCGCGGCTTGGGCGTTGCCGAAGAGGAGTTGTGTGAGTTTTTGGCGCAAATGCCTGCATGGGAAGAAACGAGCGCCAAACAGGAAAATAGAAAATATCCCTTCGTTTTTCCCATTTACTATTCGTGGTCATTTATAACCGGTGGGGACAGTTTTGACGCCATGGTAAGAAATCTGAAAGTTGCGGGCGGCTTCGGCTCAGAAATCAACATTGATGTAACGCACATGGGCGAAGGATTAGATTATGAAATGCTGTTGAAATTAGGGGAGAGACCCGCTATAGATACCATGGGCATGGCCACTGCAGCAGTAAGCATTGAATATGACTTTAAAAAACAAACCCCTTTTCCCTTACAGAAAACGGAACCCAAATTGTATAAAAACTTAAAGGATCTCATCTCAAGAAATCCTGTATTTCAAGAAAATATTGCAGAAACGTCAGGAAAGTATTTAATTACAAAAACCGATGAAGTGGGTGATGATGATCCTTGGGTAGCGCCGCCGGTTTACGGCGGAAAGCATATTATGGCTACCTCTATAGAAGAATCGGTGAACAAGGCAAACGATACGCCTTGGCTTACCCAACTCAACTTGGACATTCACCACCGCGCTGTTGCCGGTTTGGGCAAAAAAACAGTACAAACCAATCAGGAAGAGTTTGTGAACCGTGCGTGGAAACAAGTGGAATCAATTAATGCGCTGAACCATGAACTGCGCAAAATGTTGTTGAGTGTTAATATAAACCAAACCTTAGCCGGTAAAGTGCTGAAATCTTTGAAGAGACAACAGCAAAGCCCGTCGAAATATGTTGCCGGCATGATGCGGCAGTTGAGTTCCATGAAAAAAGCCAAAGCAAGAAAAGGTAGAACGGAGGTTTCCTTATCCAACATCATGCAATCTTGCAGCATTCCGGAGGCGTTTGCTACGGCTTCTTTTCAAAATCTGACTGAGGCGCTTGCCAACACCAACAACTCCTTAGATGCCACAACGTTGATGCAAAACATTGCGGAAAACCAGATATGGAAAATGGAGGCGCATGATATTTCCAACATTCCTACTTTTAAAATGTTGCAGAGGGTAGCGCCTAATATTATATACGAGGACATGAAAACTCGTGGTTTTGACAGATATTTTAGTTTTAGATTACCGAAAGAAACCGATTCCCCTTTATTAGAAGACATATTTAATTTGCAAAATTTGCATTTAACACATGTTTCTACATATGAAGAGACTAATAAAGTCCTCAGCAATATAGTTGTACCAAAGAATCGCTATATGTATTATAGTGAACATCTGGAACGTACATTCAGAATATATCCATACAAAACTCTTTCAATGTACATACTATTATTTGATATGTATGCTGAAAAAGGGTATGACTCTTTAGAATATCCGCGTCCTGTTAGCTTATCTTCTGGTAATTACAATGCTCGCCCAGAGATGTTTCAAGAAACTTATGACAACATCTCCGAGTTTTTTAAGCATCTTTCTGAGGTAAAAGGACTAATATCCTTTTACGGAACTACGAAATATGCTGATAAGGAAATGACTGTCTTGGGATTTGAAGATGATCAATACAAGAAGTTATTTGGTCCTGATGCTCCTGCTATGATCATAATGAAAGGACGTTGTTTTATTTCAAAAAAAGGAGCTGAGCAAGTACGTGCTGTAGATAAAGGTGCCGTGAAAATGTTGAAATATCTTCCTTGTTTTGGAAATACGATATATAGAAAAGGCACAATAGGAGAGAGCTATCATTTTTCTATGTACGCGAAAACACTTGGGTTGGCACCGGACGATCCATTTTACTTGCTCGAAGAAAGCGACTCTAAGGAATTTTTACTCAAAGAAATGGATTATGATGCATCTAAAGGTTGGTATATTGATAACTATACAAGCAGTAACTGGTATTTAAGTCATAGTTACAATGTGAAATCTTTATTCCATCCTATCATGCGTTTTTTATTGTTAGCATCTCCTTACATTAGCCCTAGTGCATCATACCAATATGAACGAATATTTCAAGGTCTGCGGGATTCTATAGAAACATCTATTGCTAAAAATGAGGCGCTACTTTGCGACAGAACAAAAAAAGATTCGAAGTTTCTCGATCTTCAAAACAAAGCTATAAATTACGTTATACAACCTGATATCATAGAATTAACCTTCACAAATCGTGTTCTACAGGATGCCTCGCTATATGGGGAAATATCAACGGTGTCTGATTATATAAAATATATTCCCATATTTACATCTAAATACAAAGAGGGATTATTGAAATTTCTGTCGCAAGTAGGTCCCAACACTCCCGTAAAAGCCGCCTCTATGGAAGATACCTACAAACAAATCCAAACAAAAGTAAAGAACCCTAAAGTAGAAGCGCCCACCGCAGCGCAAACAACCGCCTTGCAAGAAGCGTTTCAGGATAATGAGGCATACGATGCGATGAGGGAGATTGCAGAACGTTATTACAGGGAGTTTTTCTCCAACACAAAACTCATCACCACCTATCTTGATGAATTATTGCACTCTAAATATCCCATTATGGCATATCCCATGTTTCCTGAGCCTGTCTATTATTACTTGAAAATGTTTTCTGAAAAATTTATACTGCCCTGTATCAACGATTTGCCCGCTGATTCTATTGCTGCATTCAAAAGCAATCCCGCCTTTGAAGAAGCCTACCTCTGCGGCATGAACACCGAAATGGGCAGGGAACTCCTTTGGCGCGAATATCCCACCGACCAGCGCGGCTCCTACTTCCGAAAGTTCTGGGATTCTGAAACCGCCTTGCAAGATATGAGAGATAACAACTTCTTTGATATTAACCCTGTGCATACATGGAGCGGCAATTTGGGCGAAAACCACACCAGCTCGAAAACAGACTTGCTCCTTTTCACTATTAAAGGAAGGCTGATGAAACAGTTCCCCTCCACGCAGGTATATCTGCACAAGGGCGCACTAAACGACAAAGGACAACTCAAGTTTGACTATACTGCAAAAGAAGGAAACGGATTGTTCTTCCCTGTAATACAAGCAGTGATTAAAGACGACATTCTCATCGTGGGTTTCAAAACAGGGTTAAGCGACAAGGAAATGATAGACACTTCAAGTGGCTATTTCTTAACCTTCAAGGAAGATGTGCAGGATTTGAATTTTGAAGACGATGACACAAAAGATCAAACAGCAGGAACAGACGCCGCCAAAGTAGCGCAAATATTGAAAAATGACCCTACCCTGTACGGCAAACACTTGTCTTTATTTATGTAAATAATGAAAAAAAAAACTGATATGGCAAAAAAAACCCACTCCAGCACCACCAATACCACCGAATTTGAAAGGCTGTTAAATTCGATATCGAACAATACGCCCATGTTGTTTTTTCCGGTAAGGATAGAAACGCATTTTCGCAACCAAACCTATGAAGCGCCTAAGGAAACTGATTTACTGAAAATCTTGAAATCTTTTAAAAATCTGTCGGAGGAAGTGATAAACCTCAAGTTGAGCAGAAAAAAACTGAGCCTGACTCCCGCTTTGGCAAAAACATTGGGAACGGTGAGAAGCGCCGACCTTATCTCTAAAGAGAATATTAAAGAGTTAACGTTGTTGTGCAACGATGTTTTCGACGAAATAAACGCAATGGGCGCCAACACAAAATACACCAAGTATAAAGAAGATATCTTGGTGGCGCTCAACGACGTAGCCATTGCCAAAGAGGAAGTGGTTTCGGAGGAAGAAAAAGAGGAGGAGGCTGAAGAGGTGGACACTTCTTCATTTCTTGAGAAAAAAATTGCCGAAAAGGCGCCGAAACTGCTTTTCCCGGGACAAAAGATTATCTTTAATACGAAAGCCAAAGGAATCAGCCAGTTGCAGGCGTGGACGGAAGATACCATTTTCACCTTAACCCGCAACCTGAAAACCAATTTCAAACCTTATACACAGAAAGAGTTGTGTGTGAGAATTTTCCCTACCGAAATTTTTCTTGATTATCTCACCGATGCGCTCACGGAGGCTGAAATTGCAGATGGCAAGATGTTCTGGCTACAGTGGTATGTTGCCAGTGGCAGCAAAAAAAGCGAATATGAAGCCTGGCGCGTGCTGTGCGCAAAATATCCCGTTTACAGGGCAGCATGGATTGTGCGCAGTATGAAACCAAAAAATATTAACAAATACAAAAAAGGAAATACTTGGTTCTACCGCCGCCCCTATCAAGGCATGGAGGAGATTCAAGAGGGCTGCCTGACGATTTACAACAATCTCGCAAAAATTACATTAAGTGAACAGCAAGACGTCAATCCCAATACTACAGAATACAACAATGAGACTAAAATCAGGGAACATATCGGCATTATCAAAGAGAATCTGTTCCATATTGAGAGCAAGATTATGATTTGTGAATATATTGTAGATTATCTTTACGATAACATATCATCCACAGTGAATTATCTAAAAAGGCGCTTAAATTCATTTTTAAGATTTTACGAAAGATTTCCCGGCATCTATGGCGATAATCCCCGCCAAATGGAGCTTTGGGACGTGGACTACACCATGCTGAAAACCTTTAGAAATGAAGTGAATCTACTTTTAGAAAAATTGACTTCCAAAAGAATTAGTCTGCAAGATATTATGAACAAATATTTAGACGACCCAAAACACATGAAAGAGTTCTTCCCGACAGTGCAGGTGAACAAATCGGGAAAACCCGACATGCCTGTTTCCAACATTCTGCCCGACAGGTTTTTATTTATCGGCGAGGAGGATAACAGAAAAGCAAAAGTGGTGCAACAGATTGGCAAGCGCGTGAAACGGAATTTGCAAATGGGCATCAACCTGAACGAAGACGCTGAAGCAGAACCCTACAAAATAAGCAATACCGGCGAGTTGGAGGTGAATGGCGGCTTGGCATGGATGGTGGACTACGACAAGGCGGAAGAGGCAGGCATGGCAATCACCGTGCCCGTTGACATGTCGGTCTCAGGCTTCAAATATATTTATGTGCTGGGCGTTTGCACCCCCACTGAAAAAGAGGATAAGGTGATTCAAAACCTGTTCAATAGCCATAACTACACCTCTTCAGGGTTGGCGCTCTTGAACTCCGGAACACCCACCAATATTGTGGAAGGAGGAAAACCTGCCTATAATACAGACCCCGAAGAGGAAATGAGAGCCCGCTATGAAATTGAAGTGGAAGAAATTTTCAATAACAGCGATAAAAACGAATACGATGCAATGGCAATCTCCAAGGTGATGCGTCTAAGCTATAATCAATGCTGGAGCAGAGTGAAACAATTTGACAACAAAGGAATCTCTAATGCAGAAAAAGCATACGATATTTTATGGAAACATTTCACCAAAAATGTTACCAACACTACCTTGAAGAAAACATTAGATGATGTGGGCTGGTTTTTGGTAAACCATGTAAAAGCAAGAGGCACAGTCCCCTCTTTCCGAATTGAAAACCAACCTTATGGAATCGTACACACTACCAATTTTATGAACCTCAAGAGCAACTTTGGAGGAATAGAGGCTTACTATAAACAACTTTTCAATGTTTTAAAAGCGAGTGGATTTTCAACCGATCAACTAAACCAATTGAAAACTGAATTTAAAAATTACGAAACAAAAGTTCCTTTTGTTTCAGAGTTATGTAACCTGTTGGTTACCCTTGCCAACGATTGGAAGCGGCTGAGGGAAGCTAATGTGTTTTCTTCGGAAAAGCTAACCACTTCATCTAAAACCAATCCTGAAAAGAACTTTCTTACGATGGCAGGGCTAACCCCCTATTCCACTACATTTCATCAGCGTTGGCTGATAGAATCTCCCCTATTGCCGAAGAGGGAAGCCAATGTGCCCCCCTTCCTCAAATCGCTTCACGACGCGGGCTACTTTAACCCCATACCGGTAAAAGATGTAAGCGATGAACTGGAAATAAAAGAACTCATCACGGCAAATTTTAATGAAGCAAAAAAAGAACTTGAGGTTGCCTGTCCCAATCTAAGCGATGCAGAAAAAGAGTTGCTGTTTAGCGAGTTTTTCGATTTGTTTACCTATCGTTTAGATGCGTGGTTTATGGGCATATTAGATTTTTTGCTTCACGCACCCTTTGGCGAAAGGCGCTATCCTGCGCCCAAAATAGGAGCCTACGGGTGGGTATTTAATTTGAAAGAAAATAAACGCAATCCGGTTTCTCCGGCAGAACAGAAGAAAATCATTCAAGATATGAAACTTGATGGCGCTTCAACAGATATTCCCATCTATAAAAACACAGGAAAAACCCAAGGACAATATATCCTTGCGCCCTCTCTGCATCATGCCATTACTGCAGCCATCCTGCGCGGCTCCTATTTAAGAACCCGGAAAAAAGATGAGGATTCTCATTTATGTGTGAATCTCTCCTCTATGCGCGCCCGCCAAGCGTTGCGCATGATAGACGGCATTCAATCGGGCATGTCAACCGGAATTATTCTCGGCGCCGACCTGGAGCGCTACCTGCACGAAGCCGATCGCAACGGAAACGAAAAGGAACAATATGATATGGACCAATATATTTACCCGCTTCGGAAAATATTTCCCCAAACGGTTGATTTAACAGCAGAAGACAAAAGGGCGCAGGATTATGTGATGGAAGTAATTAACGGTGAAACGTTACTCAATACCTTCATTGGAGAGTGGGATCACTCAGGTTCATTGTCTCAATGGTTAGAAATCCATCACCTGCGAAGCGCTTCATTAGAATGGTTCAGGCTATTTGCCGCAGGAACAGGTATGGATGCAACGGCAAAGGCTCATCATAGAAAATGTTTCTTTAAACTCTTAGAGCGTTTAATGGATTCTTACGATGCGTTGAACGACCTTTTGCTGGCTGAAGGGGTGCACCGTTTAGTACAGGGCGATCAAAGCGCCTACGCCGCCATTATTGGTTTTATGCAAAACGGAAAAGGCAACCTGCCCCACCCCGAAGTGCTCAATACGCCTATGGAACACGTGGCGGTGGCGCACAAAACAGGGATTGTCTTTCCACGGTGTACCCAGTTGCACACCAAACCGATGCCCCTTGCCGAACCCTCTGTGAATTTGTGGTTAGAACAACTTATAGGCAGTATGGACAACATCCTCTTTTGGGTGCAGGAAAACAACGAGAAAGATACCATAAACAGCTATTCTTTGGGCGAAATGGAGATTACACCCATTGAGTATCTTTACCTTTCAGCCACCGAGCAGGTTTTCCTTTCCTATTTGGAAACACGCTGGAGATTGAAATATAATAACTTTTTTGGAAATGTTACCCTTTATTTCAACAAACCCGAAACGGAAGACAATGGCATCATCTCTATAGATGTGAACAGAGAGGAAGACAACTGTTTCAGTGTGTATGAAAACGAACTGAGAATGGAGAACTTGCGCAACCTCCTCCACTATGGTCATGCCATGGCCCTCAATGATTTTGTATCCTCAACCACCAGCGATGGCGAAGATGAACAGGCAGTGGATCAAGAGGACTTGATAGCGCGCTACAATACTTTGCACGCCCAAACGGTACTGCTGAACGGAGACATGAAACATTGCCTGCAACATTTGGAAAGTGCGCTTCGCCAGGAAGGAATATTGCCCAACCAAAAACTAACGGAAATGTACGAAATGTTGTGCCGTTGTATGGAAGCCGGACACGTAAATAGTTTGCCGAAATTTAACCCGAATATTTTCATGGAAATGGTTGCCCCAACTGCCATTCCCCTCACTCCTGATGAGGATGAGGTGATTACTTTACGCATCAACCCCATTATTCAACCGCTTGAGTTTCAAAAGGCAGCAGAGATGCAGAAAGAGTTTGTTGCCGCGTTTGCGTTTGCCCGGCAACAATTGGAAGAACGCATTGCCGAAGCCAACGAGATAATGAAAACCTCTAACGAAGAGCAGTTTGTTTCATCAAAACTAATGGAAGCGATACAAAAACTGTTGCTGAAAAACTTTAGGGTATTCCCGCTCTTTACTTTAGATGAGGCGATAAAAGAAAAAAAGAGTAGCTATAATGCGGTTTTGAAAGAAGGTATTTCATACTACAAAAACCTCAATCAAAATAAATTTGATGAATGGCAATCCGAAATAGCGGAAGTTCGGGAAGGCATGAAAAGCTGGCATCATGTGAGCATGTTCCAAACGATGTGTAACAGAGATTTGGGCAACCTCTCCATTTTGCAGACCAACGCCGATGGTGATGTTGCTTTTAACAAATGGCTGGGTTGCAGCGTTGCACAGGAAGCCGATTTACAAGACGTTGACTCTCTCGTGATTTATAACAGCGATAAATTCAACTTGGGCGCGGCGCCGGATAAACCCGCCTACAATTCGGGCATGATTATGGATTCCTGGCTTGAGTTTATTCCCTACAAAAAACATAGTGCAGGCATGGCGTTTCATTGTGATCGCCCCGACAATGAAGCGCCCCAAGCCCTGTTGCTGGCATTACATCCTGAATTTAATCTTGAAGGAAAGAAATGGAACTTGGATGCTGTTACCGAACTGCTTGATTCCACCCGCTTTATGTTGATGAACCGCGCTGTTGAACCCGACCATATTTATCAAGATAAAGAACTCTCCACGCTATTTCCGCTCCTAAGCACTTTTTTCACTTCACCAAAAACCACCTAATCACTAATAAACAGAAAAAACATGGCATATACTGATCATTGGATATTCTCGGAATCAGAGAATAAGATTTTAGAAAACATAGGTGAATACCTTAAAATGGTTGAAGCAGCTAAAGTAACAGGCTGTAATGTTTTTGAACGCATTGAACCTCGTGCGCGCAAGGCAGATTTTGCCAATGCCCTCTCTTTTGAGGTGTTTGATCCGCTTTGGATGTTGACGCGACAATGGCAATACGGCAGATTTAAGGGTAATGACTGCGGCTCGCCCGTAACCACCAAAATTAAAACGAGCAAAAGAAGGTTGGACACCATCTCGCTCAACCCCGATAAAAACAAATATGGCGCCTATTCCACCGATACGCCTATGGAATATGAGGTTGAGAAACAAAACCGGACCATAACCCCTTTTATTCGCATTGAGTCGGCGCTCCATTTCAAAAAAATGGTAGAAAACACCCACCCTGAATGCGATGCACTTATAACAAAGCTAATTGCATTATGCCCACTGGAACCCTTTATTCCCTTAGTAGCAGAAAAAGACAAAACCATTGAAACCCTTAAATTGGAACAAAATGCAAACCTGAAACGCCTCTATGCCACCTACGGCAAAAGAATGTTCGACGGCTACACCTTGTATTTAATGCCCATAGATAAAATTGAAAACATACTCAATGAGGCAGAGTTATCCCACATTCCATTGAATGAGCTATTGCAAAATTATCAAGCATGGTTCACCCGAAAATATCTCCCTGTTACCCACCATGAAGGGGGTTGTTGGAACGAATCGAAATTAGGTTATGAAGTAGCCATGGGTGAAAACCTGAACAGTTACGACGCTGAAAATTACCATACGGGGCAACTGTCGTGGTATTCGTTTGATGCGGCGGAAGGGGCTGCCGCATCAATTGCCAAACTGAAGGGAAAAAGCAGTGTGGAACTTCCTGAAGAAAAAGAGGAAAAGATGTTCTCCTATCTTCCTGCTCCAGCCGAGTTTCCGGGTGCACCCTCCAAAACACTCTGGGAGTTTGAAGATGCCCGAGTGCAACTTGGACAAATGGATAATAACGATTTCTCGCTCCTTGCCAATGCAGTAGTGATGCAATACACCACCATGTATGGAAACGACTGGATGGTTACGCCCATAGAAACAGAAACAGGAACCATATTGGAAGTGGACGGGATCATTATTACCGATACTTTTGGAGAACGTATCTTTATTAATACCTCTGCCGAAGAAGCGGATGCCAATGACAATAGCAAAGCCTTCACCGACCGCTGGAGTATGTTTGGAACCACGCAGGCAAATGCGTACGAAAAAAACAACTTCTCCTCAAGAAAGGGGCTGCTGTTTCCGCCCACCCTGTCGCGTTGCGAGGAAAGCCATCCGATTGAGGAGGTGCAGTTCCTGCGCGATGAAATGGCAAACATGCTTTGGGGCGTGGAAACCACCATCAACAACGGTTGCGATGGAACGCTCTCAGGGAAAAGCCTTTCCGATGCAGTGTTGACAGAGGTGGACGCCCAAAAAGGAGAACATGTGGTGAATGAAAACGAATACGACTATTCGTTTTTGGTGCAAAACAGAGCGCCCCTCAACTGGATTCCCTTTATTCCTCAAAAAATTCCTACAGAAATAAGAGACATTCGCTTTAGAAGAGGCAAAATGCCCATTTTCTTCAATGGTATATACGATTCGGTGCGCCCGTCCACGCAATTGCTTGGAATAAAGAAAGATGATAGAAACGAGAAGATAGTTCCCCTTTTTATCAATGAGGAAGAGATTACCGGTTATGGGGTTAAATTAGTGCTCACAGCACAACGTACCCGCTGGTTTCATGGCGAGAGTTTTAATTGGATCGGCTACAAAAAAGTAATCAACATGTACCAAGCCAACAGTGGTTTGATGTTTGATGAACTCATTGAAAGAGAAACCCAAAAGAGCATTGTTTTGCACCCTGAAGAAGAAACAGAACTTTAATGTTATGAGATGATTACAGCCATTCACATTAACAGCACCACTCCTTTTTTTCTAAAAAACAAAGAAGCAACCTATTCTATTGAAGATTTTGAGTTGCTAACCACCATTTTGTCTGCTTTGATGTGGCGAAAAAACAATGGACCAATAAAACTCTACACCGACAGCGTTGGATACGACTACTACGCCTCATTGGATTTGTTGGATTTATGGGATGGGGGAGTTGACCATACTGTGGTAGAGCATATTCCGAAAAGTGTGAACCAGGAGATCTTTTGGGCTGCGGCTAAAATCTTTGCGATACAAAACGAAGCCACGCCGATTGCCATGATAGACACAGACCTCATTGTGTGGCATAAAATAATATCGAAATTGGAAGGCAAACCGCTGGTAGTGCTTCACCGCGAGCCTGTTCACGAGTGCTACCTGCCGGCACACCGGTTAAAAAAAAGAAGCGACTACCAATTTGACCCGCAATGGGACTGGACGGAACTGCCTTGCAATACGGCATTTGCCTATTTCTCCACTCCCGAATTAAAAAACTACTACACCTCATGCGCCATTGATTTCATGACCAACAACAGCGAATACCCGTTAGAGATGGTCTCTCAGATGGTTTTTGCCGAGCAGCGCATCCTTTCCTTATGTGCCAAAAAAATGAACATCCCCATCCATCATCTTCTTGACGACCCTTTCCAATCCGACAATAAGTTGATATCCCATATTTGGGGCGCCAAAAGCACCGCCCGCAACTACCCCGGACAAAGAAACCTGCTCTGCTCGGCACTGCTGGAGAAGATAGAACAGTTTTTTCCTGAGTATTATGGAAGGGTGAAGGGGATTGGAAAAGTTGAGTTTACTCCCCCGCCCTATTTTCAATTTTAAGAAAAGAACTCAATATCAGTGTTGTAAAACCAACAATCAATATCATAATGGTTTGTGCGCTCCAACCGATCCAACCTGCGGCTAATCCTTGTGCATAGTTAACCCCATAAAGGGCTAATATGCCGGCTACTATGAGAGGGTAAAGCCCCAAACCGCCTTGGGCTAATATAAACCCGATAGAACCTACAGCCAACACTACAAATGCAGGCATGGGTCCTAAATGTTGTAAAAAGTCGAAAGCATAAAAACAGAGCATTGTGCCCAAATAATAAAAGAGCCAAATAGCAAAAGTGTAGAAAACAAATAGATAAGGATGTTTTAAATCTTTTACGGAAATCAACCCTTGCCATAAGCCTACTATTATATTTTTAATCTTTCCAATAGTTTTTGATTGTTTTTGAACTGTTTGTTCCCTTGTTTTTCTTATGTATTTCACTATAAAAATAGTTGCAAACAATACTACGAGAAGAGCAATCAACAGATAATATTTCAGCGCCCATAATGTTGTCCATTTTTCAGCTATTGAAGCGCCTAATGTTATATTTTCCTCTTTGTTGATGACTAAATCAGATAACAGCCCTGTATTCAGTATAATAACGAGTACAAAAAACAGCACAAAGATAAACATGTCGAACACCCGTTCCACGACCACAGTTCCTAACGATTTCTGGAAAGGCACTTGATCGTAGCGTTGCAGAAAGGTGCAGCGCAACACTTCTCCTATGCGCGGAATTGCCAAATTGGATAAGTAACAGAGCATTACAGAATAGAAGGCGGTTGTTTTGCGTACACGATATCCTAATGGATTGATGAGCAAAATATTTCTAAGGGCGCGAAAATAGTGGGCTATTGCACCGCAAACAACAGAAATGAAAATAAAAAACATGCTTTTGGGGTTGAGGACACCTGTAGCGCTATCTTTAATAATTTGTACGTCTTCGGGTTGTAAATCTTTAACAGAAAACCATACGAAAAATATCCCAAGTCCAAGAAAGAAAAGAAGTTGTATGATTTTTTTTGCCATAATATTATTCAACAGATACTGATTTTGCTAAATTTCTGGGTTTATCTACATCACAGCCGCGCAGTAGCGCCACGTGATAGGCAAGCAATTGCAACGGAATAGATGCAATTAGAGGTGATAAAAGCTCTTCAGTTTTAGGTATTTCTATACAAAAGTCAGACATGCTTTTCACTACTTCATCTCCTTCGGAAACGATAGAAATAATTTTCCCGCGTCTTGATTTCACCTCTTGAATATTGCTCACTACTTTTTCGTAAGATTCTTGTTCTGTAGCAACTACCACCACCGGCATCTCTTCGTCAATGAGGGCGATGGGACCATGTTTCATTTCAGCTGCAGGGTACCCTTCTGCATGGATGTAGGAGATCTCTTTCAATTTAAGCGCCCCTTCCAAAGCTACAGGAAAATTTACGCCACGACCTAAATAGATGGCATTTTGTTTATTCACAAAATATTGCGCTATTTTTTTTATTTCATCATTGTTACTAAGAATCGCTTCAATTTTTTTCGGAATGGCTTCCAAGCCGTTCACTAACTGATAATAATAGGAGAGTGGGATTTTTCCTTTTTTTCTTGACAAGCTTAACGCCATAAGCGTAAGCACAGTAACTTGTGCTGTAAACGCCTTAGTAGAGGCTACTCCAATTTCAGGTCCGGCATGGGTATAGGAGCCTGCGTGGGTACTTCGGGCAATGCTTGATCCCACCACGTTGCAAATTCCGATTACGGTAGCGCCTTTACTTTTTGCCAGGTCAATGGCAGCAAGGGTATCGGCAGTTTCTCCTGATTGCGAGATGACAATCAGCACGTCGTCTTCATTAATAACAGGGTTTCTGTATCTAAATTCGGAGGCATATTCTACTTCTACAGGTACGCGAATCAAACTTTCGAAAATATACTCTGCCACCAAACCGGCGTGCCATGAGGTACCACACGCCGCAATAATAAAACGTTTTGCCTGAAGCATTTTGTTTTCATATTCAATAATACCACCGAGTGAAACCACATCTTTTTTGGTGTTTAGCCTTCCTCGCATACTATCCACAATGGCTTTGGGTTGCTCAAATATCTCTTTGAGCATGTAGTGTTCAAAACCATCTTTTTCAATTTGGTCTAATTTCAATTCTAACTTTTGAACGAAAGTAAGCTGTTTCTCATTGCGTATATTCGTAATTTCCAAATCTTTATCAGGGTGAATAACTGCAACTTCTTCATCATTCAGATACACCACTTTCTTTGTGTATTCTACAATAGGGGCGCCATCAGAACCTACAAGAAATTCATCTTTTCCTAATCCTATAAGTAATGGGCTTCCCTTTTTTGCCACAATGACCTGCTTCGGATATTCGGTAGACAAAATAGCTAAGGCATAAGTGCCTACGATGACTGAAAGTGCAATTCGGACAGCTTCTACAAGTTCTACTTTTTCTGTTTTTTTTATATCCTCAATAAGATGTAGTAATACTTCTGTATCTGTGTTACTTTTAAAGACATACCCACGTTCAATCAGTTCGTTTTTTAAACTCAGGTAGTTTTCTACAATGCCATTGTGAATTAAGGCTAAAGTACCATCTTCCGAGAGGTGCGGGTGGGCATTTTCGTCGTTGGGCTCACCATGTGTTGCCCATCTGGTATGCGCAATACCCGTGCAAGCCTCAAGGTTTTTAGTCGTGCAGAAGTTTTCGAGGTCGGCAACCTTTCCTTGTTTTTTGTAAAGTTGAATCTGTTCTTGGTCAAGTAATGCAACACCGGCACTGTCATAACCCCTGTACTCTAATCTTCTTAATCCATTAATTAAAATAGGATAGGCTTGTTTATTTCCTGTATAGGCAACAATTCCACACATTATTAATATTTATTGTAAGAGGTTAATATTCTGTATAATAAACTTCCACTCTTAATCTTAAAGAGGGATCATGGGGTTGGGTGCCACTAAAAATCAATCTATTTGCACTGGCTGCATTCTTATAGGGTACTAAATAAACATACGGTTCGTATTCATCTCTAAAAATAATATCTTGTAAATATCTAGTAATGCGAAATCTGTATTCTTTTGTCGTTTCATTATAAGCGCCACCCCAATAAACAGTGTTATAATCAACTACAAAATCCTGATCTCCTTTATTATTAATTCTATAAACGTAGAAACTTTTCGGTGGTGGGAAGAATGAGAGATTCTCTCCAATATTAGTTACAACTAATTCTGCCTTATTGATTACAACATTTTTATCTCTAAATGCTTTAATATGGGGAAAGGTAACTTTTGTTTTTACACCGCCCATACACTGTACATACAAAATTTCCTTACCTAACAAGGTGTCGTTATATAGTAATTGGGATACAAACTTTGAATCTCCTGCTTCATAATCATGTTCATAATGACCAACTCTCACTGTTGAGCGTGTTATAAGGTGAAAACGTCTTGCAATAGTATCGTCTTTATAATAGAGTTGAACTCCTGACATCGCACTTGCCAAATCAAAATTAACAAGAGATCCATCATTGGAAAGAGATTTTGCACAAATATATAATCCTTTAAAGAAATCTTTAAAAACAGCATTTGATGACATTTTATCAGCATTGCTCAGCAATAGGTTTCCCAGTTCATCATCTAAGCGGATCCTTAAGTGGGGCTCAAGAATTGTATCTAACTTTACTTTTGAAGTGGGTTTAGGGTAAAGTAGAAAATTATCTTTATAAGTTAAATCATCTGAAGAATGTGCAAAGCTACTATTTTGATAGTAGTCTTTCTCCGATAAAATATCCTCAGTTAATCTATGCACTTGAACAACAAACGGGTTTAAAGTGTCGCCGTAGAAACCACCTGCATATCTAAGCGTTAACACGATAGAATCAAGTTGGGGGGATTTGCCAAAATTAACGCTACTGCCACTCGGTATCAATTGAGTAAATATTCCGGCATAGGTTTGCCCAAAAACGGGATCTCGAATAAAGCCTAAAAAATTGGCTTCAAGATTTCTAGTATTCAAGGTGTCTTCTAAAATTGAATGGGCAGTTAATGTTATTGTATCAGTAAAGACAGCATTCAAGAGGTCATCGCGATCTTGTAAATTTAGCCCAATTGAGCTTGGATCGTTTTGGCATGCCTGAAAAAACAATAGCAGGGAGATTGGCAGAGCCAAAGTAAAGCCATAAAATGTGCGTGAATTAAAATTCTCGCGGAGCAATTTCCAAAAGTTCTTCATAAAAATGGTTATATTCGTCAACAAATTCTAAATAATCTTCAGTTTCAGGATGAGTAATAATGGGTAGTTCATATTTTTTCAAATATTTTTTTAAGGAAGGCGTAATATTGGGGTGCGCAACCACTGTGGCATCCGAAAAATCAATGGCAGTTTTTAAAATAGTATCATATCCTGCAGCTCCTTTAAAGTGGGTTAAACACTCTCTTGGGATGCCTGTAATTTTAAGTTTTTTTAAGAAATTAGGAGAAAATTTATCTTGGAAATGATCATTATAGATAGAGGTAATGATCCTAACATCCTGAAATAGAGGGTTGTCTTTATAAACTGTACGAATAAAGACAGGCACTAAAGCGCTGAGCCAGCCGTGACAATGAATAATATCGGGGTTCCAGCCCAATTTACGTACAGTTTCTATAACGCCTTTGGCATAGAAAAGTGCACGGGAATCGTTGTCATCAAAAAACGTCTCCTCTTCATCTAAATAAAGTGCTTTTCTTCTAAAGAAATCTTCACTATCAATAAAATACACTTGCATACGGACTGCTTGCAGGGAGGCCACTTTAATAATGAGTGGGAAGTCGTTATCTTCAATAATAATATTTTGTCCGGAAAGCCGAATCACTTCATGTAACATGTGTTTACGTTCGTTTATCAAGCCATACTTTGGCATAAACGTTCTAATTTCATTATCTCTTTCTTGAATTCCTTGAGGTAAAAATCTACAAATAGATGTAATATAGTCCTCTTGTAAGTAAGGAAAAATGGCAGGGGTAATGTACAAAATCCTTTTTCTTGACATATCTTAAAAATCAGTGCGCAAAAATATATAAAAAAAACGGATATAAAAGAAGTTTTTCTAAAAAAAATGCGCCAACACTTGATATTGTAAAAAAATATAATATTATTGCAGCGCAGTTAAATAAAATAAAATTCTTATGAAACCAGTAACATGCTTCGCGTTTGTTCAAAACGCAACCCTTGAAAAAAAGGTAATTGACTGTTTGTCAAGATTCAAGTCAATCCAATTCTTTGGATTTGTAAACCAACGTGTAGATTTCTTAGAACGAATGAGCTACTTTCGCCCTGAAATCTTAATTCTTGATCTGTCTCAACGAAAAAACGAAGAGACCGACATTTTAGAAATGATTCACAAGCCTCCGATTATTCTGGGCATCATCTCCTCGAAAGAGAACACTCAATTCTGGCTGGATAAGGGCTTATTCGACGTAGTCCCTGCTCAGTTTAACAACGAATTGTTAGTCAGGAAAATCTACAAAATCATCCGAATCATTTCCGATATTAACAACAACTATCAATTTGAGCCTGTGGCGGCAGAAAGCCCAATTCCCTATCCTTACAAACCACCCAAACCTTCTTTCCAAAGCAAGGAAAATGATTCTTTCTTTATCCGTTACCAAAAAGTTACGACGAAAATCAAGACAGGTATTATTACGGTAATTACAAAAGAAAACAAGTTTCTTGCAATAGAAACTTCCACCAACCAACTCTATTTTCATGAATCCACCATTAAGGCAAGCGCTCTGAAACTTCCTGCGTTTCTTATTCGTATTAATAATGCCACAATTATCAATCTGCATTATATTGACAAGATTCAGAAAGATCGTGTGTATCTGGGAGAACGGATGTTTAGAATTTCGCGTTCTTATTTCTACCAGTTTAAAAACGCCCTTGAAGCGCTTCAGCAACAGGAATGACGGATTAAATCAGCGTAAAATTCGGGCAGAGGAATATTTATGTAGGCTAATTGTCTTGGGATAATGCTCATGGCGGTTTGTCCGGGAATAGTGTTAATTTCTAAAAAAACAGGCTCATTATCAGGATTCAAAATAAAGTCAATGCGTACAACACCTTTACATCCCAGTTTTTTGTAAATTGTTTCTGAATACTCTTTCACTTTTGCCTCCAACATTTCCTCAATTTCGGCAGGTGTAACCAATTCAAGAAAGCCTGGCGTATACTTGGCTTCAAAGTCGTAAAACTCTTTCTTACTCTTAATCTCCGTAACGGCAAGCGCTCTCACAACTCCTTGCCAAATTGCAACGCCGCAAGTAAGTTCTCTGCCCGGAATAAAACGCTCTATCATCACCTGATTGTCTTCTTTAAACGCTAATGCTACGGCAAATACAAGTTCTTCGCGATTGTGCGCTTTGGAAACACCCACACTTGAACCCGAATTGCAAGGTTTCACAAAACAAGGCAATCCACATTGGGCTATAACCTCATCATACGCAATAGCAACACCTTTGTGAAAATGTAAGGCAGGGGAAATGGGAACGCCGCATTTCTCTACGGCAATGTTACAGAAGAACTTATTGAAAGTAAGGGCTGAACAAAAACTGTCACAGCCCGTATAAGGAATTTCCATCATCTCAAAATAGGCTTGTAGTTTTCCGTTTTCACCCGGATCACCGTGAATGGCAATAAAGGCAACATCGAAAGCGACAGTTCTACCGTGAACTGTTAGTGAAAAATCATCTTTGTTCACATAAAACTGCATTCCATCTCCATCCGTGTATGCCCATTGCTTCCCTTTTACAACAATAAGCCAAGTTTCAAATTGCTTTGTATCAAGCTGGGTTTGAATATTGGCAGCCGTTTTTATTGAAATTTCATATTCTCCAGAGTTTCCTCCGGCAAGAAGGGCGACATATTTCATGATTTATAAATTATTAATTAAAAGATTTGAGAGTTTCATTTTTTATTTTTCAAAGCGAATAGCATCTAAACCTGCTGAAGCTGGGAACCCCTCAAGAAATTTCCATGTAAAAATGTGACGATATGGAGTACAAGTAAATTCATACAAAGTCCATCCTTGCGGTTTAACAGATGTCGAATCTTTTATCCCCAATTCAATGATTTTCCACGCATCCTTTTTATCATCCATATATAGATATATTGTACCCAAGCCTTTCAAATAAAATGAAATATTGCGACATGTTTTTGTTGCTGACACTTGAGACTCTGCCGTAACTGTTGCGAGGTAGTAAGAATCATCCACACCATTTGACGTGCTTAATATCCAGTCTGTTACATACAATTCCGGAGGAATGATTCTATCTGTAAAAGTAATAAAATCAGGGCATTCCGAGGCAGCCTTCTTTACAGTAATTGTTCTCGTGTCTTCCACATCTTTAACCCTTATTTTGAGTTTATGGATGCCTGGAAGGAGCTTGCCTGCTTTTATGGTAAAATGGTAGGGTGCTTTCTGAAGCACATCACACAGCGTATCGTTGGCATACAATTCTACGGGTAAAGATTTTCCTTTCGTATCCGTTACGATGATCTCTACTTTAATATCTATGTCTCTGAAATACTCTTCTCCTGCTTGTGGTGAGGTAATGATAATATGAGGAACAGGGTCGTTGCAGGAAAAAAAAACAAGCAACGGTAAAGCCATAAAAAGGTTTTTTAAAGTAAATGATATTTTACTCATTTTTAATGTTTTAGTTATGAAAGCGCAAAAATAGATTTTTTTTTACTCTAAATGTTTTGAAATAAAAATATGTTCATTGAAATAAACCCTATTTTTGCAAAATTATTCATAATTAAAAGTTTGATTATATGCAACATTATGAAATTACTGTAATTTTTTCCGAGCCAATTCCATGGAAGGAGATTTTTGTTTCACTTTTAGCGAATTTAGGTTGCGAAAGTTTTGCCGATGGAGAAACCGATAACACTTTGTTGGCATATATTACAAAAGAGAATTTTAATAAAAATAAAATAAATGCTCTTTTTGCAGAATACCGGACGAAAACAAAAATTTCATACACGATTCAGGCAATTGAGCAACAAAATTGGAATGCGGTTTGGGAATCTAACTACGAACCGGTAATGATTGCTGACAGGTGCTTTATTCGTGCGCCTTTTCATGAGCCCAATTTACAAGCCGAGTATGAAATTGTTATTGAACCTAAAATGTCGTTTGGAACTGCTCACCACGAAACGACTTCACTCATGATTGAGTTTTTGTTAGAAGAAGAACTCCAAAATAAAAGTGTGTTGGATATGGGTGCGGGTACTGGCGTATTGGCAATTTTATCTTCTATGCGTGGTGCACAACCGGTTACAGCTATTGATAACGACGAGTGGGCATATCTAAATAATATGGAAAACAACGCCCGCAATAACGCCGAAACAATACGGGTGCGACTGGGCGATGCTTCTCTATTAGCTGAAAATGAAAAATATGATGTGATAATTGCCAATATCAACCGCAATATTTTACTGAACGATTTGCCTGTTTATTTTAGTGGGCTCAATAAAGATGGTGTAATTTTCTTAAGTGGCTTCTATGTGGGGGAAGATTTGGAAATGATTATGAAAAAATGTAGCGAACTTGGGCTTCAACTTAACTGCATGAGAGAAAAGAATAGGTGGTGTGCGGCAAAGTTTGGGGTGGTTTAAATTTACAACAACTCATACTATCTTCTTCCTTTGTTTCTTCATTACTCAATTTCTTAATTCTACATAGTAGCCTCTACTTGGGTATTTTTTTTATTTAAGGATTTACAAAAAAAAATTGACCAACCTTAAAAAAACTTGCAAAGGATATGAAAAATCTGTAAATTCTGAAATTTCATGTAATTTCGCCACCTTTAAAAAAATCATTATATGGAATATATTGCTACTCGTGTTGCCACTATGGCAGAATCGGAAACGCTGGCTATGACACGCATTGCGCGCGAATTGAAAGAAGCCGGAAAAGATGTAATCAGTTTAAGTATAGGAGAACCTGACTTTAACACGCCGGAAGAGATAAAGGCGTTTGGGAAGTTGGCAATCGACGAAAACTACTCTCACTATTCACCTGTGCCGGGTTATTTGGATTTGCGCAAAGCTATCTGTAAAAAGTTTGAACGTGACAACGGACTACACTTTACCCCCGACCAAATTGTGGTTTCTACTGGTGCAAAACAGTCTATCTTTCAATTGATTATGGCTACTGTTAACCCCGGTGATGAGGTGATCATTCCTGCTCCTTACTGGGTTTCTTATAAAGAGATTGCCAAGTTTGCTGAAGCCAAAGTGGTTTATATTCCCACACTTTTGGAGGACGATTTTAAGGTAACCCCACAGCAACTGCGCGATGCCATTACCCCAAAAACGAAGATGATTATGTTCAGCAGCCCCTCCAATCCAACGGGAATGCTCTATACCAAAGAGGAATTGGAAGCGATTGCCGAAGTGCTACGCGACAACCCGCATGTGTTAGTGATGGCGGATGAAATTTATGAGCATATCAATTTTATGGGTAAACATCAAAGCATTGCTCAATTTGATTATATTAAAAATCAAGTAATTACAGTAAACGGCGTGGCAAAAGGATTTGCCATGACAGGCTGGCGTATCGGCTTTATCGGCGCCTCGAAAGAGATTGCCGATGCGTGCCAAAAGTTACAAGGGCAAATCACTTCAGGAACCTGCTCTATAGCCCAACGCGCAACGCTCAAAGCTATGGAAAGTTCTCCCGAAATTGACGCAGACATTGTACGTATGCGCAACATCTTTAAGCAAAGAAGGGATTTGATGTTCAACCTGTTGAAAGAAATTAAAGGGTTTGAAATCCGGCTGCCACAAGGCGCATTTTATTTCTTCCCTGTGGTTTCCTCGCTTTATGGAAAGCACGCGCCTGCCGATTCTTTGTTTGCCAAAACATACAATAAAACCGTTATTGAAAACTCGTTAGATATGAGCATGTATCTTCTGTACGATGCAAACGTGGCAACGGTGCAGGGCATAGCATTCGGAGACGATAACTGCATCCGTCTGTCTTACGCCACCGATGAAAAAGCGTTGGTAGAAGCATGCCGCAGAATTAATGAAGCGGTGGAAAAACTTAAATAGTGATTAGTGGGTAGTGATTAATTGAGGGTAATACCTTTCCACCTATCCACCTTTCCACCTATCCACTTTAAACCCAAAACCATACCATAATGAAAAAAATTACCTTATTATCTATTTTTGTTTGCGCCTTTTTGACATTGCTTGCTCAATCCCTCACAGTATCCTATGTAAACGGATATAAAATCCTTAAAGGAGAGCGTCCGGCGATTAATGTGCGTGATTTTCCTGTTGAGGCTTACGAACAGGGAAAAATGATCATCAAGATTGACCGCTCTTATGAAATGCAACTGCCCGACATGGTATATCTTGCTGACACAAAAGGATATGTCAGAACCGGAATAGCAAGATTGGACCATTTGAATGCGCAATTTAAAGCCACAAGTTATTCTCCTTTGTTTGGCACATTATATGAAACTAACTCAAGAGCCCAACATTATAGAGAGAGACACAGAGCTTGGGAATTTCACTTGTGGTTTACTATAGAATTGGATGAAAACGTTTCTATTGCTGATGCGGTAGAAGCCTACCAAACACTTCCTTTTGTGGAAGTTGCGGAACCGTTGTATAAAATCGTGCTGTATGATGCTGATAAAATGGAAAAATGGAGTCCTAATGATCCTATGTTAGAAAATCAGTGGCATTACAATAACACAGGGCAATCTAACGGGACGCCCGGCTGCGACATTAGTCTGTTCAACGCTTGGGAAATTGAGAAAGGCAACAGTGATGTGATCGTTTCTGTGGTAGATTGCGGTATAAATGCAAATCATCCTGACTTACAAGCCAATATGTGGTCAGAAATTGGGTATAATTTTTACCAGAGCACTTCCACTATTTATCCTGGAGATCATGGCTGCCACACAGGTGGAACAATCTCCGCAGTAAACAACAATGGCAATGGAGTAGCGGGTGTTGCTGGTGGTAGTGGCAGTGGAGATGGGGTACGTTTAATGACTTGTCAAATATTTCCTCCCGACGGTCAGGGGGGAGGCGGGCAACAGAATGCATATATCTATGCTGCTGATAACGGCGCCTGTATCTCTCAAAATAGTTGGGGATATACTAGTCCTAATAGCTACAATCAGGCTGTGTTGAATGCTATTGATTATTTTATAGCTAATGGCGGCGGGGAGGTAATGCAGGATGGAATTGTGATTTTTGCTTCAGGCAATGGCATTTATTCCGGTTCAGAAGGTAATTACTATCCAGGATGTTATGCTCCCGTTTTGGGCGTTACGGCTACCACTAACCAAGATAAAAAAGCCTATTATGCACACTATGGTACTTGGGTGGGTATTTCTGCACCAGGAGGTGAAACCAATTATACTGCCACAAGAGGCGTTTTGAGTTGCACTACAAATAGTTACAATTATTTTCAAGGTACTTCAATGGCTTGTCCCCATGTTTCGGGAGCCGCTGCACTATTAGTCTCTTATGCTGCCCGCCTTGGATACAAGTTGTCAAGGTTGGAAATAATCAATTTGCTTAAAGATAATGCTGATAATCATTATGCAGTAAATCCTTCCTATGTTGGTAAATTGGGAACAGGCAGACTAAATGCGTATAAAGCGTTATTGGCGCTACCTCATATTATGGTGGTTGTGGATAAGCCCGAAAATGTAATCGCTTCCCCTTTAAGCCAAGCTGAAATTGAAATCAACTGGCAAAAAAATGAAAGTAATGATGAGGTAATCTTGTTTGCCAACACCACAAATGAATTTGGAAAACCTAAAAACGGATCTGAATATCAGATAGGGGATCTGTTGACCGAAGGAGGACAAGTCATTTATCGAGGAGATGCCGAAACTTTTCTTCACTCTGAATTAGATGCCAACACTACTTATTACTATAAACTCTTCTCTTATTCTGAAAACATAGACTATTCAGATGGTATTACCTGTGAAGCGACAACTCTATGCAGCCATCTCGTGGACACTTTTTTTGAAGATTTTGAAAAAGGGGATATCATTTGTTTGGAACAAGAGAATCTTACAGGAAATCTACTTTGGGTTGTTGGAACAGGAAACGACAGTGGGTTCCCTGAAAAGGCTTATGAAGGCGCCTATAATGTTTATCTAACACTTAGAAATGGTAGCCATTTGGGAAATAGAACACGCCTGATCTTGACTCCAGTGAAAATGACTGATTTTAATAATGTACAACTCTCTTTTGCCCTCTATAATCAAGTTCGCAGTGGAAATACCGATGAACTAAATCTTTATTACAAAACTTTCGAATCAGAAACTTGGACTTTTTGGAAGAACTACAATAACAATCAGGATACATGGTTATTAGATACCATTATTTTACCTGAAAATGTAAAAACTGATGAGTTGCAAATCTGCTTTGAAGGTAAAATTAATGCCGGATACGGAATATGCTTGGATAATATTGCTGTTGAAAGATTTATTAGCACGGTTGGAGTTGTTAACCATAATTTGGATAGCAAAATTACGCTCTATCCTAATCCCACAAACGGTGAATTACGAATTATGAATTACGAATTAAAAATGGGAGATATTCAAATTTTTGATGTTTACGGAAAATCTGTAGCCCTAAATTTACATGCCTTCCAAAACCATAGTGAAGCTATTCTTAACGTTTCTCATTTACCCGCTGGAGTTTATATCATTAAAATTGCAGATAATTTTACCGGAAAAATTATTAAGAATTAAATGCGTACCATCCTCATTCTCATCAAAAAAGAATTTCTTCAAGTATTCAGAAATACTTTGCTGATGCAGATTCTTATTGTGGCGCCGTTGGTGCAGTTTCTGCTTTTCCCTTTTACTGCCGATTATGAGATTAAGACACTGAACATTGCTTTTATTGACAACGACCGTTCAATCATTACCAACGAGATGCAACACAAATTTGAATATTCAAGATATTTTGTGAATCACGGATTGTTGGATACCAAAGCAGAAGCCGAGGAATTAATGTTAAAAGATTTGATTGATATTTTGATTGAATTTCCACAACATTTTGAAAAGCGTATCATGACGTATGAACCTGCTACTATTGCCATTACTGCAAATGCCATCAATAGTGTTAAAGCAGGGATTGGCGTAGGTTACGTGCAAACCGTTTTAGGTGAGTACTATGAAGATAAATATGCCGGCTTAAGTGCTCTTGTCGATGTGTCGGCAAAATTACTCCCCGTCAATATTTACTGGTATAACGAACAAATGAACTACAAAAACCTGATTGTTCCGGGAATTTTAGTGATTTTAGTTACGTTGATAGGGGCTTACGTTACAGCATTAAATATTGTTCGCGAAAAAGAGATTGGAACAATTGAGCAAATTAACGTTTCACCTATTCTAAAATGGCAATTTTTAGTGGGAAAAATGATCCCCTTCTGGATTCTTGGAATGGCAGAATTTCTTTTTGGATTATTCCTTATGAAATTAGTTTTTGGAATTTCTGTACAAGGAAGTTTTCCTGTACTTATTTCTGTAACCACTATTTATCTTTTCGTAATGTTAGGTTTGGGTTTCTTCATCTCCAGCATGTCGTCCAACCAACTGCAAGCCATGTTCATCGTGTTCTTCCTTTTCATTGTGTTTGTGCTTTTAAGCGGATTATTCACGCCCATTGAAGGGATGCCACAATGGGCAAAATATATCAACTACCTCAACCCCATGTCATACTACATGGATGTGATTAAACTTATTGTATTGAAAGGAAGTGGAATAGAGGAGATTAAGATGCAAATCAGTGTCCTGTCGGGAATGGCGGTTGCCATAAATGCTGCGGCTTTATTTAGTTATCGCGAAACAAAAAAATAGGTTAATCTCTAATTTTTAGCAGGTATCCTGCTCCGTGTACATTGATAATTTCTACTTTTGGCTCAAGACCTGCTTTGTATTTATTTTTTCTTTTACCTCCTTCAGGATTAAGTTTTTCCGGCGCATCTTCATCTTCAGATTTAACATGTCTTCTCACTTTAGAGAGAAAAACATCCAAACTTCTCCCCATAGCCGCTTTTGAATCTCCCCAAATCTCTTTGGTTATCACCTCTCTTGGAACCAATTTGTTTTTGTGATCATATAATAGCTTAAGTAATTTTGCTTCTTTGCGGGTGAGCATACATTCAGAATCATCTTTTATTAATTTTAATTCACTGAAATTAAAAGTTAAATTTCCAAGTTGAAAAATGACATCCCCTGGTAAAATATCTTTCTTTTTATTGGCTCCACATCTTCTCAAAATGGCTTCCATGCGAAGTAACAACTCTTCTGTGCTGAAAGGTTTCGTAACATAATCATCACATCCTGCTTTAAAACCTTTGATCCTATCGTCCTTGCTATCTCTTGCTGTTACGAAAACAACCGGCAGCTCGGGCGTAATGTTGCGTAATTCGCTGATAACCACATAGCCATCTTTTTTAGGCAAGCCAATATCTAACAAGCAAATATCACAACATCCGCTTTGATAATTTTTTATTGCAGATTCACCGTCTCCAAAGTCAATCACTTCGTAGTTCATCATTTCAAAATAATCCTTTAGAACTAAACGAAGATTTTGACTGTCTTCAACGAGCATAATTTTGGTTTTTCTAATGTTTTTCATTTTTTATAATTCTTAATTTAAAGTTTGTAAAATTTGTGGTTTTATTATTTTAAATAATCGTTATTTTTGTATGATTTATTGTGTCATCATTTTTTTTTTACATATAATTGATTTAAAATAATTTACTATGAATAATGATTTTTTTTTAGCTAAAACGTTTGCAGGTTTTGAAAATTTATTACTAAAAGAGTTGAAAAAATATGGAGCGAAAAATGCTATAGTATTAAATAGATCTGTGCAGTTTGAAGGAGATTATGATTTGCTTTACAAAGTGAATTACTATTCCCGTTTTGCATCGCGTGTACTTTGGCAAGTGAAAAAGTTTGATTTCGATTCTAATGATTCTTTTTATAAGGAAATGAAATCTTTTCCGGCAGAAAAGTATTTATCTCGTACCGGAACTTTTGCAGTGAGTTGTACTGCTTCTGAGTCTATTTTTAAGACTCCACTTTTTGCAGCTCTTGTTACAAAAGATGCTATATGTGACAGATTTAGAGATCAATATGGCGAACGTCCCGATGTGGATAAAGAGAATCCTGAAGTTCAGTTTCATGTTTACATATACAAAAACACAGCAACTCTTTATTTGGACAGTTCCGGCGACTCACTCCATAAAAGAGGCTACAAGGTATCCAACCATCCTGCATCTATCAACGAAATTACCGCCGCAGCCATGGTTGCTTTGAGTGGATGGGAAGGCAGTTGCGATTTGATTGACCCCATGTGCGGTGGAGGAACTATCCTCATTGAAGCCGCTATGCAAGCGCTGAATATACCAGCAGGTTACTACCGCGAACAATTCGGCTTTTTCAAATGGTTGAATTTCGATAGATATGTGTGGAAAAAAATTATTAATGGAGTGGTTATCAATGACGACATTCCTATTGATTTCTATGGATTTGACAACAATCCAAGATTTTTAGGTATGGCAAGAGCAAACGTAGAGCAAGCACGTCTGGAAGATTTTATCTTATTGAATAAAAGAGATATGCGCACCGTGAAACCCAAACGCACTCCTGCTATGCTAATTTTCAATCCCCCTTACGATGAACGACTTGAAATAGAAGATAATAATGCATTTTATAAAGAGATTGGGGACGCTTTGAAACAAAACTTTCCGCAATGCAAAGCATTTTTAATAAGCTCAGATTTCAACGCGTTGAAAAACATTGGCTTAAAAACCTGTTTTAAACAAAATATGTTTAATGGACCGTTGGAATGCAAATATTACGGTTATGATCTATTCTCCGGCAAGTTTGCGCCAGCGCACAAGCCCTAAAACGGAGACCCCAAAATAGACGGTAAAAAGAAACGCAGAGAAATAAAGTCCCATCCATACATTTGCGATCGCATAAATAGCATTCACCACTAACCAGACATACCAGTGTTGCAAGTATTTCTTTGCCAAAAGCCACATCCCTACCACACTCAATGCTGTTGAAAAGGCTTCGCTAAAAGGAATATGCGAATCGGTGTATCTTCTCAATAAAAAAAACATTAATGCAGTAGCTATAAGCGAAATGAAAATAAGCAGAGGATATTTTTTTTTAGGAAGATTTGAAATTATTGATTCTGCTTCATTTGCGCTGTGTTTTTTCCAAGCGATAATGCCGTAAATATTGGCGCCTAAGTAATAAAGGTAGGTTAATGCCCAAGCGTAGCAATTAACTTCTGCCCATATATAAATATAAAACAGCGACATTACTATTCCGGCAATCCAAAGCCAACATGAGGCTCGGTACTCTAAAAAGATATATACCAAGCCAATAGTTGCACCAAGAATTTCGATAATAGGAATTTCCATCTCTATATACTCCGATAAAATAGCGTTGTCTCTTTTATGGGAACAATAATGTTCTTGAAAATTTTATCTAATTGTTTTTCTGTAATATTAAAATAACGATCTCGATCATCCTGAAATCTTTCCACACTGTGAAATGTTTCCGAAAGCGCTAAAGTAGAGGCGCGGTCTTCGATCTTTATCTCATTTTTCAATAAAATGGATTCCACATTGTTTTTTACTTTCTGCAAATCATGTTCAATTTTATCATATTTTGCATAGGAATGGAGTGTTTCATCCAAAGCGTCGTTTGCTTTTTGAAGTGAAACGCCGTCGGCAGGGCGGCCAGAAATAATGAAAATGCCCGGATCGTAAGTAGCTGTAATAGATGCAGAAATGTCGGTAAAAAGATGTTTTTTTTCTACTAATTCTTGATGTAAGAACGATGATTTGCCACTTCCCAGCATATCGGAAAGCAAGTCGAAAGCATAGAAGTCGGGCGCCAACCGATCGCACATTTTCCATCCTTTTAACAACATATCGTAGGGCACCGGACGCGAAATATCCACTTTTTTCGGCGCAGTTTGTGTTAATTCTTGTGGGAGATTCCTCTTGATATAACCACGTTTAGGAATTGTGCCAAACCATTTGTCCACCAGAGATACCATCTCATCAAAATGTACATTTCCGGCAATGGCAATCACGGCATTTTGCGGAGCGTAATAATTGTGATAAAAGGTTTTGAGGATCTCCATGGTTACTGTTTCAATATGAGAAACCTCTTTTCCTATGGGCAGCCACTGATAAGGATGGCGTTCATAGACCGCTTCATTAAACAACATCCACATGTCGCCATAGGGCTTATTCAAAAAATGTTCCTTAAACTCTTCAATGACCACATTCTTTTGCACCTCCAGTTCTTTTTTTCGAAAAGCAAGATCCAGCATCCTATCCGATTCCAACCAAAGAGCAGTCTCTATATTATTGGCTGGCAATGTAATATAATAACAAGTAACATCATCGGTGGTGTAAGCATTATTCTGTGCGCCCACTTTGTCTAATGGCATATCATATTCCGGAATATTTTTTGACCCGCAAAACATGTAATGTTCAAGCAAATGCGCCAAGCCTGTTTGCTGTGGATCTTCATCTCTTGAGCCAACGAAATAACAGATAAAACATGAAGCCAAAGGCGTTGTAGTATCTTCATGAACCACCAATCGCAAACCGTTGGAGAATTGGTATCGATGAAAAGGAATTGACATGGGTAGTGATTAGTGATTAGTGATTAATGGTTCTTTTGCTTAAAGTTCTCTTAATTCTTAAATATTCTCACTTCAATTCCTGTTTCTTTTAGTACGGCAAGACCTGTTAAATCGGTATCGCTGTAATGTATGGGGTATAAAATTTGGGGTTTAATAATTTTGGCGGCTTTGATTGCTTGTGCTACCGTCATAGTATAGGGTTGGTTGATGGGGAGAAATGCAACGTCAATATCCTTTAATTGTGCCATTTCCGGCATATCTTCGCAGTCGCCCGGAATATAAATGCGCGACCCCCCTAATGTGATTACATAGCCGTTGTCGCGACCCTTAGGGTGATAAATATCCCTGCCTTCTGTGGTATTATAAGCAGGAACAGCCTCAATGCTAATTCCATAAGCAATTTTATCTCCATTTTGCATGACAATGCCTGTTGGTAGCGCCTCGTGAGCCTTTTTGTTGCAAAAAATAATGGTTTTAGGAGTAGAAATATCGGCAATAGCATTTGTATCTAAGTGGTCATAATGATCGTGTGTAACAAGGATGACGTCCGCTTTTGGAAGCGTTTTATAGTCCACACCTTCATAATTAACAGGGTCTGCATAGATGGTAACCCCCTCAAAAGTGAAAAATAAACTGGCGTGATTAATATAGTGAACAGTTACCATTTCCCCTTCCTTAGTTTTGAAGGAATCGGTTTCAATAGATTTTGCAAATGTTTGATTCATAATAAATAAACTCAATAATAGTGATAAAATGATACGTATTTTCATAATGCTTATTTTAAAGATGCGAAAATAGAATTTATTTTGAGGAATGAAAATTTTTCATTTTTTTATTTTGGTTTTAAAAAAAATATATTTTTGCAGCCGCTTAATCGCAGGCTGGTGCTGTAGCTCAGTTGGTAGAGCAACGGACTGAAAATCCGTGTGTCGGCAGTTCAATTCTGTCCAGCACCACAAAAAAAATCGCTAATAATCTTACAAATAAGATGTTAGAGATTTATTTGCACAGCGTTTTTTTCAACACCCATTTTTTTCGTAATTCGTGATGCCATTTGTGTATTTTGTGAATGTCATCAATAGTAAAAGTGTTGCTAACGTTGGTTTAGTTTTCATCTTTGCTTTTTATTAATTGAATATTGACTGCTGTGCAATCGAAATAAATGCCTTTAAATACAATTTTTTAATATTTTTTGTATTTATTAAATTAGATAAATCCCTCAAATTATCTTAATAAATCATTTTTCGCTACATAAGATATGTAACACAGGAAGTTATGATTATGCAAGTGCCGATACGACACATTCTCATTTCATTTCCTATTTTTGCACTCAAATTTTAACCAACATCCCCCCCTATGAAAAACTTTCTACTCCTCATTGTAACAACACTCTCCATCAATGTTTTTGCTCAAACACTTACTTTGGAAAGCATTTTTAAAGACGGAGTTTTGCGCCCTGAGGGCATTGCAGGCTTTCAACCCATGCCCTCAAGCGACTTTTACACGGTAACCACAAAGTTTACCATTGATAAACACAACTTCGCGACCGGCGCGTATGTTACCACGTTGTTGTCGAACGACATTCTAAACGCTTTATCTAAAGATAGTTTGACTGTTGCGAAAATCTATTCTTACTCTTTTTCTAAAAATGAAAATAAGATGCTAATAGCTACAGATATCGAATATCTTTATAGAAGAATCTCAAAAGGATTTTATTATTTATATGATATTCAGGCAAATAAAATAATTCCCGTGAGCCAGAAAGAGAAAGGGAAAATTAGTTTCGCCACCTTTTCCGACAATGGAGAAAAGATTGCTTTTGTGCGCAATCTCAACCTTTTTTATTTAGATGTAAAAACAGGAAAAGAAGTGCAAGTTACCTTCGATGGTAAAGAAAATCACATCATTAACGGCTTGCCCGATTGGGTATATGAAGAGGAATTGGGCGTGGATAAAATGTTCTCATGGTCGCCCGATGGTAAGTGCTTGGCATATACGCGTTTCAATGAAAGCAACGTGAAAGAGTTTTCCATGACGATGTGGGGTGAACTTTATCCCGCCGAACACAAGTTCAAGTATCCCAAAGCCGGCGAGGATAATTCTGTAGTGGAAATCTATGTGTATCATACTGAAATAAATAAAAGTGTAAAAGTAGATATTAAGGCAAACGAGGAGGTGTATTACCCACGCTTCTTTTGGCTCTCCAACTCCGTTGACTTGATGGTTTTGCAATTAAACCGCTTCCAGAATAAATTGGAATTTGTTAAGTATAATGTACTCAATCACAACTATTCTATCGTTTTTGCCGATACCAATCCTTATTGGTTGAATGTTACACACAACTACTATTTCTTGAATAACAACAATTCAATGATTCTCACTTCGGAGAAAGATGGGTTTAATCATATTTATTTAGTTGATTTTAATGGAAATATTAAACAACTCACTTCAGGAAATTGGGAAGTTGCTTCTATTCAATATGTAAATTATAAAACTAAGCAAATCTATTACTTATCGAATGAAAATGACCCACTTGGGCGCAACCTCTTTGTCGTTGACTTTTCTGGAAAGAAAAAAACTCGCCTTTCCAAAGGCGAAGGTTGGAATACATCAACATTCAGTGCTACAGGTAATTACTATAGAAACAGTTACGCAACGCCTACGCAACCGCCGTACCACACCATTAATGACAGTAAAGGCAACGAACTGCGTGTTTTACAGGATAATGCCAAACTGAAAGCGGCAATGAAAGAATACAACTGCGTTTCGAAAGAGTTTTTTCAATTCACAACAGCAGAGGGAATTACAATGGATGGTTGGATGATGAAACCCGCAGATTTTGACCCCTCAAAAAAATATCCCGTTTTGGTTTATACTTACGGTGGACCCGGTTCAGTTGAAGTGAACAAGAATTTCAATGTAGAAACGTGGTATCAATATCTTACTCAAAATGGCTACATAGTAGCCTGTGCTGATGGGCGCGGCTCCGGCGGCAAAGGGGATGCCTTTCAAAAAGTGATTTACAAACAAATGGGAAAATTTGAAAGCGATGACCAAATTGCATTTGCAAAATATTTGAAAACAATATCTTACATTAACCCAAACAGAATTGGAATTTGGGGCTGGAGCTTTGGCGGCTACCTCTCCGCACTTTCCCTCTTTAAGGGAGAGGGGGCATTCTCTATGGCTATCTCCGTGGCGCCCGTAACCAATTGGCGCTACTACGACAACATCTACACCGAACGTTTTCAGCGCACTCCGCAAGAAAATCCGGAGGGATACGACGAAAACTCTCCTGTTTTTTGGGCGGATAAACTACAGGGAAAGTTTTTAATGGTTCACGGAACGGCTGACGACAATGTGCACTTTCAGAACGCTATAGACTTGGCAACCGCCTTGAATAATGCGGGAAAACAGTACGAAATGTTTTTCTATCCCAATAAAAACCACCACATTACGGGCGGCAACACAAGATTACATCTATACACCATGATGACGGAGTTTATTTTTAAAAATTTATAATTGAATACCTATAAATCAAAATGATATGCAATACTATAATTCAAAAATCATAGCACAAAAAAAGATAGCGACCGGCATTTTTCATTTAACAGTTATCCAAAATGCTGAAACCATTGCGCCCGGTCAGTTTTATATGCTGCAAGTTGAGGATGGTGCACTGTCTCTAATGCGCCCAATAAGTGTTTATAATATTGAAAACGAACAACTTCATTTTCTATACAAAGTTATTGGAAAAGGCACGGAGCTGCTCTCAAAACTTCAAAAAGGAGATGCGATAAAATTGTTAGGACCTTTGGGCAACGGCTTCCCGTGCGGTGAAGTTTCCGGAAAAGTGGCTTTAGTGGGAGGCGGCATCGGCATTCCCCCCCTGTTTGAAACAGCAAAACAACTCAAAAAACAGGGCTGCCATGTGGATGTTTTTTTGGGTTACAAAGATGAACTCTTTGCTTTTGAGGCTTTTGACGAAGTGTGCGACAACATTTTTATCGCTTCCGAAGCTGGAGAAGAAGGCTATAGAGGATTTATTACCGACATTTTTCATGCCCAAAACTATAACGCTGTTTTTACTTGCGGACCCGAAATTATGATGAGAAAAGTAAAGGAAATTTGTGATACACAACAAGTTTCCGTATGGCTCTCTATGGAAAACAGAATGGCTTGCGGCATTGGCGCCTGTTTGGTTTGCACATGTAAAACAACAGGAGGAATGAAACGTTGCTGCAAAGAGGGACCGGTTTTTTCCGGAAATGTGCTTGTTTTTTAATTGAATATCAAATATCTAACGCTTTTTTATGAGAATTGGAGTAAATACGCGGCTTTTTGTCAAAGGTAAAATGGATGGTATCGCCTGGTTTACTTATGAAATTTTTAAGCGCATTGTAACACAGCACCCTGAGCATGAGTTTGTTTTCTTTTTCGACAGACCTTGCAACCCTGAATTTCTCTTTGCTCCGAATGTTAAACCGGTAGTGGTTCATCCTCAAGCCCGGCATCCTTTTTTGTGGTTTCTTTTCTTTGAAATCGGCATCAAAAAAGCGTTAAAAAAAGAAAAAATCGACCTTTTTATTTCCCCTGACGGTTGGGCGTGTTTGAACACAGACGTTAAAACTATTACTGTCATTCATGATTTGAATTTTGAACATTATCCTTCATTTGTTACGCCTATAAATAGAAGATACTATAGATATTTCTTTCCTCGTTTTGCCAAAAAAGCAGATCATTTGATTACCGTTTCACAGTTTTCAAAAGAGGATATTGCAAAGATGTATCATATTGATGAAGAAAAAATTAGCGTGGTTTACAATGCCGCCTCCGACGATTTTTTTGAAGTGGACAAAAAAACGAAAGAGACAACCATTCAGCAATTATCAGGCGGGCTTCCCTACTTTGTTTTTGTTGGCTCTGCCCACAAACGCAAAAATGTAGCGCGCATCATGCAGGCTTTTGACCAGTTTCGGGAAAAGCACGCCGGTTATAAATTCGTTTTTGCCGGCTCAAACAAATATTGGGATGATGATATTCGCAACACTTACAAGAAATTAAAATATAAAGATGAGGTCATTTTTACCGGTTATATTTCCACTTCAGAAATGAACCGTGTGGTTTCGAGTGCCTTAGCTTTAGTATATACTTCTCTTTTTGAGGGATTTGGCGTTCCTATTGTGGAGGGATTTGCTGCGCACGTGCCGGTTATTACCTCCAATGTTACCTCTATGCCTGAAGTTGCCGGAGCGGCAGCATTGTTAGTGAACCCACTATCCATCAATGAAATAGCAAATGCTTTGGAACAAATAGCTACCGATGTGCAACTCCGCACAAACCTCATAAAACTCGGCAAGGAAAGGAAACATGCTTTTTCTTGGGACCAATCTGCCCAGCAATTTTGGAAGATCATACATAATACTCTGCCGTTGGCTTCAGCCAACGGCAATTAATCACTAATCACTATGCCCTTCTCCATTAAAAACATAATCTTAGATCTTGGCGGTGTACTATATGACATTAGGTATGAGAATATTGCAGATACTTTTCGTAACTATGGATTATCTGATTTTGAGAAAATTTACTTACAAGCGGGGCAAGCCCCTGAAATTGACCTTTTTGAAGAAGGCAAAATAACACCGGAACAGTTCAGAAACTTTATCAGATCATTATCTCCCAACATTTTAAGCGACAAACAAATTGACGACGCATGGAATGCCATCTTAATTGATATTCCGCAAATTCGTCTTGATATTCTTAAACAACTTGGAAAAAAATACCGCATTTTTCTATTTAGTAACACTAATGCAATAAACTGTATTGAATTTGAACGTTTTGTTACTGAAAAGTTTGGAGAAAACATTTTTGAAACTCATTTCGAAAAAGCCTATTACTCACATACTTTAGGCATAAAAAAGCCCAAACCGGAAGCATTTCAACATATTTGCCTTGAACAAAATTTAATACCTGCGGAAACTTTGTTTATTGACGACACGGAGCGGCATATTCTTGGAGCGCAAAAAGCCGGTTTACAGACTTATTGGCTCCATAATGAGCATTTGGAAGAGTGTAAAATTATTACGAATTTATTTTTTTGAAGAGTTTTTTTCTACTTTCGCGACTTGTTGTCAAAAGAGAAATAAAATGAGATATTCAGAAATTGAGAGAAAATTAAAAGTTGCTGGTTGTTATTGTGTAAGTGAAAGTGGGCGACACCCTTTGTGGTATAGTCCAATCACAAAACTAAAATTTTCTCTTAGTCATCATAAATCGGAAGAGGCTAAGTCTGGTACTGTAAAATCAATTAGTAAAGACTCTGGTGTAAGACTGTAATTCTAATAAATCATCTATATGAAAAGAAAAATAAAAGCATTTATTGAAATTGGAAAAGAGTTAGATTACGATATTTGGTTAGATCCAAATGGGGATCCCCCTTTTGGACTGCTTGGGCAAGGAAAAACCATATCGGAAGCAAAACAAGATTTTTTTGATTGTTTTGAAGATATGAGAAACTTATATAAAATGGAGGGTAAAGAATTTCCTGAAATTGAATTTGAGTTTGTTTATGACACTCAATCGTTCTTAAAATATGCTCAATTTTCACCTAATTCGGCAAGTGCCAATAAAAAACAGTTAACTTATACCACATAAAAAAGAAATGTTTGCTACCCTGCGAAAAAAATACACCCAATTTCACTATGTGAATTTTGAATTTGAAGTAAAAGAAAATGGCATTTTTATGCAGTTTTTTTTTCAAACAAATGAGTTGGTTTTTGAACCAAAAATGACTTTAAAGTTGGGAAAATATGCACAACCTATGAATCCTGAAGAAGTGAGAGGACTCGTTTTTAACATTGGACTTATTGAATTGATAAGCTATTGGAAAGCAACCTGTTCACCAAAAATCGTAATTCACAATTATACACTTGACAAAAAACAACAGAGCTGGTGGAAAAAACTATATTACAAAGGGTTAAGCGAATTTTTTTACCAAAATGAGATCAAATGTTACCTGAATAATTTTGTACGTTTTTCTTTTGCGGAGGAAGCCAAGCCTTATTCCAATTTGCCCTTTAAAGAGATAATAAACTCTAAAAGAGTGATTGTTCCGATTGGCGGTGGAAAAGATTCAGTAGTAACATTGGAAGAATTGCGCCAAAAAAGAGAAGTGATCCCTTTTATTATCAACCCGCGGGGCGCCACTTTAGATTGTGCGCGTATTGCCGGTTTTAACACTTTAGATGATATTGTAATTTTAGAACGAGAAATTGATGCTAATTTATTAACATGCAATAAACAAGGATTTCTGAACGGGCACACTCCTTTCTCCGCCATGTTGGCATTTCACGCATTATTAGCAAGTTACGGAACAGGCATTCGAAGCATTGCCTTGTCGAATGAAGCCAGCGCAAACGAAGCCACCATATTGGGCACAGAGGTGAATCATCAGTATTCAAAATCGCTGGAATTTGAACTTGATTTTCAGGAGTATATATGTGATTATATGAACGATTGTTCCTATTACTACAGTCATCTTCGCTCTTTTTCGGAATTACAAATTGCGGAGCAGTTTGCGCAATATCCTCAGTATTTTCCTGTTTTTCGCAGCTGTAACGCAGGGAGTAAAGAAAACGTATGGTGCTGCAACTGCCCTAAATGTTTGTTTGCCTACATCATTTTAGCGCCATTCATAGATAAAAATACACGTTTGCAAATTTTTGGCGAAGATTTGCTAAATAAACCGGAGATGGAGCGCTTTTTCTACCAACTTATCGGAAAAACGCCTACAAAACCGTTTGAATGTGTAGGAACAGTGGAAGAGGTGGTGGCTGCGTTGAAAATGTTAGTCAACCAAAAAGAAAAAGGTTATTTATTGGAGGTCTTCAATACGCTATAAACGTGTAACATTACCGTTTTCAAGACGATATCTTTGTTGTGACTCAGGGCAAACAGCGAATCCGTCATTATTAAAATGCAGGCGGTGTCCATATTCGCTCATCCATCCGGTTTGTCGTGCGGGGTTTCCTACCACCAACGCATAGTTGGGAACCTCTTTGGTAACCACAGCACCTGCACCGATAAATGCATATTCTCCAATGTTATGACCACAAATAATTGTAGCATTTGCGCCTATGGTTGCGCCTTTACCCACGTGGGTTTTTTCATATTGTTCTCTTCTACAGATTGCAGAACGCGGATTTACAATATTGGTAAATACCATGGAAGGACCTAAAAAAACGTCATCTCCACAAGTTACTCCGGTATAGATAGAAACATTATTTTGAACTTTAACATTATTTCCTAACACTACTTCAGGAGAAATGACCACATTTTGCCCAATATTGCAATTTTCTCCCATTTTACAATTTGACATAATATGCGAAAAATGCCAGATTTTTGTCCCAACACCAATAAAACACCCCTCATCAACAATGGCAGTTTCATGCTTAAAATAATCTTTATTTTGAGATTTGATATCTGTATTCATTTAACTTTAAACCTTAAATTCCTAATTCCTAATTTCTAATTTCTAATCAGTAGTGTTGCGTTGTTTATAAATAAAGTTCTTTGAAATTATTGGATATCAGATTATTATAGCGGTTTTTCGATTCCCCCGATTTATA
>JGI24696J40584_12961715_pt1 | contig 54637 bp, 12 predicted proteins | sample TergutCo191P4_FD_40584 | JGI IMG/M metagenome (IMG submission 40584)
AATCAAAGAACGCTTATATTTATTTGTGTTATAATTAATTACAGTAAAAATTTAAAAATTAACGCATCAGTAATAATTAGTGATTAGTGATTAGTGATTAGTGATTAGTGATTAATTAGTTCAAGGTTCAGTTGGCAGCGGGGCGCTGTCAACTGACGGAAGAGAGTAACCTCCACCTCTCTAATATCTCATATCTCAATTCTCAATTCTTAAAATATATCCCAAACTTAAACGTTTACTATTGCAAATCATATATCTTATGGAACAATACGACGATTATAACGCTTCTAATAATCAATTTGAAGAGAACCGACGTCCCGGCTTCCTTACCACATTGTGTATCCTGACCTTCATTGGCTCGGGTTTTTCGCTTCTATATCAAATGCTGATACCCATCACCGCACCAATTGCATTGGAGTTTATTCAACAATCCTCTTATGCTTCTATTCCGGGCGCAATTGAAACATACGAGCAAATAATAGATACTCCAATGTGGCAGTTTGCAATGAACGCCTTTTTCTGCGCAACCTCTATTTTAGGGGCTATTTATATGATGAAAATGAAGAAAATAGGGTTTCATATTTACACTATTTCTAAATTTGCCTTGTTGCTCATCGCTCAATTTTTGATGGGTGGTTATATGGCTCCAAAATTCTCAGGGTTGTTTATTACATTACTATTTATTGGATTGTATGCAATCTATTACAAAAAATTTTCCGCCATGGAGTTGGAAGAACCAGATTTTGAAAATTAATTTAAATAAATATTATGACAAACATTTTGAACCTCAATCCTAAGCGTGTTTTTTATTATTTCGATGAAATTTGTAAAATTCCACATCCTTCAAAAAAAGAAGAAAAAATAGTAGCCTGGTTGCTTGAAACCGGCAAAGCGATGAAGTTGGAAACCAAACGCGATAAAGTAGGCAACGTACTGATTTCTAAACCTGCCACAAAAGGAAAAGAGAAAGTTACGCCCGTTATTTTTCAAAGTCATGTGGATATGGTTTGCGAAAAAAATAGCGATACAAAGTTTGATTTCGACAAAGACGCAATTCAACCTTATGTTGACGGTGAGTGGCTAAAAGCCAAAGGCACCACTTTGGGCGCAGACGACGGCATCGGCGTTGCCATCCAGTTAGCGCTGCTCGAAGCGAAAGATATTGAACATGGTCCCATCGAATGCCTCTTTACGGTGGATGAAGAAACCGGCTTAACCGGCGCATTTAACTTGGAATCAGGATTTATGAATGGCAAAATGTTGCTCAATTTGGATTCTGAAGATGAAGGTGAATTTTTCATCGGCTGTGCAGGGGGAAAAGACACAACCGCTACCTTGGAGATTGAGTGGGAAGAGAAAATGCCGAAAGATGTGCTCGCCTACAACATCTATGTGAAAGGGTTACAAGGCGGCCACTCCGGCGACGACATCAACAAAGGTCTGGGCAACGCTGTGAAACTCCTGAACCGTATTTTGTGGAATGCCTATCAAGAGTTCGACCTTTTTATTGCAGATATTGATGCCGGCAACTTGCGCAACGCCATTGCCCGCGAAGGTCGCGCCCACATCATCATTCCGAAAGCAAAGAAAGCGGCATTTGAGAAATATCTGAAAGAGATGGATAAGACGTACAAACAAGAGTTTTGCATTACGGATCCGGGAGTAACGGTTGCTTTTGAAGAGACCAAAATGCCTAAGAAAATATTAAACGAACTACTACAGATAGACTTGATGAATGCGCTGTATGTGTGTCCGCACGGCGTTCTCGCCATGTCGCAGGATATTCCCAATTTTGTTGAAACCTCTACCAACTTGGCTTCTGTGAAGTTTAAAGATGGCAAGATTATCATTACCACCAGCCAGCGCAGTTCGGTAGAATCAAAAAAACAGGATGCGGTAGATATGGTGTCCACTTCGTTTTACACGATTGGCGCAGATGAAGTTGAGAGCGGCGACGGCTACCCCGGCTGGACGCCCAACCCCAACTCGGAGGTGTTGAAAATGTTGGTACAATCCTATCGCAACCTCTTCAGAAAAGAGCCGGAAGTGAAAGCGATCCACGCAGGCTTGGAATGTGGCTTATTCTCAGAAAAATATCCGGGGTTAGACATGGTTTCCTACGGTCCTACCCTGCGCGGAGTGCACTCCCCCGACGAAAAACTCAAAATTGACACCGTACAGCAAGTTTGGGACTTAACGGTGGAGTTTTTGCGAATAGTGAAATAGTGAAATAGTGATTAGTGATTAGTGATTAGTGATTAGTGATTAGTGATTAGTGATTAGTGATTAGTGATTAGTGATTAATGGTAAATGGTTATCTCAAATCTCAAATCTCAAATCTTAATTCCCATATCCTTTTCCTTTGTAGTAATTCATTTCTCTTACCTTGATTTGATATCTTAAATAGGCGTTGCGGAGTTCTATTTCTGATTGGAATAGTTGGTTGTCTGAAGTATGTAGTTCAATGATACTTAAAGCGTCGTTTTCATATTTGCTGTGGTTTGCGCGGTTTGCAATCAACTGATATTCCACATTCTTTTGCGCGAGTAGCCACTGACTTTTAGAGGCATCCAACTCCAACAAGGCTTGTTTTATTTCGCTGGAGAGCGCGCGCAGTGTTTCATTGTAATCACGTTGCGCTTGCATCAGTTTGTTTTTGGCTATGGCAACACTCAGGCGCACCTCCAATCCGCTGAAGATGGGAACGGACATGTGGAGTCCGACCCACTCCCCTAAGTTATTTTTGTATTGCGTAAAATAGGGATCATATTTACTACCAGTGGCATTAAAATACCCGGTAGAAACTCCGCCACTCAATGCAAGCGACGGATAGTACGCGCCCCTTGCCGAAGAGAGGGCACGCTTTTGCCAATTCAATTTATGTTGTTCAATAATTGCAGTTGGATGAGTTCCAGAGGCAAAGGATAGTATTTCAGCAGGTGTTTGCGCTTCTAAATAAAGTTCGGTCTCTTTAATATGAGATTCAATAAGTAAGGTTTCATCCAAGGGAAAATTCATACAGTCTTTCAATTTAACGATAGAGAGTTCAAAATTGTTACGTGCTGCAATGGCGGCATACTCTTCGGCGGCAAGTGTGGCACGGATTTGCGCTAAATCACCTGAAGAGCCGCCGCCCAACTCCAATAAGCGCGCCATCCGTTTTTCTTCTCTTAAGTAATTATCAATCCGTTTTTGGTATAGTTCCACAAGTTCGGTGTTATAAACCACTTCGGCATACGCGATCATGGTTGCTTCCGCCACTTGGTCTTGGGTTTGGCGCAGTTGCTCCTCTCCGCGCAATTTGGCAATCTTAGCCGAGCGCGTTTGGTTCAGATAACGCAGTCCGCTAAAAACCGGCAGCCACGCATTCACCCCAACGCTGTTGCTGAAAGTGGTGGTATTTCCATACGTATTAGTTTCCGGATCAATTCCACGTCCAAAATTAGAACTCACCCCAACGGAGCCTTCAATACCGGGCAAATGGGCAAGAATAGCGCCTGTAAACTCTTTTTTTAAATTATCTAATTCCGAAGCGGCGCGGGCGGTTTTGAAACTGTTCTCCACCGCATAACGCATACAGGCGTCTAAATCCATAGTTTGTTGCGCAAAGCCAAAGAAGGGAAGAAAAGAAAAGAAAAGGAGTAAAAGTTTTTTCATATCGTTATTGTTTAAGGTTCAAGGTTTAAAGTTCAATAAATTAAAGATTCAATAATTCAAAAATTCAATTCGTAATTCGTAATTTCTAATTCGTAACTCTTATTGTCAATAATCGTGCCAAAGTAGTTAGATTATTGAAGTTTAATATTTTAGAAAATTAGCATTAGAATATATTGTAAAAAAAATAGACACTGGATGTATGATTTTTTGACAGAAATTAGTTTTTGATTTTTTTCGCCCTTAATATTTCTCGCTTTCCCGGAGGTCCCGGCAGTTTTTCAATTAAAAACCCAATATCTCTCAAGGTTTGCTTTACACTACCTTTGGTGCAATATGTCAGTAAGATACCTTTATTTTTCATGCTGTGATATATGGGTTCAAAAACCTCTTTTTCCCATAACTCTGGTTGTACTTCCGGAGAGAAAGCGTCGAAATAGACCAAATCAAAGCAGTTGCAAGGATAACTTGCATTGAGTGCAGAGGTTTGCAGTTTATGCAAAGTAAAGTTTTCTGAAATCATCTGTTTTTCGTTCCAAGGGGCGTTGTGTAAACTCCTAAATATCTCTTTTACATTATGGTATTGTAAAATGTCAGGATAATTCAGTTGCTCTACTTCTTGCGGTGCGAGTGGGTAGAGTTCAATCGTTTCATACGCTATTTTTTTCTGTAACTCTTTTGCTTTGAAGTAGGTTAACAAAGCATTTAATCCTGTGCCGAATCCGATTTCTAAAATGGAGATTTTTTCCAAACCGTAAAACAGGTCTGAGCACAAACCCGATTCTATAAAAATGTGCAACGATTCCTGCACCGCACCAAAGTGAGAATGATAATGCTGGTTAACCTCCTCAGAGAAGATGCTGCTGGAGCCGTCGTCGGTAATTACTATTTTTCTGTTCATGATAAATAAGATAAACGTTGCTAAAAATTTTTATTACAAAAAAACGCATTATTTTGCGTTTTCAAAAAAAACGACATTTATGAACTACGAAAATTACCCATCCCCCTGTTTTGTTATGTTTGAAGAAGCGTTGGAAGCCAATTTGCAGTTATTGGATTTGGTTCAGAAAGAAGCGGGAGTTTCAATTATTTGCGCGTTGAAAGGGTTTGCATTTTGGCGCTCTTTCCCCCTCATTCGTCAATATTTGTCGGGCGCCACAGCAAGTTCGCTCAACGAGGCGCAACTGATTGTGGAAGAGATGCACTGCGAGGCGCACACCTACGCCCCGACCTATTTAGATGAAGAGTTTGAAACGCTGCTCTACTATAGCAGTCATTTAACATTCAACTCATTAACTCAGTGGGCGCGTTTTCGTGAGCAGGGGCTGGCATGTCGCAAGAAAATCAGTTTTGGTTTGCGCGTAAATCCTGAATATTCGGAGGTTAGCACGGATTTGTACAACCCCGCATTGCCCGGATCCAGATTAGGGATTTTAGCGGAAAATATGCTCACGCACTTGCCCGAAGGGATTGAAGGTCTGCATTTTCATACTTTATGTGAAAATGACAGTTATGCGCTGGAAAACTGCCTAAAATCGTTTGAAGCAAAATTTGGTCACCTGATTAAGGAATGTAAGTGGGTGAATTTTGGCGGCGGGCACCACATTACCCGAAAAGATTACGATGTGGCGCATTTAATTGATCTACTAAGGGCATTTAAGGCGCGTTATCCCAATCTGGAGGAGATAATTTTAGAGCCAGGAGAAGCTGTGGGCTGGCAAACCGGTGTGCTTATATCAACAGTGGAAGACATTGTAGAGAATAAGGGAATTAAAACGGCGATGCTCAACATCTCCTTTGCGTGCCACCTGCCCGATTGTTTGGAAATGCCATACAAGCCTGCTGTTTTAGGAGCAACCGAACCCACACCGGAAAGCAAGAATGTATATAGACTTGGGGGAAGTTCTTGTTTGGCAGGAGATTATATCGGCATGGGCGACTTCGCATTCACAGAACCATTAGAAATTGGCGACAGAATTGTGTTCGACGACATGATTCATTACACTATGGTTAAAACTACTTTTTTTAACGGCGTAAAACATCCGGCAATCGGCATGGTTTCTCAAGAGGGAGATTTTGTGCTTTTTGCCGAGCCGGGGAAATATGCAGATTATAAAGCAAAATTGGGTTAAAAGATGGCAGAAATAACATTTAAAACTATTGCTGCTCCGGCAGAAGCGATTTATAAAGAAAAACGCAGTAAGTTCTTTGCGTTTGCATATCCTGTAGAAAATGAAGCAGAAATTAAAGAAAAAATCAGTTTTTTGAAAAAAAAATACCACGATGCGCGGCATCATTGCTATGCGTACATTTTGGGCGCAGATAAGGCAATTTATAGAATGAATGATGACGGCGAGCCATCGGGTACGGCAGGGCGCCCCATTCACGGACAACTTCTATCGAAAGAAGTTGTAGATGTGCTAATTGTAGTAGTGAGATATTTTGGCGGCGTAAAATTAGGAACAGGCGGATTGCGTGTAGCATACAAATTAGCAGCAAAAGAAGTATTAGAAAATGTTACGATTATTGAAAAAAATGTATCAATTTAAATAAAAAAATGTTTTATGATAAAAAAAAACTATTTTTGTGCACTTTTCTAAATTAATACTAATTTCTTATGATTAAACCCGATACTCCTGTTAGTTTCTTCAGATTTGAAGATTTGCGCATTTACGCAAAAGCCTTAGATTACATTACCTGGTTGCACAATTTGGCGGACAAATTTCCGATCAATGAGCAATCAACGCTCGCCCACCCTTTTTTAAAAGTAGCGCAAAGCATTGCGCTTTACCTTGCGGAAGGCTCTGCACGAAACAAACCTCAATTCATCTATTACTTAAAAATGGCAAAAAGTTCTGTTCGCGAATGCGTTGTTTATACGGAAGTTGCCTCACGTTTAGGAATTATGAATGAAGATGAAAAAGAACATTCCGTAAACCAAATGATGGAACTTACCAAAATGATAGGTTCTTTGGTTACTTCTTTGCAGCGCGCGATCCCCAACGCCAAAGAAGAAGACGAATACGATGATATGCAATTACCTCCTGATTTGGATTAATTCAACGACAGAAAAAACGCCTCCCATCAAGGTGAGGCGTTTTTTTTTTGGATTAAATAAAAACAATCTTATTTTTTGGGATAGATGGGTTTAAAGTCGTCGCGTCTATTGTGCGTACGGTTAGGTTCGTCGGTATTGGGCGCTTCGGGTTGGAATCTTGACAAAGTACTGGAATCCAATCTATCTGCCGTGATACCCTTACTTATCAAATAGTTTTTCGCGGCTTCCGCTCTTCTTTCGCCTAATTTAAAGTTATGAGGATCAGTTCCTAAATCGCAGGTATTACCGAAAATCACTAATTTAATATCTGGATATTTCTTCAATATGGCAACTTTTTTATCCAAATCAACAATACTTTCCGGTCTCAAAATGGCTTTATCAAGATCAAAATAGATAGGTCCAAATAAGATATTTATATCCTCTTGCGTAACGTTTTCCGGGAAATAATTATCAGATTCATTGTAATTTCCTACAGGTTTTTCGGAAGGTTTTCCGGCAGGATTTCCGGATGTTCCGTTATCAGGATTTTCATATCTTGGCATATCTTTTAATGCATCTTTTATCTCATTGAGTAACGAATCAAGATCAATCTGTTGAGGTTCATACTTGTATATATAAACAGTATCTTTTTCATGAGGGGTAAAAGAGAGTTGAGGTTGTGGTTTTTGAGAAAGTTTTCCAAGTTTGATTCTAATTCCCAACTTTCCGCCATAAGCGAATGTGCTGATTTTATCAACGTATCTATTCTCTCCATCGTAAGTACTGTTTAAAATGGAATTGTAGGTAATTCCTTTTCCTACATTATTTTCTGCTCCTGTAACATAATCTGTTTCTGGACCGGTAAACAATGCTTTAGGATCTCCTTTTCTCTTATTGATATCCATCAAACCATAATCAATGTAGGCACCTAAAGAGAGGTCAACCCTTCTGCTTAAAGAGATGAGGATACCGGCTTCACCCACCGCTGAGATATTAAATTTGAGGTCTAATTTTCCTTTAGCATCATTTAATACCTTGCTTGGGTTATGAATTTGGTCAAATCCGTGCTGGTTTAGCCCTACTCCACCAAATCCACCCAACTCAAGATTATCTTCAGGATAATACCCTGATACCATGAGTTTAGAGTCTTTCCAATTATCTCCATCCACAACGGAATAGTTTTGAATGAGGGGGAGTTGAAATTTAGCGCCTAATGCAAGGTAGAGCCCGAAGTACTCTTTTTCACCAAATTTCTTCTGGAAATTAATCATGAGAGGAATTTCAAGAAACTTTACAGAGTGATATTCTTTCCAGTCTTGGGTACGCACTCTTAGGTCATATTTTTTAATATGTCCATCAAAGTCGTTATCCGTATAGGAACCTAAATTAAAGAAATAATCTTTGGAGAAATCACCTTTTAAGAACTCTTGGGTTCGGTAATGCGACATTCCGACACCTAACGTAATTCCAACATGTTTTGTAAAATAATAACTAAACCCTAAACCTGCTTGTCCACCGAGCATGATGTTACATTTGGGGGTAGCAAAATCAACGCCTTCCATTTTGTACTTGAACCCTGTAGGTCCCGGGACAATGGCTGTGGGTCCTATCCCACCCCATATTGAGATATGGGCGCCTTTTTCTTGTGCCATCACTTGAATACTAAAAAGTATTAATAACGATAATAGAATATTCTTTTTCATATTTATTTTTTTTTGATTAATCATTTCGTTTTTCATTTTTTAAATCCGGCAGGGCAGGAAGCCCCGCCGGATACAAAATTACTCGGTTATTTTTGAATTATTATTTTTTCAATAAACGATACACCTTGTGTAGTAACCACTCGAACCGTATAGACGCCGCTTGCCACATCAAGTGTTACCTCAGTCAGAAGACTTGTAATCTTGAATTGACTTACAATCTTACCGGTCATATCGTAGATGAACGCTTCTGCTCCGTCTCCATCACCATCAGCTAATTGGAGCAATACGTTTATGATACTACCACTTGTGGTGGGGTTAGGATAGATAGTAAGACTTGATGAATTTGCCTTACCACCGTCATTTGGCATAATCGGACAAGCCTCATCGTAGGTGCCGTCTGCTTTAAATGCTCTTACATTATATAGCGCCATAGGAGTGAAACCACCCTTCTCGGTATAATATTGGTCAGAGCCATACTGTGCAATCGGTTGACCGTTCTTGTACCACTGATAATTTACATAGATATCATCAGCATTTGAAACATACAATACATCGTTCCATTTCATCTTTATCATAGTTGGATTGATTCCAACATTGAAGGTATAGATAAATGTTCCGCACTCGTTAGAGATTTCCACGGAATATACACCTACTTTTAAGATATCGAGAGTGGTTTCGTAAGATGAATTTGTTTCATCGGGCAGGATATTGCCATTGAAGTACCATTGATACTGAACATAGCCTTCGATTTCTACGAACAGATACAGCGGTTCATTTTCGCACAAGTACATTTCGGCATCAGACATTGCAGTGGCAACCGGGGTATTCTTCACAGCAATTACAATATCGTAAGTTCTGATGCACTTACCGTATTGTAAAGTGATCTTCGCCGGATAGTTGCCTAACTGCGCGCTTTGCGGGATATTCACCACAATACCGGATTCTGGTAACGGGATGAAATCCAGAACGCCGGTGAAGCCTGCTGCATTACCCTCCTGACCGAATATTAAGGTGTATTGAGCGCCTTTAACATTCATATCGTAGGTTAATGTAACTGATGGTTCGTTGTTGCAAACGACAGCAATCGGATTTATATTAAATTCTATTGCAGGTGCAACCACCACGGAAACTTTGCCAATGTTTTCATATTTACAATCTCCCATCCATAATGTGATCCAGTAGGTAACTTCAACATCGGAGTCGCTTGTATTGATTAGCATTTCGCTAATCGAAGCGTTGTTTCCGGATGCCGGAGCGCCTGCATTAATATCGGGGTTAGATTCTCTTTCCCAAGATATTGCATCAACATTAATATTGGAGAGTATTAAATATTCAAACACCGTTCCCGAACAAATGGCGCTTGCTTGCGTTGGGCTTAGTACAGCAGGTCTCGGATTTACAACGATCATGAAGAGTTTTTCTTCGCTGGTGCAGTTGTTAGATGCCGTAACCTTGTAGGTTGTTGTAATAGATTGGTTTCCATTATTTAATGCAATGAATGATGGAATTTCGTTGGTTCCTGACATCGCAGATCCATTAAAACTACCTGATAGGTAAGTCCACTCGTAATTAGTTCCCGCAAGATTGTTCAGACTTGCAAATTCGTCAGCGAAATTAATCACAGGAGTTTGCTCATCAGCACAGAATTGGTAAGGACCGATGTTCAATGCTACGGACGGTATCGGATTCACAGTGATACTGAAGGACTCAGTCCGAGTGCAAGTGTAATCGTACATAGTGTAGGTTGCAGTAACATTATAAATAGCCACCAATATTTGATTATGGGTATTATTTATTGCTGTGAATGCCGGGAGTTGACCGGTACCATTTACAGGCATACCCACATTAACGCCGTTCATTAACTCCCAAGTGTATGATACGCCTGAGGTATTGCCAAATTCAAATCCGGAAACAGGCGCTCCATGGCAATATACCATCGGAGGTATTTCATTGATATTTGGTTGTGGCAATACTGTAAATGAGAACTGTACAGGGTCGCCTTCGCATTCGTAACCGAGGTATTGTGAATAGTTCAGGATCGGTGTTACTTCATAAACAGCCTGATAAACTACTGCACTGGTATTCGTTACTTGGTATGCGTTGAAGTTTCCTGAACCTGAAGTAGGTAACTCAGGAATATATCCTGATATCAAATTCCATTTGAATGTCACATCGTTCACATTACCGGTAAAGAGTACAGGTTCAGTCGTTTCATCATGGCAAATGGTTTGCTGAGGTGGTGTTGCTACAACCGTCGGGGTCGGCAAGATTACAATATGGAAGTACTGCCAATTATCATCGAAACAAGTAAGGTCATTGTAAGAGTAACTTGCTCTTACTTTGTATGTACCGCTGATAGGTGTATTACCATTATTGTAAGCAAGGAAGCTCGGAATGAAGTTATCTCCGGAATTTGGAACGCCGTTTATCTGAGTGCTACCGGTTTCATTCACAAATTCCCATTGGAAGTAAACATTGGGCATATCGCTTGAGAAGTTGTATATCTGCGCTGTTTCGCCATTACAGTAAACCATATCTTCAACCGGAGAGGTAATTGGTTTCGGATTCACAATAATCATGAAATATTTTGTTTCACCTTCACAACCGTGTTGATTTACCGGCGTAACTTTATAGTATCCTGTAATATGTTCAAATCCATAGTTTTGAGCGGTGAAAGCAGGTATTGTATTAACACCTTCGGTAGCCGTCAAACCAAAATCGTTACCCACAACCTTTTGCCAGTAGAACGTAGTATTGGCGCTACCGGTGAAAGTGTATGCAGGAGCGACTGTTCCATGACAATAGAGCAGATTTTCCACATTCACAGTAGGTAATTGGTCAACAGTGAGGGTTAATACTAATGCATTTGCAGCGCTTGTTGCACAACCTGTTACCAGATTTCTTGCAATTACATAGAATGTATGTGAAGTAGCTACACTATAATTAGCAGTGAAAGCAGTAAACGGTATGGTGCAATTAGCATCCATGTAAAATTCGAGTGAAACGAGATTTGAATTATAGTTAATAAATCCTTGCAGTAATGCTTTATTTACCACATTTCCATCACAAATAGTCAATACTGCGCCCGGAATAATGGTAGGTGTTCCGGGGAGTTCGTTTACGGTAATGGTTACTGCTAATGCGTCATCCGCAGCGGTAGCACAGCCGGTGGCAATACTTCTTGCAATAATGTAAATGGTATGTGAGGTTGCGGTATTGTAGTTGGTTAGAATATTAGTAAATGGAACGGTACAAGCGGGATCTGAATAATATTCTACCGTTACCTGCGCCAGGTTATAATTCAGCAAGTTATTAATAAATGCAGTTGTAATAGTTTCGCCGGAGCAAACGCTTGGGTTCGTTCCTCCAATATAAGTTGGAGCATTAGGACGAGGAAGTACCTTAAACGTGATTGATAGAGCATCACCAGCATTGGTTGCGCAACCGGTAGCAATATCTCTTGCTATTGCAAAGATAGTGTGCAAGGTTGCCGTTGCATAATTGGTAACAATATCGGTGAACGGTATTGTACAACCTTCATCCATATAAAATTCTACTATTGTTTGTGCATCATTATAGTTTATAACGCTGAGCAATAATGCTTCGTTAATTACATAGCCGTCGCAACCCGTCAGGTCGGCGCCATCTGCAATAACAGGTGCAACCGGAAGCGGATTCACGGTAACCACAATTTCCAATGCATCTTCTACACCATGCGAACAGATTGTTCCGGCATGGTAAGCCATAACATAGAATGTGTGGGTTGCCGTAGCAGCGAGATTAGTAATGATTGGCGTTGTAAACGGCACGGTGCAATTAGCATCAAGATAGAAGTGATAATCCATATTATCTTCTATTTCGATTAAACTCAACAGGAAGTTTTCGGTAATTATATCGCCGTCACAAACTGCTGCTGCAGCGCCGTTGAGAGCCGGAGGTTCAGGAATATCGTGGATGATAACCTTAACAGCGGTACGTTCTCCTTCGCAATTTCCATTGCTATTGGCTGCGTAGTAAGTTGCGCCATCAACAAGAGCGGTATTCATAGGCAGCGGCACGGTAGCGTTTTCGGTAGCATACCAGTTCACACCGTATCCCACTACATAGAGGTCTGCAATAAATGCAGGCTCGCAGAACGCTTGCGTTGCATTGGTAATTACGTTTGCAGGAGCGCCAATAGTAACAGGAACCGGAGTTCTCACTGCACTTTCGCAATCTCCCACGGTAACGGCAGCATAATAGGTACCGGTTTCTAAGATTGTGTAATATGGCAACGGTTCGTTTGAGGTTGCTGTTGCATACCATACCAGGTTATTAGCGTATGTTGTAACAATATCATACAACGTAGCGCCTTCACAGAATGCCTGCGGCGGTATAGGTACGGTAATTTGAAGCACGCTTCTGTAAACAACATATACAGGAGTACGTTCTGTGCTTTCGCAGTTTCCAACTATTTGCGCAGCCCAATAGGTTTGTCCGCTCACGAGCGGCAAACTCGGATCAACCGGAATATTACCTGTTTGTGTCATATACCATACTATGTTGTAGTTTCCGGTAATCAAATCGCTTAGGGTGTTCACGCCTTGTGCGCAGAACTCTTGCGGCGAGATTAATTCCGGTGCAGGAACAACCATGTCAGGATCAAGGATTACGGTTACATATGAGCGCGGACTTTCGCAAACACCTAAGGTTTGAGATACCCAGTAGGTAGCGCCGTTCACTAATGGTGTGTTCAGCGGCAACGGTTCAGGTGCATCTGCACTTTCGTACCACTTGATATTTTGTCCGGTAATCACGCTCAAATTAGTTACTGTAAGCACAGTTCCTTCGCTTACGCAAAGTCTCAACGGAGAGGCAACTGTCGGCGGATTTACATTTTCATAAATATAAACTGTTACCGCAGCTCGTTCGCTTTCGCAATCGCCGGCTACGTTGGCAACATAGTAAGTATGACCATGAACCAACTGGGTATTTACCGGCAGCGGTGTTGTGGCGTCTGCACTTGCATACCATGTAGCGCCGTAGCCTGTAACTGTCAGGTTGGCAATAGTAGCGCTGGAACAGAAGGACTGTTCGCTCGGCGTAACAGCAGGATCCGGAGTGCCAATGGTAATCACTACCGGCACACGCTCAGTTACCGCACAATCTTCAGTAATATTGATTTGTGCATAGTAAGTGTGTGAAGTGAGCAGATCGGTGGGTTGCAACGGCTCTGTACTGTCAATAGTGTAGTACCAACTGATATTCGAGTATGGAACTTGAATATTAGCGATGGTAGCGCTTTCACAGAAGTTCTGATTAGCAATATTCAATTCATTCTTAATAAGATCATTGAATATCACTTGAACCGGAGTGCGTTCCGTGCTTTCACATTCGCCCACCAACAAGCCTGCATAATAGATCATTCCATCTTCTAATTCGGTCGGTGTAGGCAAGATGTTACCGGCTTCGTCATACCATACTACTTTCATACCCGGAGTTAACAAGATATTTGCCAATGTATAAGTACCATCTTCGCAGAAATATTGCGGCGAGGTAATTTGCGGAGCAGGGATTTCGATATTTTCACTGATCTTAACCGTTACATAAGAGCGGTTGCTTTCGCAAATGCCTAAGATTTGAGATACCCAATAGGTTTCACCATCTACTAATAGTGTGTTGAGCGGCAACGAATTGCCATCTCCATCATACCATTGTAGGTTAACACCCTGAACGTAGATGTCTGATAAAGTTAAGTTACCTTGTACTGCACACAATTCATACGGAGTGGTAACCACAGGCGGATTCAAATTCTTATATATATTTACTGTAATTGCATATGCGGTGAGTCGGCATGGGAGGTTCGTATTGGCGGCATAGTAAGTTGCGCCGTGTACTAACGGTTCATCCAAACCTAACATAATGGTAAGGTCTGCATCGGCAAACCATGTAATTCCGTAACCGGATATGGCAATATCAGCAATCGTACCCGCCGAGCAGAACTCTTGCGTTTCGGTAATAATTTGATATTGTTCAGGATTAATGATGATTTCTACCGATAAACGATACGGGCATTCGCAATCTTCGCCAACTGCGTATGCAGCGTAGTAAGTGCCGGTAGTCAAAATGTAATGTACAGGCAACGGCACGGTTGCGGTTGCATCTGCATACCATACAACGTTATTTGGAGCCACTATGGAACTGATCATAGCGCCTTCGCAGAAGAATTGCGGAGAACTAATTTGAGGAAGAACGGTCAGTTCGTCGGTAAAGATCACTTGTACCGGTGTACGTTCCGTACTTTCGCAGGTGCCAATCAGTTGAGCAGCATAGTAAGTTTCTCCATTCACTAACGGAGTATTGAGCGACAACTCTTCGCCTGCGCCATTATACCAAACCACATTCACTCCCGGGTTCAGCGTCATATCAGCCAACGTATAGGAGCCTGTTTCGCAGAAATATTGCGGCGTCATTATATCAGGCGCAGCAATTATCATATCATTATTGATAATCACAACAATATAAGAGCGTGCGCTTTCGCAGGTGGCTACGGTTTGAGATGCCCAATAGGTTGCGCCGTTTACTAACGGTGTGTTCATCGGCAACGGATCGTTACCAAATTCACTGGCATACCATTGAACATTCACTCCATATACATAAACATCCGCTAAGGTTAACTGACCATCTGATGAACAAAGTACACAAGGACTGATCACAGTGGGCGGAGGTACATTAGTATAGAGAGAAACCTTAACCGCATAAGCAATGAGTGCGCATGTACCGTTTGTATTTGCAGCATAATAGGTAGCGCCGTTCACCAACCATGTATCTAACGGCAATGGCGTGGTAGCTTCTTCGCTATCAAACCAAGTTACCGCATAACCTGTTACTTCAATATCTGCCAATTGCGCTCCGGAACAGAACTCTAATTGATCTGTCGGATATTCGTAATCAGTCGGATTAACCTCGATAACAACAGGTACCCGTTCGGTGCTTTCACAATCTGCACCATAAGAGATGGCTGCATAGTAAGTAGCGCTTACCAACTTCGTGTGAATTGACAATGGTTCGGTTGCCGTCATAGAGGCAAACCAAACTACATTTTCGGGGGCAACTACGTTGTAAAGTGTAGCGCCGTCACAGAAGTATTGCGGAGAGGAGATAGTAGGTACCGTATGAATTTCAGTAGTAAATACAACATCTACTTTTGTTAACTCGGTGCTTTCGCATTCGCCTGCAACATGTTTTGCGTAGAATGAGGAATTGGCTACGAGGATGGTGTTTGCCGGTGCAGGGTAATTACCTTCTGCATCGAAATACCATTCTATTGTCATACCGTTCACGGGCAGATCGCTCAGTTTCATCGTACCTGCAAGGTTATCGCACAACTCAATCGGAGAGGCAATATCAGGTGCAGGAATAATCATTTCACTATTGATGATTACTTTAATGTAAGACAAGTCGCTTTCGCATGATCCCATGCTTTGCGATACCCAATAGATGGTACCGGAAACAACCGGAGTGTTGAGCGGCAGCGGCGTTAAGCCGGCTGCATCTGCATACCAACGAAGGTTAACGCCTTTAACCGGTATGTCACCTAATGTTATGTTACCTTCAACTCCGCATATTTCATAAGGAGTGGTTACTTTGGGCGCTAAAACGGTTTCGTAGATATAAGTTGTAACTGCAAAGCCAATTAAAGCGCATTCGTCTTTCGTATTGGCGGCATAATAGGTAGCGCCGTGTTCTATCGGGTCGCTCAAACTCATCGGCATCGTCATTGCTTCATCGGCATACCAGATTACTGCATAGCCTGTAATTTGAATATCGCCAATTGTACCTTCTGAACAGAAGAAGCGGTCTTCAGAATCATAATTGTATGATTCGGGATTAATGCTAATTTTTACCGGCAGGCGCTCGGTGCTTACGCATCCTGTGCCCACAGCGATAGCAGCATAATAGGTGCCGCTTTCCAAAACGGTGGTTGCCGGCAATGGCATAGTAGCATCTATCGTAGCATACCAAATGATATTGGCGGGCGCAACAATGCTATTCAGCGTAGCGCCTTCGCAGAAGTATTGCGGAGACTTAACATCAGGAACCGTGTGAATAGTGGGTACAAACACAATGCTCACTTTGGCAAGGTCTGTGCTTTCGCACTCTCCCACCCTATTCGCTGCATAGTAAGTTGAGTTTGCAATTACAATAGTAGAGGCAGGCGCCGGATATTTACCCAAAGCGTCGTAATACCATTGTACAGACAAGCCGTTTGCTATTTCTGCCAAAGTAACATGCCCTTTGAGTGTTTCGCACAACTCCATCGGAGAGGTTATAGCAGGCGGCGGTATGATCATATTTTCATTGATAATCACCTTCACCTGAGATAATCCTCCTGCGCATCCGTTCAGCGTTTGCGCTACAAAGTAGGTAACGCCGTTTTGTGCCGGATAATTCATAGGTAACGGAGTGTTGCTTCCGTCATACCATTGCAGGTTGAAGCCGGTTACCGGGATATCTCCCAAGGTGAGGCTGCCTTCTGAACCACAAGTTTCGTATGGTGAGGTAACAGTAGGTGGCAACGGAAGCGGTTTAACAACAATGGTCAATTTTAATGCATCGGCAGCATCGGTAGCACAATCGGTAGCAATAGATCTTGCTATCACATAGATGTCGTGCGAATGAGATGTGGCATATACAGTGGTAATATCCGTAAACGGAACCAGACAAGATTCATCTGAGAAAAATTCTAAGGTAACCTCAGCCGGATTGTAGTCTATCAAAGCCGACATCAGGGTTTCCGTAATTACAGTTCTTTCGCACACGCTCAGGTCGGCGCCATCGAGAATTACAGGAGCATCCGGAGCATTTTCTACCGAAATGATAATCTCTAATGCATCTTCAACATCGTGTGAACAAACCGTTCCGGCGGTAAATGCTCTTGCATAGAAAGTATGAGAAAGAGCAAGTGTATAGTCGGTGGTAACGGTTGTTGTAAATTCAGTAGTACAAGTTGCATCGGTATAGATCACATAATAGGTATCTGCTTCCGGTTCAATCAAACTTATCACATATTCCGGGGTAATTTCAAATCCTGAACAAACGTACATTTGTGCATCGTCTGCAAATACCGGCGGATTGGGGAGCGCGTGGATCGTTACCGTTACGGCAACAGGTTCGCTCACACAATCATTGCCGGTGTTCACCACATAGTAGGTGTCGCCATCTTCCATCGGATAGTCTATCGGCAGTTGGGTTTCTAAAGTAACTTCTTTGTACCATTTCATACCAAATCCCGTAACTTTCAGTTGGGCAATGATAGCGTTTCCGCAAAAATCGTTCGATTGTTCAACAATCACTAATGCAGGTTCTCCAATGGTAATATTCACCGGAATAGGGACATTACTTTCGCACTCGCCAATTTTCACAAATGCATAATAAGTACCGGTGTGTAACACGGTATTCATGAGCAGTTGTCCGCCACTCTTATCAGCATTCAAATACCAGGCAATATTGTTATGAGGAACAACGATGTCGCTCAACACAGCGTCAGTACAGAACGATTGCGGTGCAATCGGCACGGTCATGGTAATTTGGTCGTACAACACCACGCGAACACGCGTACGGGAAGTACTTTCGCAATTTCCTATCAACTGAGAGGCGTAGTAATAATGTCCGTTGATGAGCGGTTCCGTCAGATCCATCGGTTCAACGTCGTCAATTTCGTAGTACCAAACCAGATTATAGCCGTAGGCAATCAGATCGCCAATGGTATTCTTACCCTGGTTACAGAACTGTTGCGTTGGCGGCAGGATCGGGGCTGCAATTTCCATGGCAGGCGTGATCTTCACCATCACATAAGAGCGATCACTCTTACATCCATGGGTGCCTTGCGCTACCCAATAGATGTCGCCATCGTATAGTTTGGTGTTCAATGGCAAGATATCGCTTGAAATTTCGGTTTCGTACCAGGTGATATTTACACCTGCAATCTTAATATCATTCAAAGTTAAATCGCCTTCACCGCATAATTCATAAGGAGTGGTAACCACAGGCGGTAACTGTATCGGCAATACTTCAATTGTTAATTCAAATGCATCTTTTGCATCGGTAATACAACCGGTAGAAACATCTGTTGCCAATATATAAACAATGTGTGATTTAACTGTAGTATAATCGGTTGTAATATCCGTAAACGGTACCGTACAATCTGCGTCAGCATACAATGCTACCGTAATATTCGGATTGTTTTTCAGCAGATTTAACACAAACGCTTCCGTGATCACACTGCCCGTGCAAATCTTAGGATCAGCGCCCTCTGCAAGAACAACAGGATCAGGATCAGGATTTACAGTAATGATGATTTCTAAAGCATCTTCCACATCGTGTGTACAAACACTTCCTTCGGTAAATGCTCTTGCATAGAATGTATGTGAAGTAGCGATATTGTAATTAGCCGTAATAGGCGTAACAAACTCGTTTTTACAAGTTGCGTCGGTATAGATCACATAATATGTATCTGCTTCCGGTTCAATGGTAGCCAACACAAACGCAGGCGTAATATCGAAGCGTGGACAAATATTAGTAATGGCATCCTCGGCTAACTGTGGTGGGTTGGGCAACGGATAGATGAGCGCTTTAATACCCAAAGGTTCGCTCACACAATCGTAACCCACATTTACTGCGTAGTAAGTAACGCCGTCTTCAAGAGCGAAGGTTACATTCGGAATAGGAATCAACAATGCAGCATCTTCATACCAATGGATTCCAAATCCGGTTACTTTCAGGTCGGCAATAGTTGCGCTGTGACAGAAACTTTGTACGGTTTCGGCAATCACCTTTTGTGGTGTTCCTATAAGAATATCTACCGGAATTGGGGTTGTGCTTTCACAATTACCTATCTTCACGAAAGCATAATAAGTACCTGTTTCTAACACAGTATGCATAGGTAGTTGTCCTCCGGACTTATCTTCGTTAGCATACCAGGCGATATTGTTATGAGGAACAATAATATCGCTCAGGATTGCGCCTTCGCAGAACTGCTGATCGGCAATTTCCACAGTAGTAGTAATCGTAGGAGTAAGGTTCACCGTAACAGAAGCGCTGTTTGTGCTTTGGCATCCGCCCACTACTTGGAAAGCCTGATAGGTATATCCATTCGTGATCGGGAAGTTCGGCGGAATTGGCATTCCGTTCCAGAACCAAACCACATCATATCCATTGGTAATCAAATCGCCTACCGTAGTAGTTGTTGAAGAACAGAATTGTTGTGGTGACGGCAATACCGGAGCGGGAATTTCCATTTCGGGATTGATAATCACTTTCACATACGAGCGACCGCTCTCACATTCTTCCGTACTTTGCGATACCCAATAGGTTTTACCGTTTTCGATATAGGTAGAGAGCGGCAACTCGGTGGTAGCGGTTGCATCTGAATACCATTTCAAATTAGTACCGGTTGCTTTAAGGCTTGCCAAAGTAACCACGCCTTCAACGCCACACACTTCATAAGGTGAAGTAACTTGCGGCGGCAACGGAATAGAGGTTACACCAATGGTCAATACCAAAGCATCATTTACATGAGTAACGCAATTTGTCGAGTTGTCTCTTGCAAATACATAAATCGTATGTGAAGTGGCAACCGCGTAGTCTGTCGTTATACTCGTGAATGGTATGGTACCGGCAGCATCGGAATAAAATTCTACTGTTAGTGAGGTGTTGGTTTGTAACAAACTCAACAAGTATGTTTCCGTAATCACTGCGCCATCGCATACAGTCAGGTCGGCATCCGGTAAAACGGTTGGTGCGTCAGGACCTTTACCCACAGTAATCACAATCGGTAAAATACCGGTTTCGTGTGTACAGAGACTTCCTGTGGTATATGCCCTCGCATAGATTGTATGAGAAGAAGTTACATAATAATCTGTAGTAATGTATGACAGATATTCTGCCTTACAGGTTGCGTCGGTAAAGAAGCGATAGTATTGTCCGGGTTCATTTACAATCAAACTCAACAAGAATGTAGGTGTGATTTCAAATCCGGAGCAAACTTGTCTGCTATTTCCGTTAAATTCGGGCGGCGTAGGTGTCGGATAGATGTTCACTTTCACGGCGGTAATTGCGCTGGCGCAATCTCCGCTTGTATTAACGGCATAGTAGGTAACGTCATCTTCAAATTCTTCTTCAATGGTTAGTGGTAACGTCATGGCAGCATCTTCAAACCATTTCACGCCATATCCGTTCACTTCGAGGTCGGCAAGTGTACCACCTCCGCAAAAACTTTGTTCTGTGTTGGCGATTATCGGATCGGGGGTTCCGATCGTAACGGCAACTCCGATTCTTTCAGAAACACAATCACCCACAACAAGTTCGGCAAAATAGGAGGTGGTTGATAAAATGGTGTTCAGCGGTAGTGGTTCAGTGCTGGTTGCGTTTGCATACCAAACAATATTGGTATAAGGCGTTACAATATCACCCAGGATAGCGCCGTCACAGAATGATTGAGGATCTATGTTAAAGTCAATATCCATATCCGTATCAAACTGCACTTCCACAGGGGTACGATGAGCGCTTTCGCATGTTCCATTGAGCAATGCAGCCCAATAGGTAGTTCCGTGAACTAACGTTGTGGTTGCCGGCAATTGCGCAGTAGATTCTTCCTCTTCATACCACACCACTTTCATGCCCGGAGTCAGGAGAATATCGCCCAAAGTAAGCGTACCCTCAGCATCTTCGCAGAAAATTTGCGGAGCGGTGATTACAGGCGCTTCAAGTACCATCTCATTGTTGATGATTACTTTTACATAAGAACGTTCGCTGTGGCAGCCTTCAAAGGCTTGTTCAACCCAATAGGTGGTATTCCCTGTCAACGGCGTATTCAACGGCAACTTCACATTGCCCAGTTCGCTCGTGTACCATTGGATATTCATTCCTTGAACATAAATATCTGCCAAAGTTAAACTGCCTGTAGATTCACATACTTCAAACGGAGTTGTTACCGTAGGCGGTTTAAGACCGTCGTAGATACCCACGGTTACTGCCATATTCTTGGTTTGGCATGCCCCATTGGTATTTGCGGCATAATAGGTAACACCGTTTTCTAACGGGTCTATTATAGAAAGTTCTACTTGTAAATCTTCGTCGGCATACCATGTTATTCCATAGCCTGTAACTGTTAGATCAACAATCTTAGAGGATGCACAGAAATATTGTGTATCGTGTTCAAAATCTTTATCGGGATCATTAAATCTAATCTCTACTTTGGTTCTCACATCAGCCACACATTCTGCGCCCGGCTTAATTCCCGAATAGGAGAACGCAGCCCACAGCGTAGTATTTGCTGCTATGCTCGTAGCAGGATTTAACGGTTTTCCGCCAACAGTGTCGGTGTACCAAACTAAATTATTTGGCGCCACAATGTCGTTGATCATCACTCCTTCGCAGAAGTACTGCGGAGATTCAATCACCGGCTTATTCGTGATCTGTGGCACAAAATCAACCATCACTTTCTTGTATTCTGTACTTGTACATTGTCCAACCACTTGTCGTGCATAGAAATAGTCAGGACCGGCATCGAAAGTAACGTTTGGAGGTATCGGAGCGGCAGCATCCGGTTGTCCGTACCATAAGATATTGAGTCCGCGGGTGTCAATCGGAATATCTGCAAACAGTAATCCCTTCATAGATTCACACAACAAAATAACATCGGGCAGATCGGGAGCGGGAACAACCATTTCAGGATTGATAATCACTTTCATGTAGGAACGTCCGCCTTCACATTCGCCCATCTTTTGCGATACCCAATAGATAGTATCTTTCAACGGTGTGTTCATCGGCAATGGATCATCGTCGTATTGACTTGCATACCATTGCAATTTTAATCCGTTTACAGGGATATCAGATAAAACGCCACCTTTACAAACTTCAAAAGGCGTAGAAACGATAGGCGCCGGCACATTGTCCGGAACGTGAACCGTTACCGCGCTATTTTTGAAAATACAATCGTCGTTGGTATTGGCAGCATAATATGTAACGCCATTTACTAAAGGTGTAGATAATGGTAATAGATTTGTCAAATCTTCATCACTAAACCACACTACTCCAAATCCGGTAACGAGAAGGTCGGCAACGGTAGCCTCGTGGCAGAACTGTTGTGTTCTGACATCAAATTCCTGATCATCGGGATTTAATATTATTTCAACCGGTAGGCGTTCTTCGCTTTCACATCCGTAGGAAATGCCATTCCATGTGGATGACATAGCGTTTGCGGCATAATAGGTGCCTTCCTTCAGGAATTGTGTTGGCAACAGCGGTGTGCCACCGGTAGCGGCAGCATACCATAGCACATCATTAGGTGCTACAATGTCGCTCACCATAGCGCCCTCGCAGAATTGCTGCGGAGAGGCGATATTGGGCAGTTCAGTGAGTTGATCCACAAAGATAATTTCAACTTTGGTGAACTCTGAACTTGCACATTGTCCCACAACCTCTTTCACATACACAGTTTCATTGGTTGACAGGTTAGAGGCACAAGGGGTAGGACCTCCTGCGATAGGAGGCGGACGGTACCATACTTCATACTTATGATCCATAGAGTTATCTCCAAGGTTCACAAACGGGAAGTCACACCATGACATATGGTTTCTCATCTCTTCGCAGAGATAGAGGGTATCGTCAATGAGCGGAGCCGGGACAACCATTTCGGGATTGATGATCACTCTCAGATAAGAGCGTTCACCTTCACATTCGTTTCTGGATTGTGATACCCAGTAAATAGTATCTTTCAGCGGCGTATTCAAAGGAAGTGGTTCAAGTGCGTCTTCGCTTTCATACCATTGGATATTTAATCCTTTAACAGGAATGTCCGCTAAAATGCCGCCTTTACATACTTCATAAGGAGAAGTAACCACAGGCGCCTGAATATTGTCAATAAATTTAACCAATACTTTGGTGCTTTCACCTTTGCAATTGCCCACTACTTCAGCAACATAAACAACTCCGTTTTGCAATTCTTCATCTAAATCTAACGGTTCCGTACCCTCTTCTTCTATGTACCAATGTACGCCATAGCCAATAAAGTGGAGGTCGGCAACGGTAGATGCGTTGCAAAATTCTTGCAGTGTGTCGGTAATTACCAATGACGGATTTCCGATGGTGATAGGCACTTCCGTTCTTTGAGTACTTTGGCAAGCACCAATCATTACGGCAGCCCAGTAGCTCTTTTCAACCAAATGGGTATTCAGCGGCAATGGTTGGGTGCTTGTTTGCGAATCAAACCACAAGATATTGGTATGAGGCGTATAGATGTCGCCCAATGTTGCACCCTCACAGAAAGATTGAGGATCAATGCTAACAGTGAGTGTAATAGCCGGTAGGCGATTTATTCTCACAGGGGTACGATCAGCGCTTTCGCAAGTACCAATTTTTTGCGCTGCATAGTAAGTGGTATTAGGATAAACATTGAATGAAGGATCCAAAGGCTCTCCTCCTGTTGCGGAAGAATACCACACTAAGTTAAGTCCATTATCAATAAGATCATAGAAGTAAACGGTTGTGCCTTCACAAATTTCTTGTGGAGATGGGATGTTGGGCGCCGACACAATCATATCAGGATCGAGGATCACTTTCACAAACGAACGTCCGCTTTCGCATATCGTGAGCGTTTGAGAAACCCAATAGATTCCATTGTTTTCCAACTCATAACTTAATGGCAGTTCGTTGCCTTCATATTCATCATCATACCAACGTAGATTTTGTCCGGTAAGGACTTTAATATTGGCTAATGTTAATTTTTCGGTTCCGGCAACACAGAATCTTTGCGGAGACTCAACAGTTGGGGAAATCACGTGTTCATATATATTTACTTTCACGGCAGCGCGATCACTTTCGCAATTCACGCTACTGTTGGAAGCATAATAGGTATGTCCGCTTATCAAAGAGGTTTCTAATAACATGGGGGTATTAGAATCCGGTGCGTCGTACCATTGCACGCCGTATCCAGTTACGTTCAGGTCTGCTACGGTAACTGCTCTGCAGAAGTTTTGTTCACTCGGAGCGGTCGGGGTAGTATGAGTTCCGATAGTAACGTGTACGGGGGTTCTGCTTGCGCTTTCACAATCGCCCACTGAAATTTCGAGGTAGTAGTAGCCGGTTTTCAACAAGGTGCTCAGCGGAAGCGCTGTTCCACCGGTTTCGACACTGTACCATCTGAAGTTGGTATGGGGCACCGAAATATCGCTCAGGTAAGCGCCTTCGCAGAAATATTGCGGAGATACATTTACAGTTGTGTTAATAGTGGGCACTAACGTAACCGGAACGGGAGTTCGGGTAGCGCTTTCGCACTCGCCATTCACCAATGCTGCATAATAGGTTCCATTCTGAAGCAGTTGTGTGGGTGAAAGCGGTGTGTCATCCGCCGGATCATCACTTGCATACCATTTCACATTATATCCGTTGGTGATCAGGTCGCCAATCGTATTTACGCCAAGATTACAGAACTGTTGCGGTTTTGTAATGTTGGGCGCAGGAATTTGCAATTCGGGATTGATGAGTACCGTAACATAAGAGCGCGCTGCAGAACAGCCTTCCAAATTTTGTGAAACCCAATAGGTAGTTCCGTTAACTAACGTGGTGGTGATATCCAAAGGAATTTGGATGGTGGGGTCAGCAAACCATTGCAGATTTTCTCCCTGAACGCCGGTAATATCCTCCAATGTTAAGGTTACATTGTCGGGATCACCGCACAATTCCATAGGAGTAGTAACTGTGGGCGGTTTAACAGCATCGTAAATACCTACCGTTACTTCATAAATCAGCAGTACACACTCGGCGTTGGTATTGGCGGCATAATAGGTTTTGCCGTGCTCCAAGGGATCTGTTACCTCTAATTGATTCGTTAAGAGATAATCGGAGAACCAGGTAATACCATATCCGGTTACTTTAATATCAGCAATAATAGCTTTATGACAGAATGATATAGTATCTTTCACATATTCGGGAGCGTAGTCCACAATTTTGATCTCAACAGGCAAACGTTCTGTACTTTCGCAATCTTCGCCGATAGCAATAGCGGCATAATAGATGGTGGACTCTAATTTATGAGTGGGTGACAACGGTTCACCACCATCATGGGAAGCATAGAAATACCATACGAGATGCGACGGAGCAATGATACTGTTAATCATAGCGCCCACACAGAACGACTGCGGAGATTTTATTTCAGGAAGTGTCGAGATCTCACTATTAAAGATAATCTCGATTTCAGTAAGTTCGGTACTTTGACAATCACCGATAAACTGACCGGCATAGTAAGTGCCCGCAGCGTTAATTACGGTATTGGACGGTAACATCACATTGCCATCGGGATCCTGATACCAAATAACATGTAACCCATTCGTTGGCAGTTCGCCTAAGGTAATAATACCTTGTAAGCCTGTACACAATTCGATAGGTGAAATAATATCGGGAGCAGGAACCTCCATGTTTTCGTTGATAATTACCTGAACGTATGAGCGTCCGCTTTGGCAGGAGCCTACACCTTGCGCAACCCAATAGATGGTTTTGTTCACCAATGGCGTAGTGCCGGGCAATTCATCGTTATCGGTTTTAGTTGCATACCAGTGCAAACTACCTCCTTGAACAGGAATATCATTTAGCGTATAAACGCTGCCGTTAGAACATATTTCAAATGGCGTAGTGAGCGTTGGAGGGATAATTCTGTCGTAAATATCTACCGTAATTTCATAGATCACTACGGCACATGCGCCGTTCGTACAAGCGGCATAATAGGTTGCGCCGTGCTGCAATTCATGATCCGGTTCAAGTTCACTTGCAGGTGATAGATTCGCATTAGAATACCATCTGATGCCATATCCGGTAAGTTTAATATCAGCAAGTCTGGAGCCTTTACAGAAGGCGGCAGTACCATGTTCAAAATCTAATTTTTCAGATACGATATTAATATCTACCGGCACACGTTCGGAAGTTTCGCAAATATCGCCGATAGCAATCGCAGCATAATAAGTAACTCCATCTTCCAACTTATGAATGGAAGGTAAAACTTCTGTTGAGGTTGGAGTAGCATACCATACCACATGCGCCGGCGTTGTAATTGAACTCAGCAGCGCGCCTTCGCAGAAATATTGGGGAGAGACAAGCGTGAATGTCAATGCATTTTCTGTATCAAAGATCATTCTGACAGGGGTGCGGGCAGTACTTTCACATTCGCCTGAAATCAGGGAAGCCCAGAATAGAGTATCCTCACTAAATTGGGTGGTCGCCGGATCTAAGGAAACAAGAGTAGTAGAATCCTTATACCAAATAACTTGCATACCCATAGGCAGAACCACATCATCTAAGTTAAAGGTTCCGGATTCACAGAAATACTGTGGCGACTCGATCGTCGGCGCCGGAACAACCATTTCATAATTCAGGATCACCTGCATGTATGAACGTTCGCTTTCGCAATCGCCAATTCTTTGAGATACCCAATATATCGCCATGTTCGACAACTTGGTAGTCATCGGAAGCGGATCATTTCCGGTGCGACTTGCATACCATTGTATGGTAACACCTTCGGTTTCCGAAGCGGGAACATAAAGGTCTGCCAACGTTAAGTTGGCACCCGTTACGCACAGTTCAACCGGAGAAGTAACAGTAGGCGGAATTAAATCATTGTAAATACCCACATTCACATCGTAGTTAATCAGTTCACACGTCTGAATAGTATTGGCGGCAAAATAAGTTTTGTCGTGTACAAGAATATCGCTTAAAGCGGCAGGTACTGTCTTCGCTTCATCTTCATACCATGTTACGCCATAACCGGTAACAGGAAGATCCGCCACCGTAGCAAGATAGCAGTATTGTGAGTAATGATGTTCATTTTCAATTGCTTCCTGATTGAGGATAACCTCTATAGGAGCGCGGTTCGTGGCGATACATTCGTGTTGCGTTGATGCAATCATCGCAGAATAATAGTATCCAGCATAATAGGTGCCACCTTCCAAAATATCTTCAGGCGCTAATGGAGTGGTCGTATATTGATCAATATACAACGCCACATTGTTAGGCGTGATCACATTGACCACCATAGCGCCTTCGCAGAAGTACTGCGGAGAGGTAATTGCGGGGGTTGCGGTAATTGTCGGAGCAAAAGCAAACACTACCGGAACATATTCCGTACTTTCACAAGCGCCATTTGTAACTTTGACAAAGAATTTATCGGGACCGCTATTGAACGGTATTCCGTGCGGAATAACAGGTCCGCCATCGGTATTGTGTAACGTATAGTTCCCTTTTATGCCCAGAGGAATGTCGTAAAAGTCGAGACCTACTATACTGGAGCACAAGTAAACCGTATCGGGCAATAAGGGACCGGGCACAAACATTTCGGGATTAACAGTTACCTTCATATAGGTGCGTTCGCTTTCGCATATTCCAATGGTTTGCGACGCCCAGTAGATACCATTTTCCAACGGAGTATTCATCGGCAGCGGTGTATCGCTGAACTGGGTGGCGTACCACTTCACATTGATTCCGGTAAACGGCAAGTCAGCCAAAGTACCGCTCTTACATATTTCATAAGGAGAAGTGAGGGTGGGAGGAGCCACTTTATCGTAGATTTTAACCAATACAGCGGCGCGTTCGCCTTCGCAGTCATCGTTGACGGTGTTTGCCGCATAATAGTATTTATTGTGCTCTAACACTACGTCTGTTTGCAATGGCGTAGGAGCGGTAAGAGTAGCATACCAGCGCACGCCATATCCCAAAACTTGCAGGTCTTCAATAGTAGATTCTTGACAGAACTGCTGTTGTGCATTTACAATGGGTGCACTGGGAGGATCTATGGTAATTACAACCGGCACGCGGACAGTACTTACACATCCGCCTAACGATTGTGCTGCCCAATAGGTTTTGGTTTCCAAAAGAGTATGCGGCGGCAATGGTGTAGTAGCGGTTTGAGTATTATACCATACAATATCTTTATTCGGTGTGAGAACCTGAGCCAGGATAGCGCCTTCGCAGAACGATTGGTTGGCAATTACAGGGGTCATGGTTTGCGCAGTTACTACTTCCACCACTACGGCTTGTCTTTCCGTGCTTTCGCACTCGCCAATAACCCGTGCGGCATAATAGGTATAAGAACCGGTGTTTACAGGGAAGGTAGCCGGATTTATCGGCGAACCTCCCGTGGCGGTCATATACCAAACAAGATCTTGTTCGTTGGTGATGATATCAGATAAGTAAATCAGAGAACCGAAGTTTGCAAAAGCGCATACTTGTTGCGGTGAAGGGATGTTAGGTTTGGGAACTACCATCTCTTCGTCAAGAATTACTTTCACGGCGGTACGTCTTGCGCTTTCGCAAGTGCCGATGCTTTGAGAAGCCCAATATACCATGTTGTTGGTCAAAATGGTAGTAGAAGGCAGTAGTGTGCCCTCCTCTTCGGCGTCGTACCAACGTATATTCATACCCGTTGTTTTTAGAGAAGCCAGCGTAAGCGTAGTAGAAGTTGCATTCTGTACGCAGAATCTTTGCGGGGTTTCAACAGCAGGCGGGTTCACATCATGATATAACCAAACGGTAACCGCAGCGGGCGCGCCGATACAAGTTCCGTTGGTTTGCTTAGCATAGTAGGTAGTTCCGTTTACAAGTTCTTGCGTAAGCGGTACCAACTGACCATTCACAGGAGCATCGTACCATTTCACACCGGAGCCTGTAACCACAACATCCGCAAGGGTGTAAACCTTATCAGAGCAGAAGTATTGGTCGCTCTTTGCATGTGGCGCGCTGGGCGTGCTCACGGTGATATGCACCGTTGTTGGAATATTATAACAACCGCCAATCGTCTGTTGTGCATAATAGTCTCCGGTAGCCAAAGGACTGTCGGGAGTTAGCAAACTTCCTTCTGCGTTATACCAGGTAATATTGGCTCCCGTAGGAACAATGATATTGGCAATGGTAGCGCCCGGACAGAATGACTGAAGGGTATCAATATCTAAAGTTATGTTCGGTTTCAAGGTAATGGTTACAGGCGTACGCAGTGCGCTTTCACAATCGCCCACCCATTGAGAAGCATAAATGGTAATAGAAGCTTCGTAGGGTGGTGTGGTAGGATTGGGCAACAGCATAGGCACAGCATCGTATCCGGTAGGACCGGCATACCACAATATATGGTAACCATAAGTAGGAATAGCATTCAAATACTGAGCCCCTACCCCACTACACATCTCTATCTGAGAAGGCAAGTTGGGTGCAGGGAGTTCGTTTACACCGTTAATATTTACGCTTACAGGCGAACGGGAAACACTTTCGCAATAGATATTTCTTTCGCTTGCCCAGTAAACATGTCCGTCAATTAACTCTTCAGTTGCATCTAAGGGCTGTCCGCTATTTTCTTCAAAATACCAGGTAATGCGTGATCCTTGCGGACGCAGGTTGGCAACGGTAGGCGTAGTGGGTGAAACACAGAACTCTAACGGAGAGGTAACCACCGGAGGCAGCACATTTATTTGTAATGCTTTAACCGCTACGGCATCCCCTTCGCAAGCGCCGTTGGATTGTACAGCATAATAGAAAGTATTATCAACAAGAAGAGTTGAAAGCGGAACCTGATTTCCAGCAGGATAAGCGTCGTACCATACCACACCCGCGCCGGTGATCTCGATGTCGCCTAAAGTGGTGCCGAAACAGAAGTTCTGGATCTCATCCACAATCGGAGGCATAAAGTCGGTGATGGTAATTCTCACCGGAATTCTCGGGTAACTTTCACAATCACTGCCTAATTGAACAGCAGCATAGTAGATTCTATCATTAAGTTTTGTATCGGGATTAATAGACAACTCGCCCGCGTAGGGTTCTGCTGCATTATACCATTTGATAATCGCATTCACACCCGTAACAATATCGCTGATCATGGCGCCCAAACAGAAGGTTTGGTCGTCAATCTCCAGTTCGTAGGTCGCATCGTCTGTAATAGTCACGGTAACGGGAGTGAGGGTCTCGCTTTCACAACTGCCGGAAAATAAAGCGGCATAGTAAGTAACGCCATCTTGTAACTCCGTAGTTGCGGGATCAAGCAGATTGCCACCCACAGCAGCATCGTACCAAACAATATGAGGATCTTTGGTAATGATATTCTCTAATGTTGCGCCCTCGCAAAATTCCTGAGTAGGATCAATAACAGGAGATGGCAAAGTTAATGATTCAAACAGGCGTACCTTCACAGGAGAACGCAGATTGCTTTCACATATTCCATCACTTTGAGAAGCGTAATAAATAGCGCCATCTACTAAGATATCCGTAGCAGATAATGCTACCTCACCTTCATACGGGTGTTCCGAAGCATACCATTGAATATTCAAGCCGGTGGCTCTGAGATCATTTACGGTGGCAGGGCTACAGAACTCTTGCGGTGAGGTTACCACAGGAGGCGTAATATTGGGACAGTCGTTAGAAAGTACAAGGATATATACCCAGGTAGTATCACAACCATAAAGTGAATTATTACTACACATTATATATTGGAAAGCGTCAGGTCCGTAGTAGCCCGGATCAGGCTGGTAAGTAAACAGACCGTCGTAGGTCATAGGTACAAGCGGTCTTGGAATAAGCGTACCATGAGAGGGTCCGGATAATGGCAATATAGCCATCTGTAAACCAAATACCGGAGGATAAATATCATTCACTAAAACGCTATTCACAGGTTGAACATCAATCGGCACATCCTGCGTAGTCGTATAGTAATCGGGGAAAGCCAAAACGTGTGCAGGTGGATCATCCACAGGCAACACGATGATGGTTACGATAGTAGAATCGCACAAGTCGTTTTCGTTGCATATCTTGTATCTGAGATAGTCAACTCCTGTAAAACCAGGATTCGGCGTGTAACTTAGCGTGCCATCTCCGTTCACGATTACCGATCCATGGGTTGGAGGCATCTGAATTTCCGTTAGCGTTATCACTCCGCCATCAATATCAATGTCGTTGTCCATCACACGCATCGTTCCGATAGGCGTATTCTGATAGGTAACATAAAGGTCGGGAGCGGCTACCGGCGGACGTGGCGTAACATATTCCACAATGATTCTGACAAACAGATAGGCTTGTGTACTATATCCACATTCATGTTGAACCGTGTAAAGCATCGTATCAAAACCGATATAAGCCGTATTGGGCGTATAGGTAAACTCACCCTTGGCGTTTATTGCTACCGATCCGTGATGCGGATTGGTAATGCCGGTTACTTTCAGTTTATTAGGTCTTAATAAGTATTCCAAATCATTCATCAAAACATTACCGCTCACCGGTTCATTCACATAAGTGATAACGTAATCGTTCACAGCAATAATAAAGTTGAGTTTTTCGGAAACGATAACATTCGTTTGAGCAACCACACATTCATGAGCATCTACAATGGTAGCATTGTAACTTCCATGAGGAATATTCGATAAAGTTCCGCTGAGGTTGTTTGTTGTAAATATTAAACTCGGATCGTTCGCATTTAAAGTAATGGTATAGGGCGCCGTACCTCCGGTAATGGAATAGGTAACCACGCCGTTATTTTTACAGTCGGTTGCGCTGCCGTTTATGGTAGCGGCAATACCGTTTTCATTCACAATGGTAACGGTAGTAGAACTGTTACATCCTACTGTATTTTCAACATAAACCTGATGCGTGCCTGCGGAGAGTTCAACGGTTGCAGAATTATTACTGAAGGGGATTAATCCGCCGCCATCAATTTTGTATCTCCAAGCAGATGTTGCATCGGAAGGATTAATGGTAATGAGCGCGGTTCCCGGTTCTTCGCAGTTAGCATTCGTTTGAGGCGTAGCGGTTAGGTTCACCGAAGACGCTTCTAAACTTACCGTTGCCAACGTTGAAGCAGTACAGCCTGACGCATCTTTTACAGTAATGTTATATTTATCGGATTTGAAAGTAGTTCCTATTATTCCTGTAGATGGAATATTAGCAAAACTTCCTCCATCTAACGAATATTGGATATTTCCATAACCACCATAAACATCAAGTTTAATGGTTCCATCAGTTGTGGGACAACCGGTTGCCGGTGTGGTAGTAGCAATCACTCTTAGATCGGTGTTTATAGGATCAAGGGTAATGGAATTGCTTACCGCCGCCGTACAACTGCCGTATTCGCTATCCCATACATAAACAGTGTGGGTGCCGGCAGCCATATTTTGAATAAGTCCGGTCGTAGGCAACGTAATTCGGGTTGCGCTATTGTCGAAGTTGTATTCGTAATGTCCGCTTCCGCCCGTTACGCCAAGCGTAATTACACCGGTGTTTTCGGTACAGGTTGGATAAGCGGTAATATAGATAGATTGAATTTCGATAGGAATATTCTCTCCAATACCTATTTCAATATTGTTAATAGCAAACTCACAATTTCCATCTGCAAAATAAAGCGTAACCTTGTAATAACCGGCAGTTAATCCTGAAACTACAATATTTCCCGTAGCAGGTACTGCGATGGGAGCATTATTTCCAATAGCGTAGGAAACCGGTCTGAGCGCATTGTTGTTACTTAATGCAACGGTAAATCCGCCGCCAGCAGCGCCATGACAGAGCGCGTTGTGCTTTTCGGTAACCTCAGCATAATACTCTTCTTCCAAATGAATGGTAAAAGTGGTATCTTTGGAACAACCGGTATGATCGAGAATGACAACATAGTAAGTTCCTCCACCGCCTGCAATTACGGCTGAATCTCCTATAATCGGAATGGTTGGACCGTAGTTCAACTGATACGAATAGGGCGCTGTTCCGCCGTTAATCTTGATACCGGCGCTACCGTTGGTACTACAGGTTGCATCAATGCTCTCAATAGCTACTTGAATGCCGTTGGTGGCGCCCACGCGGGCTGCGCCGCTTACAACACATCCGTCATTGTCTCTCACGGAGATAACGTAAGTTTGAGAACCTAAGTTAGGAATAAGGTTATTGGTGGGCAACGTCGTGAAATCGCTGTGAACACCGGTAATCTTGTATTGATAAGGAGGCGTACCGCCGCCAATAAGAAGCGTTATATTGCCGTTGGTGGCACTGCAATCTGTGGCATCGGTAAGTAAGAACCCTAACGTTAAATCGGTATTATAGGGGTTTAAGGTAATCGGACCGCTGGCGGTAACCGAACAACCGGTGTTGATAGCGTCTTTTACATAAATGGTGTAAGTGCCTGCAACTAAGTTTTCAATTCTTCCGTTGGTGGGGAAGTTTTGATAACCTCCGGTTTCCGTCTGTGAATATTGATAATATCCGCTTCCGCCTGAAACTACTACCTGAATAACTCCGGTGGGGGTGGTGCAGGTAGGTTGCGTAACGGTGAAACCGTTCGTAATATAGATCGGTTCATTCACCTCTACTTTAAAATTAACAGGATTAGTAGAGAAACATCCCTGATGGTGTGCCCATACTCTATAGTTTGTAGTTTCCAAAGGCGTAACATACAAATGCTCGCCTGAGTTATTTCCGATAAAGTGTTCAACACCACCTGCGTCAACAGTATAGTATTCAAAAACAATATCATCAATATTCAAATTATCATTGGTAATATCTACAAAATCCATTAAGTCAATGGAAGCACCTTTGCAAAGCGGATAGGGATTAACGAGTTGTAATTGGAGGATCGGTTTTTCGTAAACCACAACCTTACGTCTTGCTTCCAATACTCTGTATCCCGCGCCAACGCCGGTGGGGATGTTGTAATATACGGAAACAACGTAGGTCCCCGGTGTAATGAACTGGTAATTTGCCTGATCATCACCCGAGTAATCAATTGAAGCGTGTCCGGGCAAGGGAAGTCGTTTGTAGTTTACATCCAACGTACCGCCCGTAACTTCAAAGGTATAATATTGCATGTTGGTGGGAGCTGTGTAGATGGCTGATGCTCCTTCACAAAGTTTGTTTTCACCAAACAGTGTTGAGAGCGGTATATCCAAATCATAACACATCTCTCCGGTAACGTGTCCCACTAATTGATAGCCGGGCTGTAATTGATAGGGAGAACCCTCATCAGGAATAGTATCCCTGATATAGATAGAGAAGTTTTCGCCGCCTGAGCCTGCGCCAATCGGGTGGGTATAATTTCCAACATATTCATCAACGCCAATATCGTAAATACCGTTATGATTTATGTCTACATAGAAATCATAATAGAGATAACCGCCAACGTACCAGTCGGCAGTATTAAATACTGTTGTCTGACCTGTCCATTGTGTTCCTTGTCCGTCGCCGAGGATCTCACCGAAACTTTCGGGAATATCATTCACAAATTCCATGTCGTGCCATTGCACATCAATGGAGATGTAGTTCGACGCCATGTTATCATGGATAAGACAGTCTTCATTTGTTACGCTACAATGTGCTTCCACCGTTCTGATCAGACCGCTGCTGAAGAGTTGTTCTCCGCAATTCGCATCTACAAGACTCAAGAGTACCTGAATTTGCAAATTTTTGCACCTTTCAGTTCCGTCAAGAACCGGATTATAGGGGAAAGTGGGCGGCAATGAAGGTAAACCATACAGGGTTTTAATATCTTCTGTAATATCTTCCTCGCACCATTTCTCCAGCATCTCCATCATCAGAGGTGTGGGCGCCGGCACAGCGTATATGGTGCCCTTTTCATTTTGAGAATACACATCAAATCCTATTGTTCCGGCAACTAACCATTCGGGATAGGTACAATAGATATCATTTGCAACAAAACCGTTCGGAACGGTAAAGAAAAGCGTATCAAGCGGCCATTGCGGTACATATTCTTCCCAATTCAGGTCAAATCTCCAAAGTACAGAGTCTTTTCTTACATTACTCTTAATAGGAAAGATCATATCTTCGGTAATTCCGGTAAAATCCCAATTATTGTTACCATAATAATCGTTACCGTTCTCACTGTAGAATGCCACAATTTTACTCTTCATGTCAAGGTTAACATTACCTAATTGGTCGAAGGTAGTTAATGTAATAACATTGGTCTGTACGCTTTTACGTGGCAGAGAGAGTGTAGAGCAGTAGAAGTCTGCATCTACCGTAAATCTTACGCCCAAACCAACGGTAACGCCACATCGGGGGATTACCTTAACTTTTACATACAACGAATCTCCACCTTCTAAGCGGTACCATTGAATATTATCTTCATCAACATAATTATAATCCGGAATCGTAAATGTGAAATATTCATAAGCGGTATCAATATCGAGAGGTTTCCAACCTGCGCCGCTATATCCGGGTTGATCAGGATTACCATAAGAGTATTCAGCGCTCACTACGGAAATATGAGTAGCCCTGTAATCATCCAAAGCCAACTTAATATTGGTCAATGCGCCACCTCCGGTAGTCTTTACCTTGAGGATATAATCATAATCCTCACAAAATTCAACAGATTGCTCCGGTTGCTCCACAATAGATATAGTGGCGTCCACCGGAAGCGGGAGTAATAATAGTTGTATATTATCGCTCACAACACCGCAATAGGGAACATTAACATCTAAACCCAACGTAATGATATTATCTATCGCTGCTGCAAATTCAGGGTAATAGGTAGAACTCCAGCCTACATTGGTGTTTACGCCCGAAGGATCAACCATTTGTCCATAGGTATTTTGTGGGAAGAGGATTTTCTGACTGTTCACCATTACAAACCATTGATAACTATTTACAAAAGTTTCTTCAAGGAGAGTAAATTCGGGGGTTAGTGTATAGGGTTGCGGGAAACATACAGAAGGTACATTGGAAGTGATCTCAACTTTGGGGATTACCCTTCTGATTAATTTCACCTCTTTTCTGTCTTGCGGCAGGTTCTCACATACAGTTCCTGTTTCGCTAAAAGCAACATAATAATAGAGGGTATCTGTTTCTAACAACGTCGGTATTGCGGCAGGAAGCGTATAACTGCTGCCTGTATGCACTAACAGATCATTGTAATACCAGAAGAAAGTCGGATTGGTAAATCCGGAAACTGTCGCTGCAGTGAGTGTTGGGGTTTGTCCCACACAGAATACCTGATCAGCGGCAACAATCTGATTGGCTGCTCCTCTCGGTAGAATATTAATTCTTATCGGAACAGCATCTCCTTCGCAAAATGCGTTTGCCTGCGCAACATAAACCGTATCTTGATCATAAGGATCTAAGAGGGTAGTTGTTGGAAGTGAATTTCCGTTTTTATCGTACCATTCAAAGTGGGTTCCGGCGTAAGGGGTAGGAACACCAATGTTAGCTATGGTGGAACCCGGGCACAAACTTTGCGGAGAGAGTACTACAGGAGGTTGTAAATCGTGGCGAATAATCAGGATGCCGATTCTATTACTTGCACAACTTCCGCCGTCGGTTTGTTCAACATAGTAAGTAGCGCCGTTCACAAGGCGTTCAGTTAATTCTAACGGGGTGCCATCACCATCATACCATTTCAAACCGTGACCTGTAATCACAATATCGGCAATAGTGGGGTCGCCGCACAATTCCTGACGAAGGTCGGCAATGGGAGCAGGAGGCGTGCCCAAATATAAGGTAACATAAGCCGGTGCACTATTACAGCCGGATATTCCATCTGTTTGTAATACAGAATAAGTATGACCATGTTCAATGGGCGTATTGAGCGGTAACGGATCTTCTCCAAATTCATACTGCCAAATCATTTTATCGTTTAGTAGTTTCACATTAGCCAGCAAGGCGCCATCGCAGAAGGTCTGCGGATCGTCTATAATAGGCGGAGAAGATACATTGGCCTGTCTAACCCGAACTTCTGTTCGCAGTGCGCTTTCGCAATCACCGGCAACTCTGGCTGCATAGAAAGTACTCCAGGCAGTAGTTATGGTGATCGGAGTATTGGGCGGAAGCGCTGTTCCACCGGTTGCAGCAGAATACCATACGATATCGCCACTACCATCGGTCAACAGGTCGGCAATGGTTAATCCTGCTGCAACTGATGCCGGGCAGAACTGCTGCGGTGTTGACATCACAGGAGGATCTATCACAAATTTATCCCCAATCTCTACTTTCACGTAAGAGCGAGCGCTTTCGCAAACACCGTTGAACTGCGAAACGTAGTAGATCGCGCCGTCATCAAGTGGATCGCCGGCGGAAAGGGTATTGCCGTCAGCATCGTACCATATCAGGTTGATGCCGGTGGCTTTGAGGTCGGAAACGGTAGCGCTGCCGCAGAATTGTTGCGGCGTTTTTACCGTAGGCGGTGTCAAGACAAGTTCATTGATCGTAACGGCAAGCCAGGTGCCTTCGCAATAATCGGAGCCGTTAGTTTGTTTTGCGTAATAGGTAGCGCCATTTGTAACGGGAAGATCTAAGGAAAGTAGATTGCCATTTACCATCGCATCGTACCAAACAATACCGGCGCCGGTTATATTGATATTGCCCAGTTTGGAATCCGGGCAAAGATTCTGTGTCATTTCGCCAAACGGCATACCATAGTCGCCAATGGTTATGACTACAGAAGTTTTGGGATATTTACAATCGCCAATTACAAATTCCGCCCAATAGGTACCGGATACCAATCGGGTAGAGGGATCCAATACTAATGGGGAGGTTTGATTAGCGTACCAATTAACAGTTCCCTGGTAGGGCAAAATAATATCTGAAATTACGGCTCCCTCGCAGAAACTTTGAGGAGTAATCGTAATATTAGGAATATTGTTGGTTCTTACAAGTACCGGGGTGCGGTCTGTGCTTTCGCAGGCGCCCGCCACCTTGGCAGCATAGTAAGTAGTGTTGTTGGTAAGTGTGGTGGTTTCGGGATCAAGCAGCGTACCGCCAACAGCAGCATTGTACCATACAAGGTTGCTTCCGTCGGTAAGTAGCGATTCCAGCGTAGCGCCGGCACAGTAGCGTTGTGGCGACGGGAGTACGGGAGGTAGCAAGTATTGACTTGTAATTTCAAACACTTTTACTGAAGAGCGCATTTTGCTTTCGCAGCCAATCACCGTTTGTGTGGCGTAGTAGATTTTACCTGCCTCTAACGCTGTATTGGGAGATAAAGGCGCTTTCAATGCAGGAATCCAATGTCCGGGGATGAAATCATCTCCTTCCCATTGATCCGGAATCCAAATACCCTCTGCTATCCATACGGGTTCCGGATCTTCCCACCATTGGATATTTTGTCCGTAGGCAGTTAAATCGGATACATACGCGGGGAAACAGAGACTTTGCGGGGTAGTAACAGTGGGCGCTGCAATGTTGCCACAACCCTTCTTGTCAACATAAATATAAACGGTAGTCGTATCACAAACCGTTACTAAATCTTTTGTTACACATAAAGAATAGGTAAATATATCCGTACCGTAGAATGTAGGATTAGGTTGATAATCAAAAGTTCCGTCGGAATGGAAAGAGACGGTGCCATTCAGCGCGTCCTCATCAAGCGTAACGGATACTACATCGTAATTACCAAAATAGATGTCGTTATTCAATACCGATTGTGTTGCCAATAGCGGCACCCCTTGTGTTGTGGAATAGTAATCGGGGAGCGCTTTTACGGGGAAGTAATCGGGCACTACAATGATCGTAACTACCGCCGTATCACACAAATCGGGATATAGGGCGCTGCAAATCTTGTAAGTGAAATAATCAGGTCCTGTATAGCCATTATCAGGTAGATAATGATAGGTTCCGTTTGGACCGGGCGTTAATACGCCGTGAAGGGGATTGGATAGGATTACCGGAGGTAATAAAGTACCGCCGTTTCTTTCAATATCATTGTAGGTAACATTGATTCCTGTGAGTAATGTTCCCATCGGTGTGGAATACTGATCGGGAAGTGCAATCGGAGGCAACGGCTCATCAGGAATATCTTCGGGTAATACGGTAATGATTAACCATCCTTCAGTACGAAGGAAACAATCACTTTGTATTAAGTATTTAATTGAGTCAACACCAATTCCGGTACCACTCGGAACATAAATATAATTTCCGTTTGGATCCCAGTAAATAGAACCTAATTTGGGAATGCCAAAACCATACGCTACAATTTTGTCGCCGGAGAAACAGGCGTCATTATCCAGCACATTACCATATACCGGGTTTGTATAGGCAAAATTATAATCGGGTAGCGCAGCAATATAGTCAATCTGACGATCAACATGGATAGATTCGTAAACAGTCTTACAACCGGTGGCGTCTGTAACGGTAATATGATAGATTCCCATCGGCAGGTCTTCAATATCAACCCGCCCGGGGTGTTGTGCTACCATGTTAATATTGTCAAAGTTTGTAATGGTATAGGGAGGAATACCTCCGGAAACATTCAAAGAGATGCCGCCGCCATGGTCGCCGCTGCAAAGCGCAGGGAAACGATCCACTAAATCAATATGCACGCCGTCGGTATTGGATACATAGATCTCTTTGGTGGCATTACAGCCGTTTTTATTTTCAACATAAACGGTATGGAATCCTGAGGGCACACTTTCCACTATAGATGTATAGGGGAAAACTTGCCATGGACCATCGTCAATCATATAGCGCCAAATGGTTTCATCAATCACCGGACGGTTAATAGTAATGGCGATCGTACCCTTCTCTTCACAGTTGGCCGGTGTGGCGCTGATAGTAAATCCTATGTTATCGGGGTTCACTTCCACTACAAGAACGTTCAAGGCTCTACAGTTTTCATCCATCACCGTTATAGGATATTTTCCAGCCCCGTAATTACCCACAAAGCCGTTGGCTGGCAGAGGAAGATAAGGACCATTATTAATAGAATAGGTAACCGTTCCTGATGCACCGAAAACATCCACATAAACAGGGGTTGTTGCCGTGCCGCAGTTGTTTACCGTATATTCACGTACGTTAATCTGTAAACCGCTTTCTCCTGCCGAGAGTACCAAAAGGTCGCTCACAAGTGCAGGACAAGAGCGATTGTACTGATCCCAGAAATAAAGAATGTGTGCACCTATCGGAGCTATTATCACACCTTCAAAGTCAACCGCTACAAGTATGTTAGGATTGTCTAAGGTATATAGATAGTGTCCGCTGCCGCCTGTTACTGTGGCATGGATCATACCCGCCTGGGTGTTGGGATTACAACCGGGAGGAATTACCAGATAGATAGACTCTATCCTCATGTCATTATCAAACTGATTTCCTAACGTGATGCTATTGATAGTAAATACACAATCATTGCTGTAGAACAGTTTGACTACATAAGTACCGGTTGCCAAGTTTGAAATGGTAAATTCGTTTCCGGTAACTCCGGTAAGTGGATATCTGATATTATTGATTTCATAAGCAATGGGAGTATCGCCGTGAAGTTTAAGCGTAATTGAACCGCCGGTAGTGCCGTCGCAGGGCGCATCCACAACTTTATAGTCTGCAAACGTATTGTTGGGCGCATTCACCGTAACAAAACCGGAAGTAAAACAGCCGTTGCCGTCCATCACTTCCACAAAATGAGTTCCTGCGCCAACGGCAAAGTCTATCTCATTTTCTAAGAAGGCTATATAGTTTCCATAGTTAAATCTCACCTTATAGTTTGGAGCGCCGCCGGTAATCGTTAAATGAACATTTCCCGTCAGAGAGCAATCAGTGATCACTGAGGGCGTCATTGCTAAATTAATATTGTTATTAACGCCAATGGTGGCTATGGTGCTTACCTTACAACCGGTAGCATCGAAAATATTAATCGTATATTTTCCCGGGTCTATCAAACCCGGAATATAACCGCTTGTTGGTAAAGAGAGTTGTGTGGTTTGTGTACCGTACGTATAATAATACGGGGCTGTACCGCCGCTCACATACATTTGCACTTGCCCGTTGTATGGGGGCGTGCAGTTGGTCGTATTGGTAACAACAGCGTAGGTAGTGAGGTCGGTATTGGTGGGTGATAACAGGATAAGATTTGAATTTACATAGTTACAAGAAGTATTATCTGTTTCGCGTACCACAAAATAGTAGGAGCCTGAGGGCAAATTGGGTATCAAATTATTGGTAGGTAAATTAATAAACGGACCTGAACCATTGATTTGATATTGATAGTTTCCACTTCCGCCGCTCACGATCAACCGGATAGCACCGGTGGAGGCGCCGCAAGTGGGTTGGGCGGCTACTGCCACAGACATCACCTTCACGTTGGGGTGTCTGCTCATGCCTAATAGTATTTCGGTGTAAACTACCGCACAAACGTCGTGGTCATGCACAAACAGTGCATAAATACCTTCGGAGAGATTGGGGATTGTAACCGTAATAGGTCCACCACCGGGTGCATCTTCCTCTATTTCTATAAATTCTCCTTCGTCAATGCGATAGGAGAAGGGACGAGTACCGGTGCCATCTACGGTAAAGGTAATCGTACCGCCGCCGGTGCCATCGCAACCGGCAGGGGTGGTTTCTATACCTGAAATCTCGATATCCCTGTCGGCAAGCAACACGGGGAACTGCTCTATATTCAAACAGCCGTTGGCGTCTTTCACGGTAATATAGTAATACCCTGCCGCCAATCTGAAGGAGGTTGTATTTCCTGCAAAAGCAAAATAACTGTCCCCCGAAGTGATCTGGTAAGCATAGTTTTGTGTGCCTCCGGAAACAGTAAGCGTTACTAATCCGTCTTCGGTACATGTGGCATCATCCGCAGAAACATGGATGTTCAATCCCGTAGAACCTACAAAAATCTGTTCTGAGAATGCAGAACAACCCATGGCGTCAGTTACTTGCACCACATGGTTTCCGGCGCTTACCTGACTGATTAAACCATTTACAGGTGCGGAAATCGTGTTGCCGTCTAATTTATAAGTATAAGGCGAAACACCACCGTTCACATTGATCGTTATGGATCCGGTAGGGGTTGTTTCAATACATGCTGCGGCCGGATGAGTGCTAAGCACATCCACAAACAGGTCGGTACTGTATGGCGTTAACCGGATAGGTCCTCCGGTAGCCAAAGCGCAAGAGGGACTCTCAGCATCTCTGATATAGATGAAATGCAAGCCGGCGCCCAATCCTGTAATCAACCCGTTGTTGATAAGCGGGTAATAGGTAGTGCCGTTATCTAAATTGTATTCGTAACTGCCGCTGCCACCGTCCACAGAAACATGAACAGAACCCGTACTTTGTGTACAGGAGGGTTGCGTTACCACATTGATCGTACCAATGGTGATATTACTTTTTTTATTCAAATTGATAACCTCCCCTTTTAAGTTTAAGAAACATCTATTTGCATTGGCAAGTTCAATTTCATAAGTACCCACACCTAAGTTTTCAATCGTGTAGATATTCTCTCCCACATGTGCAAGAAACGCATTCTCATTTTCATAATTTCCATTATAAGAGAACGTAATAATCTGCTCTATATCAGAATGTACATGCATGGTGATGGTTCCGCCAAATTCTGCATCGCAACTGGCGTTGGTTGATTCAACATGGGTAACACTAAAATTATTCCATGGCGATGCTATCGGAATCTGGAAGTTCTCTTCATGAATACAACCGGCAGCATCGGTAACAATTATGACATTGGAGCCCACATAGCCATTCACAACTACGGAGTTTCCTTCCATATCTTTCCATCCCTGGCTGTTAAGCCTGAATTTATAAGGCGCAGTTCCCTGCGTAACGGTAATGGTTGCCTGCCCGAATTCATCGCACGGAGCAGGTACAATATTAGTAAATGTCAACCCTATTCCCGATAGCGATTGTATAAAGATCTCTTCCACGGGATATACACAACCCGCAGCATCAGTGATATAGATATAGTATCTGCCTGTTTTGAGATATTCCGTTAAAACGCCATTCGCAGGTAGCGGTTTGGGGGTTCCCGTCGGTCCAAACTTATAGGTATAGGGCGCAATGCCGCCGTTGGCTATAATTTGCACCTGAGCATCCTGTGAACCGCAGGTGGCCGCATGATTTAAAATGGATGCCGTTGCCTGAAGATCGGAATTGATAGGAGGTAACGATATCGGCTGACTGTGAGAGAAGTTACAAGCAGTGGCAACATCATTATGCACATAGAACACGTAGGTTCCCGCTGCCAATCCATCTACTACGGCAATGCCGTTTGCATCTACATTCAATGGATAGTATGGACCACTAATATTATTGATACTGTAACTGTATTTGAATGGCGGATTATCCGTTTGATTGATATCATAGATACCAAACCACACGGAGCCATTATTATCGGAACAACCCGGGTAGGTAATTACACCGGTGGACCAGATCTCTACCATATCATCCAAACATACGGTAAGCACAAGTTCTTGTCTGGATTTGCATCCATCTACACCCACCTGCGCTCTGATGATATAATTAATGGTATTTACATTCACCGGTTTTATCGGAAGCGGTTGCAACACGCCACCTACAAACTGAGTGGTGCCTAACAACACTTCTTCATTCGTGTTTTCATTATAGGTATATACCGAAACAACAACACCCGTCGTGATGTTCGTTACGGATATATAGTCCGAAATATTAATATACTCATCGCGGCAAATTCTTGCCGTATCTCCATGAGTTAGGGTAAGAACGGGCGTACGATTTACGGTAATCGGGTATCTGATTTGGGTAAGCGCGACCACATTGCCCGCAACATTGGCGGAATACACAAAACTTACATCATAGTTACCCCAACCCGGACAATAGAGATTTACCATATGGGGGAACTGACTCACCGAAGATGCACCGGGCATCGGGATACGAACCGGAGTGCCACCAATGGCGCCCGTACCTGATACGCTAAAACTATATTGATAATTGCCCGAAGGAGATGTTAATATTATCGTATCTCCTTCACAAACAATTTGCTCTCCGTAAAGTGTAACCAACGGAATAACTAAGTTTTCACAAAGTATCGTGTCGTTATGGATATAAACAAAAAGTTGTTCTCCCTCTCTAATATTTACACCTGCTGAAGCAGATACTATTAAAGACATAATATTGTTTGCCAATAGAGTTTGTGTCGGGTAAGCAAATTCTGCTAACAACTCATCATTGAGCGTATCTAATTGGAGGTTGCCGTTGCTATCCGAATAGAAATCAACATAAATTGTACCGCCAAGATCCATATAGTTTTGTATAGCAATTTTAATATCGCCCGACCAGGCGTTATCGTCAATCAGATTGGCGGGCGACGTAGTAATGTTCGGAGTTATCGCGAATAGATCTACATCCAACGTCAAACCATCGGTGGCTTCGCCAACCGGAACGTTAATAGAACAATCTATTTCTTCACATTTTATATCATAAGCATAAAATGCTTCCGCAGAAAATTCGTGGAGTTCACATAACGCCACAGAGGCGTCTAAAGTGATGGAGAAACTAAAACAGTCGCCATCCGTTAAACCATCAGGTACCTTAAAATAAAATTCACGACCATTTACAACACCATGTTCATCTAAATATTCGTCAAAATCCAAATCAACATCTCCAGCATCATGAATATTGGTAAAATAATTATCCGGCAGTCCCAAATAGCCGGGCACCGTGAGCCAAACCTCGTCTGTTAACGAACTGGAAGTATAGCCATTTGGCGAATGAAGACAAAACTCTAATGTCCATATCACCGTTTTATTGTCAATCGCTTTTATTTGAGAAGGGGTAATTGAACTGTTAATTTCATACCAAAAATCAATATTACTTGCCAAAATTACCTTAATAGGATCTACATGCGCGGTTTGCACAGGCATAGCATCTTCGCACTCCGTATTAGAGAGCACCTTAATTTCATAACCGCTGCCGCCGGAATAGAAGTTACAGCCCACATACACCATAATCTGCATATACACTGTCTCGTTGGGGAGTAAAACAAACGGCACGGCATTCACATCCGTACTATCGTAGAACATCCATTTTTGAGAAGTGGAATAGAGCACCGGATCATCTGCCCATGTTGTGACCATCTGTTTCCAAACTTCAGATGCATTATTTATATCAAACTTATACCAGGCATCTCTCACTCCTATTAGGGAGTGGGCGAAATCATCAAACCAAAGGGTGAAATCATAAATAGGATCTAAACCGTTATTGGTTAATTTCACTGTAAATACAGTATCTTTACATACCCCTTGGTATCCTATCGGTTGTTCAATCAACTCGAGCGCAAGAGAGGGCGCTTTGGGGAGCAAATGCAGTAAAACACTATCGCTTACCATACCGCAGATACCGGTCTGTACTTCCAATTTCAACCAGTAATCGGTATGACTGTCCGAAACTCTGAAATAGGTAGGAATAATTTGGCTGGTATTCGTAATCATGGTATTCCCTTGGGTGGGCGAAAACATAGTGGGTTGTGCCAACTCAGGCATCCATAACAGATCTGCTGGTTCGCGCACATACCAAATGTAACTCTCGGCATGGGTAGTGCCGGTAACAACACCATTCAATGTAAAAGATTCATGGTAACATTTAGTATCCAAATCAACGGTAACATCCAATACAGGTTGTTGCTGTATGGTAATGGTTACTTTTTTCCTATCGGTACTTAAATTCTCACAGTAATTATCTCCTGAAACCGAAATATAGAAAACAGTATCTCGGGTATGATCTGTTTTTAGCGCATCGCCACTTAATGTCAACTGTGGGAAGGACCCCGACCCTATTTGAACGCCATTACTGTCGTACCAGAAGTAACTCGGGTTTACCAGCGTTCCTGATACAGCAGGCGTTAACGAGAGTGTCTGTGTGCCGCTACAAACCGTAAGATCGGACACATTCACAATGATACTGCCCGGGGCGTGGGGCATCGTTCTTACCTGAACCGAATCTCTATCTACCGTGCTACAGCCTTCCGTTAATCCTTCAAATCGTGCTTCTGCATAATATTTTATCCAAGTAACCGTATCAATGTCAGGGAGCGTAACGGTTGTAGAAAAACCGGTAGCAACCTGAGTTCCGCCATGAAACGCATCATACCAATAAATAGTAGCGCCGGGAATAGGATCTGCATGAAGCGTAACCTGATTACCTTCGCAAACAGGATTCGATGCCGTAATACTAACCGTAACTTTCTGTCTCTGCACCACAATAATTTCAAAGCGCGTTCTTTCACTTTCACATAATAGTAATACCTCATGTGTTATCGGATCTTGTTGTTCTACTACAGTTGAAACCCAATAGTATCTGTTTACAGTAACATTTTCAAGATAGGTATCGGTCATCCACACAGGGGTAGTTGCATCTTCATAAAAACGATGGTATCTTTCTTGTGAGAAAGAGCCCGCATACGATATGGTTAAATCGGTATCATCGCCGGTACACACCTTCAAGTCATTGGATGAAGGCTCATCAACATGCGGGAATACGGTAACCTTCACTGTAAAGGCGGTGCCTAAGCAGGGGTCGGGGTCGTTGAGGAATTTAGCAACAAGGGGAGTAACCACATAGGTAACCTCTACCGCGGCGTTGGTAGTATTGGTGAGCGTACCGTGCACTGTTGTTTGTGAAGTTCCGCCTGCCAAACCGCCAATACCTGTGATAGGCGCCGGAGCAGACCAGGTATAAACCGTAACATCCGGAATAATATCCGGATACATCGTCGTAATATCAAAATCAAATGAACCTCCCGAACAAATAGAATCGGTAATCCCATGATGACTGATATCCATAGACTCAACCACCGTAAACTCAATAGGCATCAGGTCGGTATAACAACGGGTATCCGCCAACTGCACCCTGATCCAAAAAGTAGCGGATTGGGTTAAGGAAATGTTCGTAGAGGACATGGGGTTATAAGGAGGAAGTTGGTTGAAAACTTCTATATGATAAGGTGCGTCTTCTTGTGTACTAACATTTACATAAGATAAAATATCCACCTCATCCGAGCCGCACAAGATAGGGTTTCCATCGCTATCAAGAGTTACTTCGGGTAAGTCGTAACTTAATATAAAGAAGGGCCAGTAACAATCCGACATCGGATCACCGGAAACAGCATAGATGATAATCGGGTTATTTTTATCAGCGCTCAACGGAAATCCGGAGTGAATATCATATTGTATTGATTCATCAATAGGTTTTTTGGTAATCGGGTCTATTACGTCCACAAAGATTGCGCCCATCTCAAAATAGGCTTTCACCGTATTGTAGTTCTCTTCCGGCGGTATATTGGAACAGAGAATCAATTCTCGTAACACAATTTCATCCGGTTTTACACATTCTACCGGAATGGTAATATTGAACCTATCAGGCACCGTTTTATACTCCGATGTACAAGGCTCTTCTTCATAACCGTAATACATGGGCCAGTCGTCGAAGTGAACGCCACTGCTGTGTCCCACCCCGGAGGTGGAGCCGGTAACTACAATTTCGGGGCTACAGTCTTGAGGCGACTGTAAAATAGAACAGTCATCGGTAATAATCACCGCAAACTTAAACTCCGCCAATAATTCATAAATAGGCACTCCTGTTGGTGAAATTCCGAGAGAATCCGACTCATAGACGTGGTCTCCCACATACCATTCTAATTGCCCGCTGGGCAACACGGTGGGATTAAACACCCATCTACTGTTGTTGTCAGATGGAACCGCCGGGATATGTCCTGAGTTTGCCAAACGAACCGGATCCCAATAGTAGGTTGCACCGGTACTGTCAGGGTAAAATATCCCTGTTGCCGGAATCGGAATGATAAGTAAGAGGCTGTCTATCGCTTCCACCCCTCTGTTCCTCATCTCTACGGTATAGACGATGGTATCTCCGGCTTCTACAATATTACCTCCCGAAAGATTTTGCCAGTGCGCACGGGTTTCCATGTTAATCGCCTCGGGCATCGGTACGTATGCATCCACCGACATGGCTAAGCCGAACAGCGCGTAAGATTCACCTCCGAGAATACTCCCGGCTCTGAAAGTAACATCTTGTTGGCCGTTTTGAATAAACCGGTTATTGCTATTGTCTAAATCAAACACCGCAATATCTATGCCCGGGTTATTCACCAGGTTCAGATTTTTGCCTTCGGTTTGAACTTGACAGTTAAAAAAGTTAGCGCTGGCTGTACTACCCGCCGCAGCGCCGGTTCGATCTATGTTTCGGGCTACATTACTTGCATTTCTATCAAAAGCATTAAAATAGTCCCAAGCCCCAAGATTATCGGTTTCCCCAGCCATAAGGCAGAGTTTTACATCTATTTCACCATCCTCCTTGGCATGGATCCCCGGAATATGTACATCGTAAAAGGTCTGGGGAGTGATATAGGTAAATCCGTCCATCACCACCACATCTTTCCACGACATTTTGCTGTTTTCATACACTACCAGCATGCCCCACCCTCCGTAGTACCCGGATTGGGTGTTACCGCCGCCTTCCAAACAGGCAATATCTCCCACAGTATAATTTCCGGGTCCATGTTGGATCACAAAGTCTGTAACATCGGCATAACCGGTATAGATATAATCAGCAGTAGTACCTGTATTGTCATAATAAATTGTACCGTTTTGCGTACGGTCAACAATCGTGGTGTAATCATAGTAGGGCATACTCGGATTGCCGCTCGGCGTTGCCTGGTCATATCTCAACTTAACACGCTCCTTGTAGTAAGTTTTTGTCTCATTCCAATTCCTACCAAAACTCGCAATCGTAATAAAAGAATATTTTTCATAAATGGAGTCATGCGCAAGAACATTAAAAGGACGATCCACTTCATTGAAAGAAAAATAATAACCACCCGGCATATTTATAGTAACCATTGAAGCTAATATTGCATGAGTCATCTGAATGCCGTCTGCATTATAGTATGAGTTTTCAGCTACATCACCTTTATTGAACTGCCATGTTCCCGAGGGATTACAAATCGAATTGGTATTATTGCCGTTTCCACAACAACAAGTAGCGCCACTCATTACTGTAACATTACTGCTTCCATTAGGCACCCCAAAATCTACAATCCATGAGACTTTATCAGGGTCCGTAGGATCAAGGTAAAAATAGAAACGCGAAGTATAACGCGCGGATCCGGTACCCACAACTTGTTTCTCAACTTCTACATGCCACCAAGGTTGCGTACGAAACGGCATAGTATCATTGTCATGGAGTTTCAGATTTTCTTTAAAATCTTCATGAACCGCTTTTGTCACAGTAAACGGGTTGGGTCTGTCCACTCTCCCCGACCAGTACAATCCGGCATAGAGAATACCCTGACACTGTTCCAAATCGAGTAAACTGGTAGAACAGTTGAATGCCGTGGAGGGAGATTGTCTCACGTCCACATACATCATATCTCCGGAGGAGTTTCCGCCGCCGTTGTTCTGAGATAAGTTTTGCGGGGCGGGCAAAGGGTTGGTCAACTGCATATTGGTATTACCCAGCGCCTCAAAATCCCCCCGAATGGTATAAACCTGCCGGTTGCCCCCCGTGGGAGTCGTGGAAACACGCGGCTTAAAAGGCACCTGCGGCACCGCCTGTTGCGCCATGAGTTGAATAGGAAATAAAATTAACAATAGCAGCGTTGCACTTATTAGATTGCTACATTTGTTGAATTGCAAAAATTCATAGAACTTCTTCATATACATCGGTTTTAAATTAAATTTTTTAGAAAAGTGTTCTTAATATATACTGTATATATATTAAAGGAATCAATAAAAATGATCTGCAGGCGTACTCTGTGGCATTTTTGTTGTGAAATTTGTATTCATAAAAGTTTTGTTTGGTTATATATTTTGGTTATGGTTATGTCGTGCAATATTTATTACAATTCAAGCCGCGAATTTAATATTTATTTTTATTATTTGTATAGGTACTATATTTTTATTCGCTTTTTTAAAGGATTTTCTTCTCTATTATTAATATAATACTCTGATATGGTTTCTATTTGTAAATAAATTGCTATTTCGTTATCATTAATTTATAACACGTTAGAGTGACAAAAAAAAACTACTTACGCTATCAGATTACAACTATAGCGCATTTTACGAAAATAGTTAAAAAATAATTAACAATTACAAAGTTCATGGATTTTTATAATTGAAAAACTGATCTCAGAAAACGACAACCTTCCGCATAGGTTTCAGATAGGTTTCAGTCGTACCTCAGTCGTACCTCAGTCGTACCTCAGTCGTACCTCGTTCGTACTTACTTTGGGTTATTAAAACCCAACAACCATTATAAACCGAGGAAATAGTTTAAAAAAAATGAACAATTACAAGAAAATTACGCGTAGAGTTCCATAAAAATGTCTCTCAACTCTTTGCTTTCGCGCAGCAATTGCAGGGTAATCTCAGCGTGTCCTTTGGTATAGCCGTTTCCAACAATCATAGTAACATCGCTGCCCACGCCTTCCGCTCCTAAAGCCGCTTTCGTAAAGTTGGTCGCCATAGAGAAGAAATAGACAACTCCGGTATCTTTTGTACATAATACAGAGGTCATTTCCGTATCAGGGACATTCACATTATTGATGGTAATATCTGCCATTTCGCCGTTGGTAAGTTCGCTAATTTGCGCCATCATAGCAACAGGGTCGTGGGCGTTTCCGGAAAAAACCACATCGCAGAAACCTAATTTCTGAAGCCTTTCCGTTGATTTTTGGCTGTGGCACATGCCAATCACTTTGCCGGTCACCCCTACCCTCTTCTTGGCTTCGTAACAGCAAAGCATGCCGGATTTTCCGCCGGCGCCAATAATCAGCACAATATCTCCCGGCTTGCATAGTTTGGCGGTCTGTGCAGGCGCGCCTGCTACATCCAACGCCGACAACGCCAACGTCTCAGGCATATCATCAGGGATCTTGGCATAAATACCGCTTTCAAACAAAATGGCTTTGCCTTCAATATCCACTTGGTCAATCTCATCACGAATCTCTTTAATCTTGTCAATGCGCAAGGGAGTTAAAGACAACGAAACCAGCGTGGCGATTTTGTCCCCCTCTTTCAAATTGATTTTGCCCTTCAGTGCATCGCCAATCTTCTCAACCACGCCCAGCAGCATTCCGCCGGAGCCTGTCCACGGGTTACGGTGCTTGCCCTGCTTCGCCACAATGTCGAACATAATCTCTTTTATTTTCTCATGGTCACCCCCTGCCCGTGCTTTAATATCAGTGAAAGAAGCCGAATCCACATTCAACGTCTTCACATCTATCAGGATTTCGTTATCCCAAATCTCATCCATATTGTTATCAATTTTATTTGCCGGTTGCGGCAAAACTCCTTGAGGCTCAATCACGCGGTGCGTGCCATACTTATTTCCTTTTTTTTGCATAGTGATAATATTTTTGTGGTTAATAATTCAAGGCGCGAATATAGAAAAAAAGCCTGTTTTTTATTAGATTTTTCACTATCTTTCTCAAATCAATATGCATATTCACAAAAATCTTGTTTATTTGCCGAAATTAGTAACAAAATGCAAGAAAATACCATTTACGGTTTTCGTCCTATCCTTGAAGCCATTGAAAGTGAGAAAACAATAGACAAAGTCTTGATTCAGAAAAACCTACAGGGAGATCTGTTTAAAGATCTATTTATTAAAGTAAGACATCATAAAATACCGTTTCAATATGTGCCGATTGAAAAACTGAATAAGATCACACGAGGCAACCACCAAGGCGTGATTGCTTTTTTGTCGGCAATTGAATATCAAAGTATTTTCGATATTGTGCCTACTATTTTTGAATCAGGGCGCAACCCATTCATTGTAATCTTAGATAAAATTACCGATGTGCGCAACATCGGCGCTATCGTTCGTTCCGCAGAGTGCGCAGGCGTTGACGCCATTGTGTTGCCCTTGAAAGGAGGTGCGCAACTCAACGAAGACGCCGTGAAAAGTTCTTGCGGTGCGCTACTAAAGGTGCCAATATGCCGACATTCAAATTTAGTGGAAGTGATAAATTTTCTGAAAGATTCAGGAATTGAGTTGATTGCAGTGTTTGAAAACGCAAAAAAAATGTACTACCATAAAGATTTTACCCAACCGGTTTGCATCATCATGGGGAATGAATATGAGGGTATTGCGTGGGATTATTTGCGCGAATGCAACGACTCTGTCAAAATCCCAATGGTCGGCACGATAGAATCGCTCAATGTTTCCGTTGCCACAGGAATTGTGCTGTTTGAGGTGGTGAAACAGAGAATTAGTGTTTAGTGATTAGTGATTAGTGATTAATATTATATACAATGAACAGATTATTTTTACCTATTTTATTTTTGTTAATGCCGTTTTTAAACGGTTTTTCTCAACCGCAGGAGGCGCGGCTGCTCCGTTTTCCCGCCATTCATAATGAGCAGGTTGTGTTTGTTTATGCGGGCGATTTATATAGCGCCGACCTCAAAGATGGCGTGGCGCGGAAACTGACCAACGACAAAGAGGGGTTCGAGATGTTTCCCCGCTTTTCGCCCGATGGTAAAACCATTGCATTTACAGCGCAATATGACGGAAATACAGAGGTTTACACCATGCCGGCAAACGGCGGAATCCCTGTGCGGCGCACCTTTACCGCCACTTTGTCAAGAGATGATGTTTCAGACAGGATGGGTCCGAACAATATTGTGATAACTTGGACGCCCGATGGAGAGAATATTCTCTATCGTTCACGAAAACAATCTTTTAATTCGTTTATTGGGCAACTTTTCAAAGTTTCTAAAAACGGCGGGATATCAGAGGAACTTCCGTTAATTTCGGGAAGTTGGTGCTCTTATGCCCCCGATGGTAAAAAAATGGCGCTCAACCGCGTGTTTCGCGAGTTTAGAACCTGGAAATATTACAAAGGCGGTATGGCGGACGATATCTGGATTTTTGACCCCGCAACCGGCGCCACGGAGAATATTACCAACAACCCTGCACAAGATATCTTTCCGATGTGGTATGGCGACAATATCTACTTTTGCTCTGATAGAGACAGAATTATGAATATTTTCTGTTACAACACAAAAACAAAACAAACCAAAAAAATTACTCATTTTGATAATTATGATGTAAAGTTTCCTTCTGCCGGAAACAACTTGATGATTTTTGAAAACGGCGGTTACCTCTATACCTTAGATCCCAAAACGGAAAAACTTGAAAAACTGACTATCTACATGAATGATGACGGCGCAGCGGGCAGAAACAAGATGAAAGACGCCACGAAAAACATTGCCGGCGCTGCCCTCTCTCCCGATGGCAACAGGGCGGTGTTCACGGCGCGCGGCGATATCTTTACGGTTCCTGCAAAATCGGGAGTAACGCGCAATATCACTGAAAGTTCCGGCGCCCACGACCGCAACGCCGTGTGGTCGCCCGATGGCAAAACCATTGCCTTCATTTCAGATAGAGACGGCGAGTTTGAAATTTACATACAAGTTCAAGATGGACTGACCCCACCAACCAAAATTACATCAAACACAGGAACTTACATTTTCGACATCCAATGGTCGCCCGATGGAAAAATGATAATGTATAGCGACAAACTGATGCGCCTGCAATATGTGAATGTTGATTCTAAAAAGGTTACGCTGATTGAGCGCAATCCCTACTGGGAAATTCGCAACTTCTGCTGGTCGCACGACAGTAAATGGGTTGCTTATGCGCGTCAGGAAGCAAACACGTTTAGTACTATACAGTTATATTCTGTTGAAAATCAGAAAACTTATCCTGTTACCGACATATGGTACTCCTCCTATTCGCCTGTTTTTAGCAACGATGGAGAATATCTTTTCTTTGTTTCTTCCAGAGATTTTAACCCAACTTATAGTTCTACAGAGTGGAACCACGTTTACAACAACATGTCGAAAATTTACTTTGTTCCTTTAACACAGGAAGCGAAAAATCCGTTTGCTTATAGTAATGATGAAGTTACGGAGGGAGAAAAGGAAAAGGGAGAAAAGGAGAAGGGAGAAAAGGAGAAGGAAAAATCTTCATATAAAATTATTACAGATAAATTATCGGATAAAATCATGACGTTGCCGGTAAATGCCGGAAACTATTCACTTTACACCTGTTTGAATAAAAAAGTGTATTACCACACTGCCGGCGCATTTAAAATGTATGATTTGAATGAAGGAAAGAACAAAGAAACGGAGTTGGGTAAAGGGATTTATCTCCAAGATATTTCGTGGAATATGAAAAAGTGTTTAGTTTCAAACGGTAATAAATATTACATTATTGATCTGCCCACCGGTGAAATTAAATTGGATAACGCGCTGAATTTGTCAGATTTAAAAGTTTGGGTAAACAATCAGGAGGAGTGGGCGCAAATTTACAACGAGGCGTGGCGGCAAATGCGCGATTTCTTTTATGTGGAAAACATGCACGGCGTGGATTGGAAGAAAATGCGCGAAAAATATGCGGTTTTGTTGCCCTATATAAAGTGTAAAGATGATTTGAATTACATTATAGGTGAATTAATTGGCGAATTGAACGCCGG
>JGI24696J40584_12961714_pt1 | contig 53450 bp, 43 predicted proteins | sample TergutCo191P4_FD_40584 | JGI IMG/M metagenome (IMG submission 40584)
AGATACACTTTTTGGTCGAAAAATACTACACTTTTTTAATTTATTTTATTGATTTAAAATATATTACAGTGATCGTAAGGAGCGACTAATTATTTATTGATATTGTATTTTTCGCAACAAAGAAGTAAATAATTGTTATCAAAGTCAAATAGAAAAAAATAATCGTGGTCGCTTGTCCATGTGCTCAATGTCGTATTTGCCAACACAAATTGGCAACGCAAAAATACCACATTGTCTACCACACAGCAAAAAAACGGCGGCAAATTCTCCGCAAGCATTTTATAAAACAAAAAATATATAGACGTAAGTTTGGACTGTAGAAATACGGTAACGGAATATTCGTAATTTTTTATTCGTAATTTTAGTATCCCCCACCCCACTTCCTCAAAAACCACTCTGTTCCCAAAAGCAACATAATGGCAATAAAATACCAAGGGGAATTTAAAAATAAGCTGTAACGTTTTTGATATGAGGCAATTGATTTTATATTCTCATTGCTTTTAATATCGTTTTCTAAAGTAGAAAAATGGTCGGCAGTATAAAATTTCCCCTCTGTTACTTCAGAAATATTTTGCAACAAAGCGTGGTTGGCTACCAAATTCATGGTTTCAAGCTGTATTTCTTGAACAGTAAAAATACCTGATTTAGAATACGATTTGTCGCCAAACTTTACAAGGGCGTTCCACGAATAAGCGCCTGTGGGTAGTTTGCCCAACGATAAAAAATAAGCATTGTTTTGTTTTGAAAACAACATTTCATATTTTTTTCCCTCTTTATCAGTAAAATGAAACTCCACATCAGGGTCGTTTTGTAGTTCGTAGGTGTCGTTATAAAGCTCTGCAGTAAACTCAACGGGCGCATTTTCATTATATACATTTTTCACCATTACGCGGAAAAAGCTCTTGTCGCCTTTGGCAGACAAATAAAGCGCTGTTTTGTTAATGATTTCATTAAAAACATCATGATTGTTGGCATACAGATAGTTGTAAATTTTCCACTGCCAAATTCCTGTTCCGGTTAAAATACCAGTTTTTCCTACATTGTTATCATTAAAAAGAAACAAGGGATAATTGGTAGCTATCGTGTTTATTTTCTGACTTAAAAATGTGTTGGAAGAAACGGTAGTCTTATATTCTCCAAACGGCGTAGTAACCGGCGGAAACCTGCTTAGCATCTTCTTTGCCTCGTCGGTAAAAGCAAAAGAAACGAAGTTGTCGTTAAATGCAGGGATAGCTTCGTTGCGCAAGTTCTTGTTTTGCACTATATTCAGCCCTACATTTAAGCTATTGAATGTGGATAAATTGGTGCTTTCTCCAATAATATACCAACACGCATTGCCCGCTGACTGAATTTTTGTCACCAAGTTATTGGCTTGTTGATTGTTGGATGGTAATTGATGTAAAATAAACAACACGTAATCATCTGTATTGGCAGGCAATTTACCGGACGGGAAAAGATCAATCTGATATCTGTCGGAAGTTTCCAAAGCACCTTTAATTGCCGCGATATCAGGGTGTGGCGCATTGTAAATAATTGCAATCTTTTCACGTTGATCTACTACTTCTATTAAAAAAGTAGAAGCGTTGTTTTTGGTAGAAATCTCATTTTCGACAGGTGTTAAGGATACTTGATAACGCTGTACGCCTTTTTCTTTGGCAGTTAATGTAAAACGCACTGTTTCAAAGAAATTGTTTCCTGCAATGGCAATATTTTTCGTAAAAATATCCTTATTCCCGTCGGAGACAGTCAGTATGCTGTTTTTTCCGGCTAATTGTGTGGCAGCCACTTTAATTTCCACAGGAAAGAGATTGCCCAGAAAGGTTTGTTTGTTATATACAATGTTAGAAATGAAGAGGTCTGGCTGCGCTTCAGGGTTACCCATTCCTACCGAATAAACCGGCGCTTTCTGTTTTTCTGCAAGATACAGCGGGTTTGCACCTTCATTGAAGATGCCATCCGTGAAGAGCACCACAGCGCCAATGTTTCTATTTGTGTAATAGCTATTTATCTCATCAAACAATGCGGATAAATGAGTTGTTTTTTCGCTATAATCCAACGTAGTGTTATTCTCTATTTGTTGCGCATTAGCACCAATAGCGTAATCCACAACCTCATAGTTTTTTTTCAGGTGCCGGATAAAATTGTCGTAATTAGTTTTAAAAGTGGTGGTATAAAAATTGGAATCAGGGGTAGAAATGATTGATTCCGTGTTGTCAAACCCAACAATAATGACAGGTTTTTCGGTTTGTTTCACCGTTAAGCGCAGCATGGGCGACAGAAAAAGGAACGCAACCATAGCTATGGCAGCGCCTCTAAAAAGGTACATCAGCCGCAGTGAATGCGAATCATACACAATGTTTTTATTCTTATAATAGAGTAAAAAAGAATAACTTACTCCAAGTGCAATGCAAACGAGAGTAAGCCATAAAGAATATTCGGTAAGAAAAGACATCATAACATCATAACTATTTAATTATCAAAAAGGAAAAAACGTTATTTAGTTTGCAGGAACAAACAAGTAAATTTTTACCCCTTTTCAAGTGCAAATGTACACTTTATTCATTTGCTTTCGACTTTTGCTTTTTTTGATGTTCCTTGTACGCTTCACAAAATTGAAAATTTTCAGTTTTTTGGCAACAAGAACCAATGTGTAAAAAAGCCTCTCATAATAATAGTAACTTTTTTTCTACCCTCTGCACCAATTCAATAAAACAATCCTCCACCGTCGGCAAGATTAGCGTTAGTTCTGAAAAGTTTTGCCCATTTGTTTTTAAGAAATCTGTATAATCTTGTAAGTTAAACTTTTCATTGTAGAATGAAACATGCATAAATTCGCCATAGGGGTAATAGTTGCAGGGAATAGGGCATTTTTGCATGCAATCCAGCAAATTGAAAATGGCGCCGGTTTTTAAAGAATAGAGTTTACCTTTGTAGTTTTCAATAATTTGCGTAGGTGTATTGATCGTAATGATTTTTCCCTCTTTCATCAGGGCGATGGTATCGCAACGGGTGGCTTCGTCCATGTAGGGGGTGGAGACCAATACGGCAATGCCCTGTTTCTTAATTTCATTCAGTAGATTCCAAAATTCTCGTCGCGACACGGGGTCAACGCCGGTAGTAGGCTCATCCAGAAAAAGGATTTTTGGTTTGTGAATCAGCGCACAACAAAGCGCCAACTTTTGTTTCATACCACCAGAGAGACGTCCTGCCTGTCGCTCTTTAAAAGGCGAGAGTTGATTCCAAATGGGAGCAACTAAGTGGATGTTTTCCTTGATGTTACTGCCGTACATCGTGGCAAAGAAACGCAGGTTTTCATATACAGACAAGTCAGGATACAAGGAAAATACTCCGGGCAGGTAGCCAATCTCTTTGCGTATTTTTTTGTAGTCAGCAATGACATTATAGCCTAATAATGTGGCATTTCCGGAAGATGGGAGTTGCAGTGTAGCCAAAATATTGAAAAGTGTTGTTTTTCCGGCGCCGTCAGGACCGATAAGCCCAAACACTTCACCTTCATGTACTTCAAAACTAATTTCTGATAAAGCATTCACTTTACCATATTGTTTGGAAATATTTTCTATGCTAATGGCGGGCATCTTTCATTATTTAAACTTTACATCGCCGGGCATCCCAATTTTGGCAGAGCCGTCATTTTTAAACGACACTTTCACCGCATACACCAAATTCACGCGCTCGTTTTTGGTTTGAATCATCTTGGGCGTAAACTCCGCCTTAGAAGAAATCCATGACACTGCACCGTTAATCGTTTTCTCTTCATTATCAGGCATATCAATATGAATATCCACCGGTTGTCCGAGTGAGATGGTGGACAACATATCTTCCGTAATATAGACTTTGATGAACATGTTGGCAAGGTCAGCAATTTTAAAGAGCGGCTTCCCTTGAAACGCCAACTCATTGGGCTCAATATATTTTTTGAGCACCGTGCCTGTGATGGGTGATTTTATATGGCATTTCGTGAGTGCATCCTGCAGTTGCAGTTTTTGAAACCGCATGGCTTCCACCTCCTCCATAATCGCTTTGTTAGTAATGGTTAAATTGGATTCCATGGCGGCAATTTGGCTGTTAGTGATGTCAATTTCAGCAACAATATCATCCAACTGCTTACTGGAGGCGGCGTTAGCTTCCACCAGAGTTGCAATTCTGTTTCTCTCTTTGTTTAAGGTTTCTAATTTATTGTAAAGGGTACGCACTTGCGAGGGCAGGTCTGGGCGTCGTGCCATAGTTGCCCCAATAGAGGCATCTAACTGTTTAATTTGCAGATATATTTGCACGGTATCAATACAGCCCACTTTTTCGCCTTGCCTGTAGTTTTCGCCCTCTTGCACATCGAACCAAAGCATTTTACCGTTACTTTCTGAAGAAACGGTGATTTCGGTGGCGCCAAATACGCCGTAAGCATCGGAAGTGGTTTTGTTGTATTTACAGCTATAACTTACAATGGTAATGAAGGTGAGGAAAAAAGATAAAAACTTATTCATGCGAGATTGTTTGCGGGTGCAAAAATATATGAAATCTTAAATATTCAAGAGTGAATATTATAAATTTATGTTATTGATTTTTTCTCAAATCTTCCACAAACCCTTCCACATCCTCCTCCGTGGTATCCCACGAAGTTACTAATCTGATTTCCTGTGTTTTCTCATTCCATACATAGAAAAAATGGTGTTTTAGCATTTTCGTGATGAGGGTGGTGGGGAAGCGTACCAAAATAATGTTGGCTTCCGTGGGTTGTGTAAATTCAAAAGGGGCAACTTCGGCTATTTCTTTTCGTAACAGTTGTGCCATTTTGTTGGCATGCAAAGCGTTATATAGCCATAAATCATTTTGAAAATAAGCTAAAAATTGTGCAGATGAAAATCGCATTTTAGAAAACAGTTGCGTGGATTGCTTTCTTATATATTTCATGTTTTCAGCCAATTCAGGGCGAAATGTGATGACCGACTCGCCCATCAACATTCCGTTTTTAGTACCGCCAAAACTAAGAATGTCCACACCACAATCTGTTGTAATCTCTTTTAAGGAACAATGTAGAGTGGCAGCGGCATTTGCCAATCGTGCACCATCTACATGAAGATACATCTTGTTGTAATGTAGAAAGTTAGCGAGTTTTATGATCTCCTCCGCATTGTAAATGGTTCCCAATTCGGTGGCTTGTGAAATGTACAATACTTTGGGTTGCGAATGATGCTCAAAACCAAAGGCATCCAAAAATGGTTCTAACATTTCTACCGTTATTTTTCCGTTCGGTGTGGGGATGGCTTTCAGTGCAGCGCCGGTCAGAAATTCCGGTGCACCACATTCATCCACAAAGATATGCGCACTGTCGGGGCATAAAATAGCGTGAAACGGCTGCACGCAAGCGCGTAGTGCGCAAACATTGGCGCCGGTTCCGTTAAAAGTGGGAAAAATAGTAGCGTTTGCTCCAAAGATATCTTCCACTTTTTTTTGCAGCCTTTCCGAATAAACATCATCCCCGTATGCACAAGTGTGATCTTCATTGGCTTTATTTATAGATTCTAAAATGGTTGGGTGAATACCCGAATGATTGTCGCTTCCAAAACTTCTCATAATACGATAGATATACGTTATGTTTTTATGATAACAAGAGGAATGCGAAAATAGAAAAAACAATAACATATTTTAACACAGAGGCACAAAGAATAAGGAGTTATGCAAAGAAATAGTTTTATTGGTAAAAAGAAAATCTTATATTTTCGCCGCATTTATTTTACTTATGAAAATCAACATCATCACCTTAGGTTGCTCAAAAAACACAGTAGATTCGGAAGTGCTTGCCGCCAAGTGGAAAGAAAAAGGACACGAAGTCGTTTTTGAAAGTACGCAAAAATCTGATATTGTTGTTATTAATACTTGTAGTTTTATTCACGATGCCAAAGAAGAATCTATTGATGAGATTTTTCAACATATTGCGCGCAAACAGCGAGGCGAGGTGGGTAAAGTATTTGTAGTGGGATGTTTAGCACAACGATATAAAGAAGACTTGCAAGGAATGATTCCGGAAGCTGATGGGTTCTTTAGTTTTTCGGAATTACATAAGTTGTTGAATGAAAAAGACTTTGATTTGCTTAAATCACCGGAACGAGTGGTCTCCACCCCAAAACATTATGCCTATTTAAAAATTTCGGAAGGTTGCGATAGGGAATGTTCTTTTTGCGCCATTCCGCTCATTCGAGGAAAACAAGTGTCGAAACCGATGGAAATGATTGTACAAGAGGCAGAAATGTTGGCGCAGCAGGGCGTTAAAGAATTGTTACTCATTGCACAAGATTTAACGTATTATGGGATTGATATTTATCAACAACGTACGTTAGCCAAACTGATGCGTAAACTCGCCAATATAAAAGGATTAGAATGGATTCGGTTACATTATGCCTACCCCATGGGTTTCCCTTACGAAATTTTGGACGTAATAAACGAATTTTCAGTATTTTGCCGCTATTTGGATATTCCATTGCAGCACATCAGCGATTCGGTGCTGAAAAGTATGAAGCGCGGAAGCAGCAAACAGCAGGTTTACAAATTCTTGGAAACCATTCGTAACACTGTTCCTGAAATAGCGTTGCGCACCACATTAATCTCCGGCTACCCCGTAGAAACCCGCAAAGAGCACCACGAATTGGTGGAATTTGTTAAGGAGATTCGTTTTGAACGCTTGGGTGTATTCGCCTACTCTCCCGAAGAAGGTACTGCCGCCTTTGAACTTGGCGACCCTGTGAAAACCAAAGAAAAAAACCACCGTGTAAGAGAAATTATGGAATTGCAAGAAACTATTTCACTGCAACATAACCAAGCAAAAACAGGCAAGATCATGCGCGTTTTAATGGACAGAAAAGAAGAAGACTTTTATGTAGGGCGCACTGAATTTGACTCGCCGGAAGTGGATAATTTGGTGTTTGTGAATGCAGATAAGCAACTCAAAATAGGAGAGTTCTATTCTGTTTTAATCGAAAGAGCAGAGAGCTACGATTTGTTTGGAAAGATTGTGTAACGCTTACGGTTTAATAATTCTCGTTCATACAATTTTTGTAAGCTATGAAACGTTTATGTTTCGGTTTGCAAAATTATATTTTTTTGTAAACCGTACTTTTACTCAGTTTTAAGTCGGTAAACTTTTAACTTTAAACAAATTAATCATTGTAATTATGAAAAAACAGATTTTTTATTTAGCATGTTTGCTATTAGCAACTTCCTTACTTTTTTCATGTAAAAAAAGTGGCGTAAAAGGAATAAAGGTAGATAACTATTCTATTGGTAAAGCCGGTGAGGTGATTTTGGTGTTAGACAAGAAATATATTTCCGAAGAGGCTCAAAACTACATTGTTGAAGTGCTTACGCAGCCGCAACCCGCTCTCAATCAAATTGAACCGATGTTTGACCTTTTATATTTTGATAATAAAGATTTTACTTCTTATTTTCAGCGACATAGAAATATTGTACGTTTTGATATGAACCCAAACTATTCTTCAAACACCTTTAATATCGATGAAAATCTTTGGACTAAACCACAAACTTACGTCTATTTAAGAGGTAACGATATGGACAGTTTAATTTTGCTTTTCATGCAAAACGAAGACGAAATTCTTAATGCGCTTTATAATAATGACTTAAAAAGAGTTCAGAATGCTGCAGCAAGTAATAAAGATGGTTTCATTGAGAAAAAAATAAGAGATAAATTTGGCGTAAGCGTTACAATACCAAATACTTACAGTATAGCTCGCGAAGAAGAGGATTTTATGTGGCTTCGCTTTAAAACAGTTCGTAACGACAGGTTTATTATCATCTACAAAACTTCAGGTAATGATTTGTCTAAAAGCGGGTTAGTAAATGCGCGAAACGAGAAAACCAAAGCCTATATTCCCGGGGCTGTACTTGGCGCCTATCCCATTGTGGCAGAGGTAGCGCCATTTCCGTTATTCAATAATCATGTTTCTGTTGGAACTTTTACAGGAGTTGAATTGAGAGGGCTTTGGGAAAGTGTAGGCGATAAAATGGGTGGACCTTTCTACCACTTTTCTTTTATGGATAGAACCGGCGAAAATGTAATTTCCGTAGATGGTTTTGTATATGCGCCGGAAGAGGAAAAACGCAATTATTTGCGTGATGTTGAGGCGATTGTAAAGACAGTGAAATAGTGATCGCCTACTTTTCTCATTAATACTTCACTATCTTCAAATCTTCCCCGCCAATTTTACAAAAATACACCCCATTCGGTTGGTGGGAAATATCAATGACTGAAGTATCATCTAAGTTTCCCGTTTTTATTGTTTGCCCAAATGAATTATAAATAACATAATCAGTAATAGTGTTATCAAAATTTTGATGATTAATGATTTGAAATTGTCCTTGGGTGGGGTTGGGGGCAACGATAAATCTATTGTTTTTTTTTCCGAAGGTATTGATATGGTTAGTGTTAATGGGAACTCCATGTAAAGTAATGTTGTCAATACGATTGTTCCCTGTGGCAGCAGAGCAACCATTGAAAGTTAAACGAAGAAAAACTGTCTCCTGATCATCTAATTCGTCTATACTCCTCAAATCTAAGGTAGTAAGCACAAAACCGTTTGTTGTAATCGGGCAGGTAGCGCTGTTTTCTATAAGTGTGTAGTTTTCACCATTTAAACTCCACTCCCATTGATGTGTATTAAATCCCGTAGCTGTTCTACGAACTGCCATGCTCAATGTTAAATTAAAATATCCTTTAGTGGGGAATTTGAATACTACGGATTTGCCATTGGCAGAGGTATTTGCAAAAGCAATAGCCATTCCTGCTTTAGGCGATTGGCGCGGATCGCCCGCCGTAACACCATTAAAAGCATCCAATTCTGTACCTGAATTATCACACTTCCAAATGCTTGATTGATACATTCCATCACAATATAAGACCGCTTCAGAAACGGTATCTAATAAATGGTAATCTGCGGATACTGCTTTTTCCGTATTCGGTTTGGAAATCAAGTTGTCGAAAGTCCAGGCTATAACCGGCTTTTGCTCAACCTTATAGGGATATACAAAGGAAAGTATGGTGTCATTTAAAAACGCCATATTTTGAGCTAACAAATGTTTAACAGACAAAGAATAAGTAGCATTTTGTGAAAATAAACCTCCAATATGCACGGTTAAAGTATCATTCAAATAAGCTAAGGAGGTTACCGAAACTGTTGTGCTAATACTGTAATTCAAAGGGTTTTCGGCAGTCCAAGCAACCATTGGTTGGGTAAAAATGATTTTGGCGGTTCGGTTATCAGTAAGTGCAAACCACTTGATTTTAGGCTTTTCCGGTGGAGATTGAGTGTCAATTTGCACAGGGTTGATAGAATCGTTCCCCCATACTTTGCCAACCCACTCAGGATGATCAATGAAAGGGTTTCTATTTTTTTGAACGGCGTAAATTGCATTATTGCGTTCTATCTCTTTTTGGCTTACGGGGTCTAACTGATGCCAATCCAACAGCATTTTCAATGACCATGGCTGCAACTGTGATTTGAAAGTCATAGGAGAAGTTTCTTGAAAGTTTCCATCTTCAAACATGTAACGGGTTGCCATGTAAAAGAATGAGCGGGCAATGTCGCCCTTAAAATCATCTAACGGCTCATAACAACTCACATTAGGTGCGTCGGGAAAGGTGTTGAGTCCCATTTTTGAGCCATTGGAAAAAGTGCGAGTAGGGGTAACTACTTTTCCGTAAGGGTTGTTGTTTCTAACGGTGTTTATAAGTCCATCAACAGGATAGAGGTGGAAAATGTCGGTATAGGGTGCGGCTTGCCCACCTCCAAACCAACTTTGGCAGAAAGAGTGCTCGCGCGTATAGCAGATTCCTTCATTGCCGCCCATAGAAACACATTGATCTTTTCTAAACTCAAACTCGTAAGCAGGCGCTCCCTGCGGGTTATCGGAATAAATATCCCAAATTTTTCCGTTAGCTTTTAAATCTGTGTATTGGTAATAAATCCATACTTCTGCATAAGAAACAGTTCTATGATTTTTAATGATCTGATTTAATGCAATTTGAAGCTCTTTTCCTTTTTTTTCATTCACGCTATTGTAATACCCTGATGGAATTTGTGCATTAATTTGTGCAAAAAATGCAGAAAAGAGGAGAAAAAGTAAAAAAAACTGTTTTTTTATCATTTCTTTATGAATAAAATGTGCGCAAAAATAGATTTATTATGATTCAAAGTAAACATTTTTTATTTCTACAGTGTAAAAAGCAGGGCACACTGTAATTTCTCTATTTTTGCCACCATTTAGTCAAAAAACATAAACCTTATTTTTAATCCTCCCTATGTCCCTCATTCTCATCACTAACGACGACGGCTTTGAAGCCCGTGGATTAGAAGCCTTAGTAGAAGCCGCCAGAGACTTTGGCGAAGTAGTAGTGGTTACCTCCAATAGCCCGCAATCAGGGATGGGACATGCTATTACCATGCACGTGCCCTTGCGAGTGAAGCATTACAAAACGGAAAACGGAGTGAAATACTACAGAACAAATGGAACTTCAGTAGATTGTGTGAAAATAGGACAACACGTAGTGCTTCGCGACAGAAAAATTGACCTATTGTTGTCGGGGATCAATCATGGATCCAATTCTTCCGTAAGTATCCTCTACTCAGGTACTATGGCAGCTGCCATTGAAGCAAGTTTTGAAGGAACGCCTGCTATTGGGTTTTCTTTGCTGGACTATTCCCCCACAGCAGATTTTTCGACAGCCATTGCGTTTGCTAAAAAAATTATTACCAAAACCCTCCAAGAAGGGCTACCCAAACATATTTGTTTAAATGTTAATATTCCTAAACTATCACTTCATGAAATTAAGGGAATTAAGATTACTCGACAAACTTTAGGATATTGGCATGAGGATTTGGAGGAGCACACCGACCCTTACGGCGGAAAATATTATTGGCTTGCCGGTTACCTGAACAATTTGGAAACAGAGGCTACCGATACCTGCGAGTGGGCGCTACAAAACGGCTATGTGTCTGTAATGCCTGTGCATTTTGATATGACTTCACATAAAACAATTTCTAAATTAAAACATTGGGAACATGATAGATAAATTTCGTCAAGATTCATTTTGGATGGGATTATTTTTGGGAATCTTCATTCCGGCGCTTATTTTTGGTTTGATGGAACTGATTCTCTGCTTTTTACCTCATCAAATTATTGATGCCAACGTATTCTCTTTACAGCGGCTCATTCTCGTTAGCATTATTCCAAACGTATTTTTATTACGTTATTATTTGTTAAAATTGAAATACGATTTAACTGGAAGGGGCATCTTAGCCATCACCTTTGTTATAGGAATTATTTTTGTTATTATTGAATTTTCATAATGTATTTGAAACACTTACATATTTCTAATTTCAAAAATTATGAAGAAAACGAATTTGAGTTCCACGAAAATGTAAACTGCTTTGTGGGCAAAAACGGCAGTGGTAAAACCAATCTGTTAGACGCCATTCATTATTTGTCGTTTTGCAAAAGTTATTTTTCTTCACAAGACATTCATTCTATTAGATTTAACTGCGACTTTTTTGCCATACACGGTCTATTTGAAAGTTTTGAAAATAAAACCACTACCAAGATAGGCTGTGTATTGAAAAATGGTCGTAAAACCATGAAAGCCAATCAAAAAGAGTATCAAAAGTTGAGTGATCACATTGGACTTTTTCCCTTGATCATGGTTTCCCCTTACGATAACGATATCATTAACGAAGGTAGTGACACACGACGCAAGTTCTTCGACATAACAATTTCTCAGTTTGATAAAGAATATTTACAACAGTTAATTGTTTATCAAAAAGTTATACAACAACGTAATCAATTATTAAAGCAATACCAGTTGGGCGAAAAAGTGGATTTGTCACTTTTGCAAATCTATAATAACCAGCTTATTCCATTGGGGAGCTACATCTTTGAGAAGAGAAAGCAATTTGTTGCTGCAATTCTGCCTGATTTTCAACGCTATTATCAAACACTTTCCGGCGACAACGAAACCGTACTTATCCTTTATCAATCTCAGCTTTTTGATTTTGAAATTGAAAAGGGATTACAAATGTATGAACCACAAGACATTCGTTCTACCTACACCAATTTCGGAGTGCATAAAGATGATTTTACTTTTTTGATTAATGAAAGACTCCTCAAGCAATTTGGTTCTCAGGGGCAGCAAAAATCTTTTTCATTAGCTTTAAAATTAGCACAATACGATTACATTGCAACCCGCAAGAAACTAAAGCCCATTTTGCTGTTGGATGACATCTTCGACAAATTAGATAACTTTCGTATTACTCACTTACTCAACATGGTAGGGCAGCATCATTTTGGTCAGGTTTTTATTACCGACACAGATGAGGCGCGTTTGCGTGAAATATTGGATAAGCACAAAATTTTGTGCAAGGTGGTGCGGATTGTGGGGCTTTGATAAAAATCCACTATTTTCTTATCAACTGTGCATAAAATTTACGCAAGCGAAAATTGAATAATCCTAAAATAGGTTTACACATTTATTGAGAAACACTATCCCTTTTTTTGCCCTTTTTAATGATTTCTCTCTCTCCTTGAAATCATAAGTTAAAAATAGAAAATCCTGCTGTGTCTTTCCACAGAGATTAATGTATTATTTGAATAAAATTAACAAAAAATAATTATAATAAATTGATTTTCAATATATTTTTGCCGCAAGTTTTTTTTCTTATTAAGACAAAAACTGCAATAAACGAAAAAAATAATTAATTTTTTTAAGAAAATAATATTAATTTAATATATGATAACAAAGATGAAAAAAAAGTTTACATTCGGTTTGATGATTGTATCTGTTTTATTGTTACCTGTCAATACTTTGAAAGGACAAACACAACTAACCCCCGGTGGGGTTGCAAATTCCAGCTACACTTGGGTAGCATGGTTAACTCCAGACAATTACAACATAGGTATCTGGAAAAATTTAATTACCACAGAAGGTTCAGCAGGTGATTTTTCCAGTACAAATATAGCACCACTAAAAAAAGAAATAGAGGGATTTAATTTTCACCCTGTGCTGGCGTTCGACAAACCAAGTCTCCACACTGCCCCTAACCAGCTTGTTTCGCAATATTCTGCCAATATAAAACCTTCCGAGAATATAACCATGATTTTTGTTTTTCAACGCAAAACGATTGATATCTGGGATTATCTAATAGGTCTTAGTAATTGTAGTGACTATAATTTATTAGGATGGCGCGATCTAAACAATAACAATATTACGCTAATATGGGCGCTTCAGGGACCGAATGGAAATCTTGGAGCTTGCCAAAATGGCATATTAACCGTTGATCATCCCAATATCAACGACGGTACCGGTACTAAAACGTTGCTGGTTTACAAAAACGGAACAAAATCTACAGCTCGGGCATATCAGTGGGACGGCACCTACTGCGCAGGAACTAAAGTGGCAATTGGCAGCGGACGCAATGATTCGGAATTTTACGGCTATCAAGGTAATTTACAAGAAGTTATTCTACTTAAAAAATCGAATAACGGAAACATAGCCGACAATGATATTCAAAAGATACATTCTTATCTCGCCATTAAATATGGGATTACATTGGATCATGATTATGTTAATTCTGACGGCATTGTTGTATGGAACAGTACACTCCATAACGGTTATAATAAATACATCTTTGGTATAGGGCGCGACAATGCAAGCCGGCTAAACCAAGTACAGAGCCAAAGTGCTGAATCTGATCTTATTACGGTGTTTAAAGGAACGCTCGGCAAGTTGAACAATAACAACAGTAACGCCCTTGTTGATAAAACATTTCTGATGCTCGGCTCCAATGGGTTGACGGATCTTACCCCCTACGAGTATGCAGCAGGCACAACGTTTAGCAACGGACAGCTTGTTGAAAAAATCAACCGCCGCCGAAATCTGCTCTATAAGGCACAAGTTACAGTGAACGGCGCGGGGGGCAGTGAAACAGTGAATTTAAAAGTAAATTCAACGAAAGACCAATATGTGCTTATTTCCAATAACCCGTCGTTCCCTCCAAGCAGCACACGTATTTATCTCATCACCAATCAAATTGCTAAATATGTAGAGATCAGCGACAACGATTATGTTGCTTTTGCCGGTTACTGGAGTTTTCCCGGAGGGGTGAGCCAGCACACTATTCTTGCATGGCTCACGCCCGACACGTACAATGCAGGTACATGGAAGAGTGTGGTTCCTTTGGAAAGTTCAGTGGGTAACTTTTCAGGCGCTAAAATAGCGCCTGAAAAGAAAAATTTAGACGGATTCAACTTTCATCCTGTGGTCATGTTCGGCAAAACAACCATACATTCTGCTCCAAATCAACTTTTTTCACAATACTCGAATGGCATAACCTCTACCGATAATATTACCATGATTTTTGTATTTCAGCGAAAAACAACAGGTCAATACGATCATCTGATAGGTTTCAGTGCCAGTAGCTTTAATTTGCTGGGATGGCGTGACTTTAACAGCCATAGCCTCACATTTTTATGGAGAAGCGGTGGGGGATCCGGCAATATTGGAACTTTGCAAAAAGGCATTTTAACCGTTGACAATCCCAATATCAACGACGTTGGTAGTAATAAAACGATGTTGGTTTACAAAAATGGAATGAGATCTACTGCTCAAGCATATCAGCAGAGCGCCGACCACGCACTATCTAAAGTGGGGCTTGGCGGGGGGCGAGGCAATGAGGAATATTACGGTTTCCAAGGAAATTTACAGGAAGTGATCTTGATTAAAAAACCGAACAACGGAAATATTGCAGCCGCTGACATGCAAAGGATTCATTCCTATCTTGCTATTAAATATGGTATTCCGTTGGACAATGCCGACGACTATTTTAACGCTAACGGTAATGTGGTTTGGAACAGAACATTGAACAACGGATATAATCACAATATCTTCGGTATAGGACGGGATGATGCTACAGAACTGTACCAAAAACAGTCTCAAAGCGAGAACGACAAATGGCTCACGGTATTTGTAGGCAATAAGTTGGAGGCAACGAATAGCGAAAACAAGGGCACGCTGCTCAACGAACAATATCTTCTGTTTGGTGCACAAAAAACAAAAAACATAATGCTACTTACAGGCGTCAATAATGGTGATTTGTATAAAAACGGAACAGCGGTTTCTTCCGATGGTTTCAACATTCAAAGTTGTAGTTATAAAACACAGTTATCAGGACCTTCAGATACCATTAGGGTAAAACTGCTGGTGAAATCCTCCGATTTTTTATACGCGCTTGTTTCTGAAGATGAAAACTTTACGCCTGCACATACTAATATCTATCCTTTCAAAGGCAAAATAGCGGAAATTGAGGTAAAGCAAACTGCCCCATTCATTAAATTGATTGGTTTTGCTCCGGGACCTGGGAACGTGAGCACCAGTTTAAAATTATGGTTGCGAGCAGATGACGATGCAGGATTGAATATTGGAAACTTACCCTCTTCCGATCCTAAACTTACTGCCTACCCCGATCTCAATAAAGAGCAAGACCCCAATAACATTCCTACCGTTTCCGGCTGGTCGGATTTGCTCCGAGAACAAACTTTTTCGTGCAAAGGCGTACAGAATAATTCACAACGTATTCCTGTTTACATAAACAACAGTCCTGAAATGAACTATCACCCTACTATTCGTTTTTGGGCGAATCCCACTGGAAATACCTATAGTTCTTACTTGACTAACTCAAAAAACATATTTAACGAAAATAGTTTTGTTGAGGGCAAACATACAGCCTATTTTCTTGTCAATTGTTTTAAATTCAATACTTCTAATCCATGGACTTTTCAATTAGCATTTGGCGATACGGTGTTTGGAGTGATTCCGCGCCCAGGATATGGAGTGCAACAAGTGGGTAAAAATATTTCAGGGCGTTTCAGAACGGCTGCTGAAGAAGTGGTAGGTGTTAACGATATGTTTAGAATGGGAGCAACCTCTATTTTGGGCTATATAACTAACACTAAAAATACAGGCATCAATAATCCCGTAACATTCCGCTTTAACGGCATCAACGAAATTATTGCTACGGGGTTCAATTGGAGTAATCTAAACTTTTCAAAAGGCGCTATGTTGGGAGGATTGTTCCAGCACGACCGCACCATGCAAGGGGTGATGAGTGAAGTCATCTTGTATGATAGAGCTCTTGATGAATATGAAACGCAACAATTGGAATCTTATTTAGCTTTAAAATACGGTGTTACACTTTATCCCGCCACTCAATACGGAAGATTTAGGTATACGTTTTCCGACAGAATTGTAATCTGGGATGGAAACCAACCGAAAGGCAACCGGTTTGCCGATTTTTATAACAACATTGCGGCAGTGATCAGAGACGACATGGGACGTCTTGAAAACCGGCACGCACACTCCACCAACGTAGGTTCATTGCTGCATTTGGGGGTAGCAGGTTCTGCGTTAAGTGCAGATGGCAGTGGAGTAGGTAGCTTGGAAAACGATAAAGAAGCCGTGATCTTCGGCAATGATGGAAAAACAGGAACTACCCTTGTTAAGAATATAAACGAATGCAGTGATTTTGTAGGAAAATTCAACAGAAAATGGCTCATCCACAAGGTTGCTAAAGATAACCGCCCTGTTACCATGCTGGTAGGTGCACAAAATAATTATGATAATCAATTAGGGATGGATGAAAATACTACAGAATATTACACCTATCTGAGTGCAAATTATGAAATCAACTTAATTGTAGCTAATTCGCCCGAAGATTTAGATTCAGGAATTTACAGTGCAATCATCCCTATGAACTATATCAATGGGGAACATCAATGCAATTATACTTTTACAAACGAAGAGACTTTCATTACTTTCGGATGGAAGCCCAACAAGAAAGGCTGTGCCGCTGATCAAGAGGCAATTTTTACTGAAACGAAAAAATTTGATTGGGAGCAGTGGAATATCAATACGAACAAAAACCTTTCCACAGTATCGGGAGTTCAACTTTCTGTAAATACTCCCGTAGATTTGGGCAATGATATTATTGTAACAAGCACACAGGTACAGTATGCCCAAGCTGTTAAGGCAAACATGGGGTACCCCCGTGCGGTCAATCTGCCGGTCAAGGGCGCGCTGGAAGTGCAACGCAGAATGGGAGTGGGGCAGGATGTAACCATTACCATTACATTGAATCATCCTGTCATTCCTGAATTTTCCATTTTCGATCTGGATGCTTACGGGGCTTATATACAGGAAGAAGTAGAAATAATTGGAGAATGTGCAAGCAAGAGTTACATGCCTGTCTTGAGTTATGCTACAGACAAAAATAATGCTCAATATCAAATAATTGGTAATAAAGCTATTGTAACTAAAAAAACTAACTTGTCGCCATCCGATAAAAAAGGCACACTTAATGTAACCTTTAATGGAGGTGTATCCAAGATTATTATTAAATATCGAACAAAAGGACAGTCATTTGATATAACAAAACGTATTTTGATTTCGCCCATCACACTTCGCTCCGTACCGCTTCCGCCACCAACTAACAAAGATGGATTATCGTTTGTTAAACAAGTAAAAGAGAACAGTATTACTACCTGTGAAGCGGTTAACTATACATTTTACATTCAAAATACAAAATGTAAAGATAAAACCGTAAAGTTTAGCGATACATTACCTCAAAATATGAAATGGGAAATCGGCTCAATAGGGTTGGATGCTTACAGCAGTGAACTTAACCCATTGTTAGATGTGCAAATTATGCCTGCCTTGCCAAATGTGGGTGAATCACTGCAAATTAACGAGTTGGTTATTCCGGCAAACAGCACCTTAATCATGACGGCAACTGCTGTGTTTGATGATAATGCACAGGAAGGTGAATATGCAAACCGTGCCACCATCACCTACAACAATGAAGAAGGAATAACGAACTTTCAAACTGCGGATAAAACAACGGTGGAACCCTACACGATCTTCTATGCTTCCTGTCAGGAAGCGCTCAATATACCGGTAGCAATTGAAGAAACCTATAGCCGGAAAGACTACAGGGAGGATGCTGAAATTGAAGTTACTTATACACTTACCAATAGCAATGTAGATATTACGGAGTTATATCTAAAAATTGATTTTAATGAAGTGTTTACCCATATAGCCAATAGTTTTGAGGCTTATAGAGAAGAAGAAGGAATAAAAATTCCTGTGGCAGCTTTGGTAACAGCAGACCCTGTACAGGGAACACTGATGGTTGCCGGCGATGCTAACGGAGAAACCGGATTTACCTTGCAGGCAGGTCAGGTGGTGGTCATCAAATACAAATTGAAAGCGCCTGCCTCAAATAAATTGCAATATGAACTGGATGAGAACGGAATAGCAACCGATAAGAAAATAGATTTAGGTATTATGTACAACTTTAGTTCCAATATGGATGATCCTTGTGCTATAAAAACAATAACCAACTTACAGGGCAGCAAAATCATGCCCTATTGCGGGGAGATGGTGATGCCGGAGATATTTATTCGGATAGAAAAATAAGGTTTTCTTAGCCTTTTCATAAAAAAACCCATTTCAGGACAAAAAAAGTATATATTCGCGCACCAAAATAATGCGCTGTGAAATTGACCGATAAAAGAACTGATTTTGTGTTGAGACTTTCCGGTATTGAGTTGGGAAGTCACAAATATTCAATGGTTTGTGATAAAGCGTTCTTTGAATTAACAGGGCTTTCCGAAATTGAAGAAGGAAGGGTCAATGTGCAAATTGAAATGGAAAAAAGTGAAAAAATGATGACACTCCACTTCCATTTTAAGGGTGAAGTAACCGTATTTTGCGACAGATGTCTCGACTTTTTAACTTTGCCGTTAGAATTTACCGACTTTTTGGTGGTTAACTTCGTTGCCCATATAGATGAATCGTTTGAGAACGATGACAATATTTGGCAACTCCACGAAAAAGCACACGAATTGGAACTCACCCATTTTCTATACGAAGCCATTGAACTCGCACTGCCCACTCAACGCATTCACCCTGACGACGAATACGGAAATCCAACCTGCAATCCCGAAATGCTCAAAAAACTCGCCGAACTCGCCCCACAACATGAAGAAAAACAAGAAACCGAAACCGACCCCCGCTGGGACGCACTTAAACAATTAAAAATTAACAATTAAGAGCTATAAATTACGCCTATTAATCACTAATCATTAATCACTAATCATTAATCATTATAATTATGCCGAATCCGAAAAGAAATCATTCCGCACAACGTAGAGACAAAAGAAGATCGCACGATTTTATCGTTGCTCCGCATTTAACCACCTGCAACCACTGTGGCGCGGCTATTCTTACCCATAGAATATGTCCGGAGTGTGGTTACTACAGAGGAAAACAAGCCATTGAAGTATAGTGGAACTTGTTTTTGCAACAAACAACGCTCACAAATTAAACGAGGTGCGCGCTATTGCGGGTACCCGTTTTTCTATTATTAGCCTGAAAGAATTAGGATGTTTTGATGAAATCCCTGAAACAGGAGATACTTTGATGGAGAACGCGCTGCAAAAAGCGCAGTTTGTTCACAACAAATTTCATTGCAATTGCTTTGCCGACGATACCGGCTTGGAGATTGAAGCATTAAACGGCAGACCCGGCGTATATTCAGCACGTTACGCAGGTGAACATTGTTCATTTCAAGACAATATGAAAAAGGTATTGCTGGAAATGAACGGCGCAACCAATCGGAAAGCCTGCTTCAAAACAGTAATAGCACTCATTCTTGATGGCAAAAACTACTTCTTTGAAGGTAAAATTGGCGGAGAAATTATGGAAGAAGAAAAAGGCACAAGCGGATTTGGTTATGATCCTGTTTTCAAGCCTTTAGGTTATGATAAAACTTTTGCTGAAATGACGGAAGCAGAGAAAAACAACATCAGCCACCGTGCATTAGCCACAAAAGAACTTAACGATTTTTTGCAAACATGCAATATATTGAAATAAAAGGCGCTCGTGCCAACAATCTTCAAAATATAGATGTTTCCATTCCTCGAAATCAACTGGTTGTAATTACAGGACTTTCCGGATCGGGAAAATCCTCTTTGGCTTTCGATACGCTGTATGCGGAAGGACAACGCCGCTACGTGGAAAGTTTGAGTTCTTATGCGCGGCAATTTATGGGCAAAATTTCCAAGCCCGAAGTGGAATATATTAAAGGCATTCCGCCCGCTATAGCCATTGAACAGTGCGTCATCTCGCGAAACCCGCGTTCTACAGTAGGCACCTCAACCGAAATTTACGAATATCTGAAACTGCTCTTTGCCCGCATCGGAAAAACCTTCTCGCCCATTACCGGACAAGAAGTGAAACGCGAAGGCATAAAAGAAGTTATAGACTATATAGAAAAAGTACCGGAAAATAGCCGCATCTATATTTTAGCCCCTTTCAAAATTGCACCGGAGCGTACTGCACGGCAACAGTTGGAAATCCTTAAAATGCAGGGATTCAGTCGTATGATGCTGAACAAAAAAATATGTGATATCGACGAATTATTGGCAGGGGTAGAAACGCGAGTCTTCGCATCTCTACAGATTTTAATCGACCGTTTCAAATCCGAATATATCCAAGACCAAAAAATGCGAATTGCAGATTCCATCCAAACCGCCTTTCAAGAGGGCAAGGGGGAAGCCATTGTACAAGTGGAAAACAGCAAAATTTCGCAGCGCTCGTTTAGCAATCTTTTCGAAATGGATGGCATTTCGTTTGAAGAACCTACACCGCTGTTTTTCAGCTTCAACAACCCTTATGGGGCGTGTCCCGTTTGTGGTGGAACAGGTTATGTGGACGGCATCTCACCGGAATTGACTATTCCCGACCGCTCTAAATCGCTCTTTGAAGACGCAGTGGTGTGTTGGCGCGGCGAAAAGATGCAAAACTTTAAAAATTATTTCATTAAACACAGTGCAAAATACAACTTCCCTATTCACAGACCGATAGATGAACTTACGGAAGAACAGTTTGATTTGTTGTGGAAAGGAAACAGCGAAGTGGTTGGCATTTTGCCGTTTTTCAAAATATTGGAAGAAGAAGGGTACAAAGTGCAAAACCGTGTGCTGATTGCGCGCTACAGAGGGCGCACGTTGTGCCCCGACTGCAAGGGCACACGCATCAGAAAAGACGCCAACTACGTGAAAGTGCAGGGAAAATCTATTTCCGATCTGGTGCAACTGCCGGTGGAAGAAGTTCACTGTTTTTTTGCCCATTTCTCTTATAGCTCAAAACATGAAGAACAGATTGCTAAACAGTTAGTGAACGAATTGGCAAACCGCCTGCATTTTCTTTTGGATGTGGGTTTGGGGTATTTAACGCTGAACCGTTTAAGCAAAACCCTGTCGGGTGGCGAATCGCAACGCATAAACTTGGCGACCTCGCTGGGCAGCAGTTTAGTAGGCTCGCTCTACATTTTGGATGAGCCGAGCATCGGGTTGCACCCGCGGGACACGCAAAACCTGATTCGCGTGCTGAAACGACTGCGCGACATCGGCAACACGGTGGTCATTGTGGAACACGACGAAGAGATTATCCGAAGCGCCGACTATCTTATTGACATCGGACCCAAAGCAGGACGTTTGGGCGGAAAAGTAGTTTTCACAGGAACTTTCGACAAACTCTTAAAAACTACAGATAACCTAACCGCCGCCTACCTCCGCGGTATGGAAACAACCAATTCCACCTCTCATTCCTCACCTCTCACTCCTCACTCCTCACCTCCCTCTTCTCTCGCAATTCCTTTGCCCCCCCTCCGCCGCAAATGGCACAACTACGTGGAAGTTACAAAAGCATCCGCGCATAATTTAAAAAATATTACAGTAAAATTTCCTTTGGATGTTTTTACCGTTGTAACAGGCGTAAGCGGCTCCGGAAAAAGCACTTTGATTAAGGAGGCGCTTTATCCTTTATTACAAAAAAAAATACAATATATTGCAGGACAGGAGTTAAACGACGTTCCCAATCTTTATCTTTCCAAAGAAACCATTTCTGAAGTCATTTTAGTAGATCAAAATCCAATTGGGCGTTCCTCGCGCTCCAATCCTGCTACCTACATTAAAGTGTATGACGACATTCGGGAGCTTTATGCCCAACAGCCGTTAGCCAAACAGCGCAATTATAAACCCGGATTTTTCTCTTTTAACATACCGGGTGGTCGTTGTGAAACCTGTGAAGGAGAAGGTGTTATCCATGTAGAAATGCAATTTATGGCAGATGTGGATTTGGTGTGCACCGATTGCAACGGTAGCCGCTTCAAAGATGAAGTGCTGGATGTGAAAATTAACAATGTTTCTATTGCAGAATTATTACAAATGACTATCAATCAGGCACGTGATTTTTTTGAAACGTTGCCTGCCTCTAAAATAATTACCGCTATCATTAACAAACTTGCGCCCTTACAGGAAGTGGGTTTAGGTTACCTGAAAATGGGACAGTCCTCCTCTACCTTATCCGGTGGGGAAGCGCAACGCGTGAAGCTGGCATTTTACCTGTGTCACGGAAATACACAAAAACATCACCTTTTTATTTTCGACGAACCCACCACAGGGCTTCATTTCCACGACATTAACAGCCTTTACCACTCCTTCAACAAACTCATTGAGATTGGGCACTCCATCATCGTTATTGAGCACAACATGGAACTCATCAAGTGCGCCGATTGGGTGATAGATTTAGGACCAGAGGGTGGCGAAAAAGGCGGATACGTTGTATTTGAGGGCACTCCTGAAGATATGGCTAAGGATGAGCGCACTTATACGGGGAGGTTTATGCGTGAGAAAGTGGTGAAAATTTGAACAAATAAATAATAAACTTTTTTCATAAATAAAATTTCACCAAACGCCAAAATAAATCTCACAATGCGCTTTTTTTATTTTTTTTGTATCTGAAATAATATAATTTCGCCATTCAAAAAAACAAAATGATGGTATTCCTTATTATTTCAGCAGTGGTAGTAGTGCTTTTTGCACTTTGGTTCATTACCACTTACAACAAATTTATTGCCAAAAACAATCGTGTAAAACAAACCGAAAGCAGCATCTCCGTGATGCTCAAACAGCGGAACGATATGATTCCAAACTTGGTGGCGGCAGTGCAAACTTACATGGGGCATGAAAATGCTACGCTTACCAAAATTGCCGAACTGCGTGCACAAATGCAGCAGTCGAATAGCGAACACGAACAAATGCAACTCGGCGCGGAAATGTCGAAAAAATTGGCAGAAATCAAAGTGGCAGTTGAGAATTATCCCGAATTGAAAGCCGACAAACATTTCACTCGCTTATTTGACAGCATTGAAGAGATGGAGTATCAGTTACAGGCAGCGCGGCGCACTTTCAATGCGGCAGCAGTTGATTTTAACAATTATGTGCAGATGTTTCCCTCAAATATTATCGCTTCTATGAAAAAATATCAGCTTTATGAGTTGATTACCATTCCCGAAGCTGAAATGGTGAATGTAGATGTAAAATCTTTATTTAAAAATTAACCAAATACAATGAGCGAACAAATCAACCAACTACAGCAGGAACTATACGCTACACTGAAAAAGGCAGAGAAAAACCGTAAAAGAATCAGCATATTCCGTTTCCTTTGCTATGGCGGCGCATTGCTCTACTTTGTAGGAATCATTGTATTACAAGTCTTTGTGTTTTCAGGGCAAAGTTCGCCGTTGATACACGATTATGAACTCAACCCAAACCCTACTTTTTTTGAGGCAAACAAAATACTGGTGCTGATTATTCCGCTGTTTGTGATTATAACACTGGGTAGTTTTGGGCTTTCCGCTTTTTACAAAAAATTTACCGAAGCAGAGCAGAACGCCATTAGGCGCATTATACGAACCATGTTTCCGGATGCAAAATTAGCCCTTTTGCCGTCTGAGGTTTCAAAATCGCAACTCCTGCAAAGCAACTTTTTCGGTGGGATGAATAGTCGATATTCTGATGGATATTCTTATGGTACAGTGATTTTTGAAAATGGCGGACGCAAAATCACTTTTCGTGACATGGCTATTAAGACGGGAAATCAGGGAAACTGGCTTTCTCAATCCTCCGTCGGAGGTATGTTCTTTGTGTTTAAAATGATGTTCAAGGGAATTTTTGCAGCTCGTGTAGAAAACATTGTAAGCAATTTTCGCGGAATGTTTGCTAATGCACAATTGGAAAAGAAAATCAACGGCTCGGTAGTGGTTTTGCCCGACCATTTGGAAAGTAAACTTGATTATCTTGCCAAAAACATTCAAGCGTTGAAAAATGTGAATGGCAATAAACTTGTTTTGCTTGAAGATGTGGAGTTTGAACGCTATTTTGCCGTTTATGCCAGCGATGAGATCACTGCCCGTTACGTTTTAACACCGGCTATGATGTTCAGAATGACCGAACTAAAGAAAAAATATAATCGCGACATTATGCTCTCATTCAATGGCGACAGTTTTTATTTTGCAGTAGCCATGCCTGAGGGTTTTCTCACGTTAGGCAACACTTCGCTTACATCGGGAGATGCGCTGAAAGACTTGTATGACAATTTTGTAGCAGCACAAGGTTTGTTGAATGATTTGAAGTTGAAATAAAAAACATGAACTATTTAGACAAAACAAAGATTGTAACGATTCTCCAAAAAGTGGAAGCGCTTGCCATTGCAATGCTTTTGCTAGTTGGGCTCATTGTCTGGGGAATGCATTAACCAAAAATAATTAAAAAACAGTATGAAGAAATTAATTTACACAACGCTTTTAGGCATAATACTTTGCCTTACAATAGTTACTCCGGCAATCGCTCAAAACACGCAGGCACAGGATGCAGCGAAAGAGGAACAAGCGGCTTACGATGCGCAAAATAAACGCACACACCGTACTATTTTTCTTATCATTATTGTATGTTCAAGTATGACTGCTATTGTTTTCTTTATAAAAAACAAAAGTACGGTCTTGAGTATTCTTAGTCTTTTCACAGGCGGGTTCCGTACCAAAGGCGATATTACAACGCTGGAATCAAAGAAAATTCTCACAGGCGCCATGTACGCCTTGCAGCAGGGCGCTTACCTCAACACGCTGAATGCCAGTATCGGTGATAAACTATACACCATTTTAAGTGAATGGTGGGGCATAAACGATAGAGACAGCGCCATTGACACACTCAATTACTTGCGCGATAAAGGCTATAACTATTATTTTCCTACGGTTTATAAAGCTTTCTCTGCGACCTCTGATCATGAACTGAAAGAGATCATTCTTGCAAAAATGACAACACAGGAAGATGCGGAGAAAGCATATTCTCAAGCCTATAACCTCTTAGAATCCGTTGATTTGCTTAAAGAATTAAACACAATAGAACGAACGGAAGAGATTGAAAAATACGGTGTAGTGGGTTGGGACGCAGGGCGTTTGATTTTTATTGCCCGTTTGTGCTACGATGCCCAATATATTGAAGAAGAAGAAGCATGGACATATATTGATGTTGCTTACGCACAGGCGCAAAGAGCGTTTAAATCATGGGAAGAATTGGCAAAAAGTTATGTCATCGGTCGCTTTATATGGCGTGGCAAAGATGCCGATGATGGCATGCAACTTCTTGCAAATGACTTGATTAATAAAAATAAAAGCCCTTGGAAACAAGTGGAATGGCGTAGTTAAATATAAATTAATATCAAATTTTAAAAATTAGTATCATGGGACTATTATCAAAAATGACAGAAAAAGCCACGCAAGAGTGGGCAAAAAATTTAACCCTCGAACAAATTGAGGAACAGGAACGTTTAGGTTGTGATATGTCGGAATACCGAATCATCTATGAAGAGCAACAGGCAGAAAAACAAAGATTTGCCGATGCAGCGGATTTGAGCAAGTTGGACAAATACAAAAAGGCGCGAAGCATAGGAGACACTTTTGTGGAAGAGGTTGCCAAATTTAACAAAATGTCGGACAGGAGCAAGTCGAAATTGGAAGACGCGCCGTTGGTGTATGGCAGAGTAGTGCAGGCGCACCATGCTTTATACAAATCCAATCCAAAAAATAAGGATGGCGGCGGAATCGTGTTTGTCTTTGCTTATGACGACGCACATCGTTATGATGAAGCGTGGCTTGCTAAAACCGCAAAACGCATTTCGGAAATGCAAGAAGAAGCGGCAAATCAACCGGAAACCACAACCGAGAAAATATTCCGTTTTTTGAATTTGAATAAAAACTTTCTATTCTCTATTACTCTCGGTTCAATGCTGGAAAAGAAAAAAGTCCAATTTCTACCGGAAGATTGCAGAGAACTGATCCGTACTTTGAGCAATGAACGCAGCTCTTTCTGCTTGCGATTAGGCGAAACATTGAGCGAGGGTGCAGACGCATGGTGCGCCACTTACTCTTTGTGGGATCAAAGTAAACTGCCGATGGCGCAAATTCCGCACAACCGGATTATTCCACTGCTAATCACAGAACGAAAAGAAGGATACGGCGGCTTAGGTGATGCGGCTCAACTGATTCCACCTGAATATTATACAAAATAATTGAATATCTTTATTAACAATTTAAAAATTTAAAAAAATGAAAAAAGTAATCTTAACCCTCACACTCTTTGTCGTTTTATGTTTTACGGCAAATAATGCTTCGGCAAAAGGCATCATCTTTTACAGCAATGGCGAAAAAGCCGAAATAGCAACAAAACTCCCCGATCACGCTATTATTAACGATGAACATGTTAATATAGGTGTTATGTACAAACAGTTTTCCATTTTTTGGGTTCCAATATGGAACTATGGAGAAACTAAACATGTGTTAATCAACGACAAAAAAGACACCTATTATGACCTTGATGATGAAACTATTGAAATATTGAAAGAGGATTTCAATGTGGAACTTCCTCAAAAAGCATCCATTGGTTTTTGGAACAAAATAGGCGGAAAACTGATTTGGTGCCTGGTGATTGCCGTAGCCATTGCAGGGTACTGGATAACTCGCAAAGATGATACACAAGAGAGAATTCCTGAAGAAATGGCGTAAAACATAGATGAATATATTATGGATTTTGACAATTTATTCCTAAACGCCTGCAAGAACGGGCAAAAAGGCGTAGTTGAGGCGTTTTTGAAAAAAGGAGGCATCAACATCAACAAACGTGATGCGATGGGGAATACTCCACTGTTTTACGTTGCCGAAAAAGGGGCGCGGGACATAGCCGCCATTCTTTTAAAAGAAAATGCCGATGTAAATCAAGCAAATAACAACAGCCAAACGCCACTTCACAGTGTGTCTCGATCAGGTAACAAAGAGATAATCAAACTCTTGACAGACTGCGGCGCAGATATCAATGCTACCGACAAAGAGGGCAAAACCCCGCTGATGTACAGCCTTGCACAGGGCAGAACAGATGTTACCAAATTCCTGCTTTCGCTCGGTGCCGACAAATCGTTGAAAGACAACAACGGACACACCGCACTTGATTACGCCACTGCAAACGGTTTACGCGACACCATTGCCCTATTGAGCGATAGCATGGAAACGACAAAAGATAATTACGGCAATACCCCACTGCACCAAGCCGCCCTTAACGGTCAAACCGAAGTGCTAACCGCGCTTGTAAAACAGTCTGTTGCTGACATTGATGCTTTGAATGACAACGGAGAAACACCTCTTGTGCTTGCTACTATCAGAAATAATCTTGCTGTTGCCGAAATTCTGCTCTACGCCGGTGCAAATGTCAATCTAAAACTGCTCAACGGCAATGCACCCTTGCATTTCGCAGCGATGTATAACAACCGCTTTATTGCCAAGATATTGCTTGAAAAAAATGCGGAAATCAATACCAAAAACGAATTGGGAGAAACCGCGCTGATACAAGCCGCCCGCAACGGATACAACGATTTTACTGCACTGTTGATAGAAAAATCCGCCGATGTCAATTGTGTGGATTTGTTGCAAAAATCGGCGTTGGCGTATGCTTCAGAAGCAGGTTTTACCGAAATTGTAGAACAGTTGCTTATCGCAGGGGCAGAGAATTAAAAAACAAAAATATTAATCCTAAAAAAATAATACAATGGACGAAAATTACAAACAAATGATGCGTCAGACAATGAAAATGTCAGGAATGTCGGACGAACAAATTGAAGCAACCCTTGCCATGCAAGAAGCTGCCATGCAACAATATGCCAATGTAGATATGTTGACTTTACAGCAAAATATGCAAAATCCGTTTGTAGATTTGGGAGGCGATTTTGAGAATATGCTGAATAGTGACTCCTACTTTGAGTTTTCCGAAAATCCCACGATTAATCAATCGTACCAATGGGCGGTGGCTTGCGGGGCAGACCTTATCCATTTGCGGGCAGACATCATCAACGACCTTACAACAGGCACAGACAGCGAAACCTGCATTCACATATTATCTCAACAGTGGGGGATTGATACCAAAGCCGATTTTATCAAAATGGCAGACAGTTTAAAAGGTGGTCGCCATTCGGTTATTTATCAACGTTTGGCAGCGGGCGAAAAGATTGCCAAATATGAGGAAGAAAAAGAGAATTTACAGGAAGCGTTGGCTGTTTTCCAAAACGATGGTTTGGCAACAACCGTACCCAATATGCTGATTTGGGATTTGGGACGGCTAATTAATATTTCACGCTTTGCATTTGATGCTCAACTGATTGACCGTCAGACAGCCCTCGCCTACATCAAAGAGTCTGCACTATTGGTAAAAAAGAATTACAACTCGTGGAAAGAACTTTCTGTAGGTTATCAATTCGGACGTGCCGTATGGGGCGGTTTGGAAGAATACGAAACATTAAAAGGAGGTATGGAACAACTTTTAACGGAAGAAGACAGCCCTTGGGTTACATTACCGTTTGACATGAAATTAGAGTTTGAGGGATAATGCAAACATACGAAATCAAAAGACTTTATGAGCAAAACGCTCAGCAGGAGGAAATTCTGAACGCCTACCAAACGGCGTTTGCCGAAAAAGGCAATGACTACGGCGCAGAATTGATTACGAACGCTGCCTCTTTTGCTGATATCCGTGCGTTGAAATTTTTGATAGATAGCGGCATTGACCCGCTTACGCAAGACCATTACGGTTTTACACTCCTGCACCAACTCGCTAAACTGGAAGAGTCGCGGGATTATGTGCCAAGCCGCGAAGATGTGAAAGAGAGCGCCACATTTTTGCTTAACCAGCACGTCAGCGTATTGCGAAAAGACGAAAACGAAAATATGTGTTGTTTTCATTATGCGGCGCGTAAAGGCAATTATCCTTTTATTGAAACTCTTGTTGAACACGGCGCTCGCCTCACAATGACCGATAAAGAGGGCAACACCGCCGTTCATATCGCCTGTGATTATGTTCGTCACCAGATATCAAACATGGAATACGCCGAAAAGGCAGTTGTGGATGCAAAAATCAAATTGGAAAAGGCAGCAACCCTCAGCGATTCGTGGAAAAAAAGCGCAGAAAAAGACTTGGAAGAGGCAAACAACAGGCTGCAAAAAACAAACCATTTAATCGAAAACTATTTCTTAATAGTGAAAACCCTGTCGGAAAACGGCGTGGATAAAGACGAAAAAAATCAATACGGCAAAACCGCTTTGGAAATGGCAATTCACTCCAATGCAAAAAAAATAGCGGCATATTTAAGTGGCGAAAACACAGATGAAATGAGCGTTAAATCTGGCGGAATGAACTTACATCAAGCCATCATAAAAGGCGATTTGGAGGCATTAGCCGCACTTCTGCAAAACGGTGCAGATCCCAATGCCCTGCTTGACGGCGAACCAGCGGATGAAAGTAAAAAACACATTGGCTCCACGCCGCTGGCGGTGGCTTGCGATTACAAAAATGTGGAGGCGGTCAAACTGCTCCTTCAACACGCGGCAACGCCCAATTATAAAAACATTGCAGGAAAAGCCCCTGTCGTTTATTTGACAAGTACGACAATTTCGATGCAAAAAGTATTTGAAGAAAAACGCATCGGGCAAATCCTTAAATTGCTGATTGATGCGGGTTATAATATTGATGAAACAGTTGATGAGGAAGCTAATACGCTTATTAGTTACACCTTGCGATATGGAAACTATGCTTATATCAGTCGTTTTTTGGCAGAAGCGGTTATCTTGGACGAAGCGTTGCGTTACCGTCCCAATCTCAACCTCGCCAACCTCGCAGGACAAACGCCCCTAATGTTTGTTTGCCGTACAGAACTCGACAAAATGGAAAACACTATGTTGAGCCTGCTCGAAAACGATGTTGATGTGAATTTGCGTGATAATGAGGGCAATACCGCACTGCATTACGCCGCACAAAATTCCTCGAAAAACACTGCCAAAACCTTTTGCGAACTGCTTTTGGACTTCAAAGCCGATGCCAATATTGCCAATAACACAGGCAAAACAGTAATGGATATTGCAGTTGAAAACGAAAATGAACCGCTTGTGAAGATGTTGTTAAGCAAAGTATGACGATCGTACACATTCCTCACAATAAAAGATGTTATATATTCGTTGAAATCTCTTGTTTTACAAATGCTTAAATAAGAGAAAATCAACAAGAATGAAAAAGATCGAACTCCTCGCACCCGCTAAAAATTTGGAATGCGGTATTGAAGCCGTGAAACACGGCGCTGATGCGGTATATATTGGGGCGCCAAAATTTGGGGCGCGTGCAGCAGCCGGCAATTCATTGCAAGATATTGAACAGTTAGTTTCATACGCGCATCTCTTTAATGCTCGTGTATATATTGCGCTGAATACCATATTAACAAACAAAGAGTTAGACGAAGCACAACGGCTTATTTGGGATTTGTACCGCGCCGGCGCCGATGCCCTTATTGTGCAAGATATGGGCATTCTTCAACTTGATTTGCCGCCAATTGCACTGCACGCCAGCACGCAAACCGACAATAGGAGTTTGGAAAAAGTGCTATTTCTTGAAAAAGCAGGCTTGCTCTATGCACCGAATACCTATGAGCATTTGGCAGAAGCGCTCAAAAAAATATTAACAAATCCGAAGGTTTACAAAGAATGTAAAGATAATGCACTCCAACTATCCCGCGAGATATATAATGATAAAGCGATAGCAGAGGTATTGTTTAAAATTTACTCCAAATTCAGTGGATAAATATCTTATTTTCGCGGTCTCAATTTTAACAGCTTAATATAATGGACATCTTCGCATCTCAACTTCATAACGAAACAGCAGTCATGATTACCGTTGCTACGCCTTCCAACCCTTCTGATAGGGCGAATGAATATTTGGATGAGCTAGCATTTTTAACAGAAACGGCAGGTGGCATCGCCGTTAGAAAATTCATTCAAAACCTCCCCTACCCTGACCCGCGTACCTATCTTGGCTCAGGAAAATTGGAAGAAGTGTCCCGTTACATTGAAGAAAACAAAGTAGATATTGCTGTTTTCGACGATGAACTCTCCCCCTCGCAAACACGTAATATTGAAGCCATTCTAAATTGTCGCGTAATTGACAGAACTCGACTTATTTTAGATATCTTCTCCAAACGTGCTCAAACAGCACACTCCAAAATACAGGTGGAATTAGCCCAATATCAGTACCTTTTACCACGATTAACGCGTATGTGGACGCATTTGGAGAAACAACGCGGCGGCATTGGAATGCGCGGTCCCGGTGAAAAAGAGATAGAAACCGACCGTCGTATTATCCGCGATAGAATCGCCTTGTTGAAGGAAAAACTGAAAGAGGTTGAAAAACAGAAGTTCACACAAAGAAATAATAGAGAGAAATTTGTGCGAGTAGCATTAGTAGGCTACACAAATGTAGGTAAATCCACCCTCATGAATCTCATTAGCAAATCTGATGTTTTTGCTGAAGATAAACTGTTTGCCACGTTAGATACTACCGTGAGAAAAGTTGTATTCGACAACCTTCCCTTTTTATTATCAGACACCGTAGGATTCATTCGCAAGCTACCGCATGGTTTGATAGAATCTTTTAAGTCAACATTAGATGAAATTCGCGAAACCGATCTCCTGTTGCACGTGGTGGATATTAGCCATCCCGATTTTGAGGAACATATTCAAGTAGTAAACGAAACTTTGCGAGAAATAGATGCTGGAGAGAAACCGATGCTTTTTCTGTTCAACAAAATAGACAATTACAGATGGGTAGAAAAAGCTCCTGACGATTTAACGCCAAAAGAAAAGTGCAATATATCTATTGATGAGTTGACCTCTACATGGATGGCGAAAATGAGGCTAAAATCGGTCTTCATTTCTGCCAAAACAAAAGAAAATTATGACACCCTGAAGAAACTTCTATATTCAGAAATCAAGAAATTACATATTCAAATTTACCCTTACAATAATTTTTTGTATTAGCTAAACAAAAAACATTTTTTTTCTTCATTTAATTTCTTGATTGGCGAAAAAAAACCAAAGCCATTTTGTCAATATAAAATAATAAGGTAGAAAAGATTACACCAATACAACTCTTTCCCTCTCTTACCCACAACACCAAAGAGGTAACACCAATAATTATTCCCCAGTCAACAAGTTTTAAAGGAACTACATTAAACATCTCTCCCCCAATGGTTACGATGAGCCATTGCCCAACAAGAATAACGGTAGCAATGGCAAGAAAGCCGCTGCTTTTGCGCAAAACAGCTAATGCCGATCTGCCGCTCATAAATGCTTTGGCGTTGAACATATTCCAGAACTGGAGCATTACAAATATGGTGAAGAATAGAGATAATTCATAAGCCGACAATCCGTTGCCACTTTGAAAGTTAAAGAAATTTACACCGAAATCTCTGACACTGAAATCGCATAAACTGTTAATTTCTGCGTGTTTAAAATATTGTAATAAACCAAAAAGTAAAATAACAAAGAAGCTGCCAACGCCCAAGATGTTTTTTGCCATAGCTTTAGTGATAATATGGTCGGTGGTTTTGCGCGGTTTTTCTAACATTACCCTCTCATTGGGCGGAAGGGAAGCCAATGCCAGCGCAGCGAAAGTGTCCATGATGAGGTTAACCCAAAGCATCTGCGTAACAGTGATTGGCGATTGTGTGCCGAGAAACGCGCCAATCAAAACAATGAAACAGGCAACCACATTGATAGTTAATTGAAATAGTATAAAACGCTGAATGTTTTGATACAGAGAGCGTCCCCACATAACTGCCCGCGAAATGCTGGTGAACGAATTATCCAAAATGGTAATATCGCTGGCTTCTTTGGCAACGGAGGTGCCGTCGCCCATGGAAAGCCCTACCTGAGCTGCATTTAATGCAGGCGCATCGTTCGTGCCGTCGCCGGTTACGGCAACTACCTGATTTTTACTTTGCAGCAGTTGTACTAACCGCTGTTTGTCCATAGGGCGGGCGCGCGACATGATTTTCAAGTTCAATACGCGTTCTAACAGCGTTATATCGTCCATTGCGGCAAACTGTGCACCGGTAAGGTGATTTTCTTCAGATTCGTTCTGACCCCACAAACCTATTTGACGACCAATCTCTTTGGCAGTTCCGGGCGTGTCGCCTGTAACAATTTTTATGGCGATGCCGGCGTTGAGGCAGTTTTTCACGGCTTTCGGCACGTCGTTGCGCACGGGGTCGGAAATAGCCACAAAACCCAGAAAAGTAAGTTGTGTGTTTTGCAGCTTACCATCGTTAAAATAAATCGTAGTATCATCATCTTCAATAACTTGATAAGCAAATCCCAACGTGCGCATTGCCTTGTTTTGATAGGTAAGTAATTGTGAAAGAATCTCTTCTTTGGTAAACGGGATGTTTTTACAATGTTCAAAAATAATTTCGGACGCGCCTTTCACATACAATACTTTTTTGCCGAGCAGCGACGATTTTACTATGGTTGCCATATACTTACGCTCTGTTGAAAAAGTAAGCTGTTCCACAATGGGTGCAGCGCGGCGTAGCGTTTGGTAATTGATGTCGTTAGCGTGCAGCCACAGCAACAACGCTCCCTCGGTGGGGTTTCCCAAAGCGTTTATTTTGTTGGGATCTGAAAAATCGAGATGGGCGGTGGTGTTGACGGCGATGCCTTCGTACAAATGTTTTTCATCATCATATCCATAAAAATTGGTATCGAAAACTCGCATCTGATTCTCTGTCAGCGTTCCTGTTTTATCGGTACAGATGACGGTAGTGGCGCCCATGGTTTCGCAGGCGTGCATTTTGCGTACAAGGTTGTTGGTAGCGAGCATCCGCTTCATACTCAGCGCTAAACTCAAAGTAACGCTCATGGGCAATCCTTCGGGAACAGTAACCACAATGAGGGTAACGGCAATCATGACGGTGTTGAGGAGATACCTGCCGAACTCTAACCAATCTGTTACAAAAATTCCGCCAATACCGACAAAATAGGTGATTAAACGTCCCAAAATGATGAATGTGGCGATGGCATAGCTTGCTTTGGTAATCACGCCGGCAAGTTTATCCAACTGCTGGTTGAGCGGTGTTTTCACGCTGTTGTCAATTTGTGCGCCCACATACACTTTACCGTATTCGGTGGCGTCGCCCACTTTCAGCACTTGCATGATGCCGTGCCCGTCGGCAACGGTAGTGCCTTTCAAGGCGTGGTTCGACGGATAGGTAGCCTCTTTTGAAAACTCAGCGGGATTCACTGTTTTTTTGCAAATAGGCTCTCCCGTAAGCGTTGATTCGTTGATTTGCAGTGAAATTGCCTCCAGTAATTCACCGTCGGCGGGGACTTCTTCCCCTGCTTCCAAAATCACGAGATCGCCCACAACCACTTCTCTTTTTGTGATTTGACACACATTGCCATCGCGTATTACTTTCACAAAGTTGTCATCATTCACTTGGTTCAGTATTTCAAACTTTTTGTTGGCGCTCAATTCAAATATAAACCCGACCACTGTTGCCAAAAAAACTGCAACCAAAATTCCAGCCGGTTCCAAAAAGACGCTTATGGCAGCATGCCCCGTAAAAAACTCGTAAAAGGAAACCCCAATTGACAATGCCAGTGCGATCAACAAAATAATGATAATTGGATCTGACAATTTTTCCAAAAACTGTTTCCACCACGAGTCTTTTTTTGGTGGAGTTAAAACATTCTCGCCGTGTAATTTGCGGCTTTCAAGGACTTGGGAGGCGGTTAAGCCGGTGGGGGTAATGGGAATATTCATTGTGTATTTGCCGTTTCGTTTTTATGAAAGGGCAAAAGTATAGATTATCCTATAGGATTTTTTGAATGATATTCCAAAAAAATCTGTTTTTTATTTGTGTACAAAAAAAACTAAATTTGCGCCCAAAAAACCAAACAATGAATAATAAGCCACTATTTCCCAAAATATTACAACTTCATTATAAAATAAAAGCCATCTACATCCTTTCCTGCTTGTTGTTGATTTCCACCAACGTCTTTAGCCAAAAAAAAGAAATAAAAATCTTAAACGAGACAAAAGTATTTGGGAAAAATCACATCAATAATTCTGATATCGAGGGGATTGAATGCACTTTTCAAGAAAGAATTTACGATTGGTTTGTTGATACGACCAACCATTTTTTAACACTTCAATTGAAAAAAGGAAATGTTGATATCAATGCTCGCAAAGGAAAAGGACGTATTTTACAATACGATCTAAAGAATAAAAAAATTTTGTGGACCAAACCTGTGGATTATGAAATACACGAACTCCTAAAATTCGATAATTTATTGATTTTCAATGAATATAATGATGCCTATGGCTTAGATGCCCATACAGGAGAGTATCTTTGGAAGGTAATGAACTTCATCTATATTGCCCATCCAAAATATAATGTTGGCGTTGCCTATAGGTTTAATGAAGTGGACGGTATTTATACCAACGAGTTTTTAGGGTTTAATTTATGGAAGGGCATACCCATCTGGAGCAGAACAATTAGCAGAGAGTACGGCTGGAATGATTATTCTTATCTTAATGATTCTACTTTACTTGTGACGGCATCAGGACTACACGCCATTAATATTAATACAGGAAAAGGATGGGATTATAATACGCTGACCGGTAAAAATAAATATGCCCCACAGTATGATGCCGGAAAAATTGCAGGCGCAGTAGTGGGTGCAGTCGTTGCCGGAATTATTGGCGGATTACTGGGCTATACGGTTATCCCTGTTGTTAATTATAATGCATTACTAACTGCTGAGCATATTATCAGAGATGTTTCATCTAATACACTTATAGATAACGATTTCATCTATTTTGCTTCCGCAGAACAACTCGTTATGCTTGATAAAACAAATGGAAATATCATTTGGGAACACACTTTCAAGGAGGATAAAGCAAGCAATTCTTATCTATTTATTAAAGATAATGTGCTTTACATGATTAATAAAGGTTTTGCTTGGCAAGGCAGAGACCAAATCTCTTATGGAGCAACTTTTATTGCTGCTTATGATAAAAAAACAGGAATGGAACTCTATCATTTAGTGTTAAAAAATGAACATGGTTTTATTGTAGATTTCAAACTCATAGACAATGAATTATATCTATTATTTCAACACGTAATTGGAAAATATGACATTGAAGACGGAACTGTTATCGTTGAAAAAAAATTTCCCAAAAAAGAGTTTGGAAAATTATTAAATTTCGTTGACAATAATGTGTTTATTAGCAATCAAAGCGAATACCTACTAAGAATTGATCAATATGATTTAGCGGATCTACATGTTTATTCAACTCTAAATGAAATCATATCTCTTGACAGTGAAGCAAATGCCACAAATATAACAGGATGCAATTATTCATGGGTACATTATTTAGATTACAAAGATTATAAATTTATTTCCAACGAAGCAACTACACTCATTCTCAATAAGGATGGAAAAGAAATTGCTAATCTCAAGGTTTCCTCAAGAGCATTCATCTTTGATGACATTTTATATGATAAACGTGATAATAGTTTCATTGCTATTGATTTAAGAAATATTATCAAGGAATAACAATCGCGCACAAAATTTTAAGTTTTTTTCTATTTTCGCACCTTAATCTAAAAGAGGTATGTCAAGCATTATTTTTTTATCAGCCTTAGTGTTAGGAGTTGTTGGTATCATTGCCGCGGTCATTATTTTTTTTGTATCGAAAGCGTTTTACGTTTATGAAGACCCCAGAATCGAGCAGGTAGCAGACAAACTGCCGGGCGCCAACTGCGGCGGCTGCGGATTTGCAGGCTGCAAAGGCTTGGCTGAAGCGATTATTAAAGCCGGCTCAATGGAAGGACTGATGTGTCCCGCAGGCTCCGACCAAACCATAGGCGCTATTGCCTCTGTGCTGGGCATTGAAGCTGTAGCCGCAAACCCGCGCATCGCCGTTTTGCGCTGCAACGGCTCTTGCACAAACGCCCCAGTGAAGGCATTTTACGACTCCGCATTAACTTGCGCATACGCAGCTTCCATCTTTGCTGGCGAAAGCGCTTGCCCTTATGGCTGCCTCGGTTGCGGCGACTGTGTTGCCGCCTGCCAATTCAACGCCATTGTGATGGACACTGAAACCAAACTGCCCAAAGTGAATGAAGAAAAATGTGTGGGATGCTCCGCCTGTGTGAAAACATGCCCGCGCAACTTGTTAGAAATTAGAAAGAAAGGGAAACTTGGAAGAAGAATTTATGTGGCATGCGCCAACAAGGAAAAAGGTGCCGCGGCAAAGAAGAACTGCGCCGCAGCCTGCATCGGCTGTAGCAAATGCGCAAAAGTGTGCACATTTGAAGCCATTACCGTTGAAAATTTCTTGGCATATATTGATGAAGAAAAATGCAAATTGTGTCGCAAATGTGTAACTGAATGCCCAACGCAGTGCATTACGGCTACCAATTTTCCGGAGCCGAAGGAGGGGAGAGATGAGAGGTGAGAGGTGAGAGGTGAGAGGTGAGGTGAAAACGGGAGGCAAATTAGAAATGAATTATGAATAGAATACAAACAATAATTAACGGGGTTCCCTTTAAAAACCCTGTTATTGCAGCATCTGGAACTTTTGGATTTGGCAGGGAATACAATGAACTGTACGACGTTAGTGTGCTGGGAGGCATTAGCTCGAAAGGTCTTACACTCAACCCAAGAGAGGGCAACTCCGGCATTCGCGTGTGGGAAACCGCAAGCGGCATGATGAACAGCGTAGGGCTGCAAAACCCAGGTATTAAGCACTTCATTAGCGAGGAACTGCCTTGGATGAAAAAATTGGGGAATGTGGTATTGGCAAACCTTGGCGGCGCTACATTAGAAGATTATATCGCAGGTATTGAGCTGCTTAATAATACAGAGGTTGATTTTATAGAACTTAATATTTCTTGTCCCAATGTAAAAGCAGGCGGCATGGCGCTGGGCATCAAAAACGACATTGCCTACGAAGCGGTGGCAGCCTGTAAAGCCATTTGTAAAAAACCGTTAATGGTAAAACTCTCCCCAAATGCAGAAAACATTATTGAAATGGCACAAGCCTGTGAAAAAGCCGGCGCCGATTCTCTATCGTTAGTGAACACTTTCAAAGGGTTAGCCATTGACATTAAAAAACGTATGCCGGTGTTCGACAACTTGTATGCTGGTGTTTCCGGAGCAGCCATCAAGCCAATTGCCCTGCGCATGGTGCACGAAGTCTGCAAAAACGTGTCCATTCCGGTGATCGGCATGGGCGGCATCTATACGGTGGAAGATATTGTGGAATTTATCATGGCTGGTGCATCCGCAGTACAAATTGGCACAGTGAATTTTACGCATCCACTCGCAGGAAAAGAGTTGGTGGAAGGATTAGCGTTATATTTTGAAAAAGAAGGAATTAAGTCTATTGAGGAAATTCGGGGCGTGGTTTGAAAAATATTAACAAAAAATAAAATATGAATACTACAGAGAAAAAAAAACAAAAAGTTCAGTATGAGGAACTTCTAAAAGAAGAAAAAACTTTAAAGGTTGAAGAACCCGCATTAACCTTTCCTGCAAAACGCTATTCCTACGCCGATTACCTGACGTGGACAGATGAAGTTATGCGCGAAATTATTGATGGGGTGGTGTATCTATTTTCAGCTCCTGTGCGAAAACATGCAAAAGCAGTCTCCAATTTTCTGAGAGAATCTTTTATGTTTCTTGAAAAAAGAAAAAGTAAATGTGAAATCTATACCGCACCTTTCGACGTGCGTTTTCCAAAAAATGGAGAAACTGCTGACGATAAAATCTTTAACGTAGTGCAACCAGATATTTGCGTGATTTGTGACCCTTCCAAATTAGATGACGGCGGCTGTTTAGGTGCACCCGATTTAATTGTTGAAGTAATCTCTCCCTCAACAAGTAAGCGCGACCTTGATTTCAAATTCTCCCTCTACGAAGAATCCGGCGTAAAAGAATATTGGGTGGTTTATCCTAATGATAAAGCTGTTAACGTTTTTATTTTGCAACCCAACGGAAAATATGACAAAGGCAAAACCTACGAAGTGATTTATAACAACACCCAAGTCCCCGTTAAAACATTAAAGGGACTGGTAATTGATTTAAACGAACTTTTCGAGTAAAAACAACAACCAAATCAATGAAAAACACTCCCTTCTTCCTCCTCCTTTTTCCTATTCTCCTTTCTGCTTTCTGCCTTCTCCTCTCCTGCACCTCCCCCACCCCATCCTACAAAAAGATTTTTCGCTACAACGAAGCCGTAGGCATTCAATCGCTTGACCCAGCGTATGCTTCGGGTCAGGCTGCCACTTGGGTTTGCAATATGTTGTACAACGGGTTGGTGGACCTGGACGATTCGCTTCAAATTTCGCCCATGATTGCCAAAGCATGGAGTATTAGCCCCGATGGCAAAACTTACACCTTTTTACTTCGCGATGATGTTTATTTTCAGAACAATGCAAACTATACTTGGGAAACGCCCCGCAAAGTTACTGCCACCGACTTTGTTTATAGTTTTAATAGAATTGTAAGTCCTGAAGTGGCTTCCCCCGGCGCGTGGATTTTTCAAAAAGTAGCGCGAAATGAGAGCGGCGCTTATTCCTTTATGGCATTGAATGACACCACATTTCAAATTATTTTGGCTGAGCCGTTTCCTCCGTTTTTAGGCATCCTTGCCATGAAATATGCTTCGGTATTGCCGCAAGAGGTGGTAGCACAGTATGGCAAGGAGTTTCGGAAGTTTCCGGTGGGCACCGGTCCTTTTCAATTTCAACTGTGGGAAGAAGGGATAAAGTTGGTATTACGCAAAAATGAAAACTATTTTGAACGAGATGAAAACAACGAGCCCCTCCCCTATTTAGATGCCGTCTCTATCTCTTTTATTATTGATAAACAAGTGGCTTTCATGGAATTTATGAAAGGAAACTTAGATTTTATATCCGGTATCGAAGCCTGCTATAAAGATGCCTTGTTAACCAAAGAGGGTGACTTGCAATCCACCTATTCGCACAAGATCACCTTGCAAACCGGTCCCTACCTTAACACCGAATACTTAGGTTTTCTACTCCAAGAAAAAGAGGGTAACCCATTATTGATAAAAGAGATACGGCAAGCGATTAATTATGGATTCGATAGAAAAAAAATGATTTTATATTTGCGTAACAACATGGGATACGCCGGCACCAGCGGCTTTGTGCCCATGGGAATGGCTTCTTTTAATCCCAACAGGGTAAAAGGCTACCACTACGACCCGCAAAAAGCGCTTGAGTTACTAAAACAGGCAGGCTATCCCAATGGCGATGGGTTGCCCGAAATTCCGCTTTCCGTTTCAGCAAGTTATTTAGATTTATGCCAATACATTCAACATGAACTCAATAAAATTGGGATTCGCATTTCGCTGGAGGTGCAGCAGGCGGCACAGCAACGGCAAATGATGCGCAACTACCAATTGCCCTTTTTTCGAGGCTCTTGGATTTGCGATTACCCTGATGCTGAGAATTATCTGTCGCTTTTTTACTCGAAAAATTTGCAGCCCACAGGCTCCAACTACACCCATTATGTAAACCAAACTTTTGACCAACTGTTTGAAAAATCGCAAACCATAACAAATGAGTCAATTAGAAACGATTACTACACCACATTAGATTCTATACTGATGGAGGATGCGCCGGTGGTTATCCTGTTTTATGACAAGAAAGTTCGATTTATCCAAAAGAATATCAGCGGGTTGGACAATTCGCCAACGAATCTGTTGAATTTAAAGCGCGTAAATTTTAGTAATTATATATTTTCGCCGACAAATAATGAATAAAACCAATTAATTATTATACACATTTTATGAAAAAAGATTTCTTTAAATTAATGACAGTAGCCTTATTATCATTACTGCTTTTTACCACTTGCAAAAAAGATATTGTAATAAGTGAAATCACATTGAATCAGATCGCAATTGCATTGGAAGTTGGTCAAACCACAACACTCATCGCCACCATACACCCTGAAAATGCTACCTATCGCACTTTGATTTGGGAAAGTAGCGTCCCTGATGTAGCCACCGTAATAGGAAACGGCTTAGTTACGGCTTTAGCTCCGGGTAAAACCACTATTATGGCTCGTACAGAAGACGGCAGCAAAACAGCCGTTTGCGCCATAAAAGTAGCAGATCCGATGACGTCAGAAAATCTTCTGACACAAGAAAATGGCTGGAAATTAACAACTTTCACTTCTGTTCCTCCTTATGTACTTTTCAATGGGGAGGAAATATCGAATATGTTTGAAGGATTTCTGTATGAGTGCGAACTTGATGACATCATCGTTTTTTATAAAAACTACTCACAATATTTAAAGTACGGAAAATTTCTCTGTGACTGGGATAGTGGATCAGGTGTTACATTAGGAAATTGGAAAATCAAAAACAACGAAAGTGTATTAGAATTTCAACTTCCCTATTTTTTTGACATAAATGATAATTTTGCACGCCTTGAAGGGAGAATTGTTACTTTAGATAATAATACATTGAAAATAGATGTTCCTCTTGAGTTTGATGATGGAGGTACAGCAAAAAGAGGTTTAATCGCATCGGGGAGAACAAAAGCTATCGAAAAATATGTTTTTACATTAACATACAGCAAAGTAAACTAAAAAAGTAAAGGCAGCAATGATTAAAGAGCAATCCTCTTCATCGCCATCCCAATCCTCCCGTTCGTTTCTTCAACGCCGATAAAATCAATAATTTCAAACAGGTCGGGACCTTTGGAGTCGCCCACTAATGCAAGGCGCAGGCAATTCATAATTTGTCCCATATTAAGTTGGTTTTCTTGAATGAACGCCACTACTGTGTCGTGCGCAACAGTTTTATCGAAAGGTGTAACAGAAAAAAGGATGTTGATAACCTGTTGCAAATGAACAGGAGTATCCTCTTTCCAGCGTTTTTTAACTACTTCAGGATTATAGGTTTCGGGCGCTTGAAATAAAAATGCGCTTTGATTCCAAATATCCGTAGTGAAATAAACACGCTCTTTTACTAAAGCAATTGCCTTTTCAACTTTTTCGAGATTAGTGTGAATATTCTTTTCGGCTAATTGTTGGGCAAAAAGCGTTGCCAAGTCTTTATCCGTTTTTTGTTGTATATAATAATGGTTAAACCACTTAGCTTTATCCAAATCGAATTTTGCACCCGATTTGCTAACTTTTTCTAACGAGAAGCGCGTCACAAGTTGTTCCATGCTCATCACTTCCTCTTCTGTTCCGGGGTTCCAGCCCAGCAGCGCCAAAAAATTGTTCACCGCTTCTGGTAAGTAGCCACTTTCACGGTATCCTGAAGATATTTCGCCGCTTGTTGGGTCTTGCCACTGCATGGGGAAAACGGGAAAGCCGAGCCTGTCGCCGTCGCGTTTGCTCAACTTGCCGTTTCCGTCGGGTTTGAGCAACAGGGGCAAATGGGCAAACTGCGGCGCCTGCCATTCAAAAGCCTTGTAGAGCATTACGTGCAGGGGCGCAGAGGGTAACCACTCTTCGCCGCGAATCACATGCGTAATTTCCATTAAATGATCATCCACCACGTTGGCTAAGTGATAAGTAGGCAATCCATCAGACTTAAAAAGCACCTTATCATCCAACAATTGAGCATTGATTCTCACTTCCCCGCGAATAAGGTCATATATATGAACTTCCGTGTTCTCAGGATATTTAAAACGAACCACATAGTTTCCTCTCAACTTTTCCACTATTTCTTCGGCAGATAAAGTTAATGAGTTACACATCACAGTTCGTGTATTCATATCATATTGAAACGTCTTTTTCTCGGCTTCAGCCTCTTTACGCTTGGCTTCCAGCTCTTCCGGAGTGTCGAATGCATAATATGCCCAGCCTTTTGCAATCAGTTCATCTGCATATTTTTTGTAGATAGGCATCCGCTCCGACTGTTTGTAGGGCGCATGTTTTCCCCCCACATGCACACCCTCATCGAACGTGATGCCCAGCCATTTAAAAGATTCAACAATATATGCTTCTGCTCCCGGTACAAAACGTGTTTGGTCGGTATCTTCAATACGGAGAAGCAGTTTGCCGTTGTGTTGCTTGGCAAACAGGTAATTATACAAGCAAGTACGAACGCCTCCTATGTGCAGAGGACCTGTAGGACTTGGGGCAAAACGAACACGAATCATTTTTTTATATAGAGTTTAAGGTTTATATTCTATCCAAGGGCGAAACCCTAAATGATGAGTTTTTGATCCAAAGTACAATGAATCTTCAGAACGTGGTGAAATTTCAAATAGGTGCGATCCTATACTTTGATTTCGTGAAGAAATAAAGCCGAAAACTGTTCCTTCAGAAGAAGTGAGATTTGTGTATGTATTATTAATTTGGACAAAACTGGAGGTAGGTTGGTTTGATCGTAAAAAATCTATCATGCTTTCGCCTGCTGCCCAGCCTTGCACCTCAATACAACTACCTCCTGAGGTAGGCATGCCCACATAGCGAATAACATTCGAATTTGGTTTAAGCTGCTCTGCAATATCATCATACAATGTTGATGGAAACTCTTTATAGAGCTCCCCATTATAGCTTTCCTTAATACCAGTATTCCCTATTTTAGGACAAAGGTTTTTAACAATTTTACCAATTTTTACTACTTCCTGGGTTTTAGCATCAACTTCAAAGTAAATGAAATTAAAAAACAACTCATAATCTTTAGCATTCAAGGCATGAGTAAATGTAAAAGATACATTTTTTTTGGTCAATTCAAATGGAATTGAAGATATTATTTTAAAATCACCTACCAACGAAGTTCTTCCTTCAATTATTTTTCCGTTAACTTTGTTAGTGATCTTAATATTATAAATCATCTTTTTATTTAAAGTTGCTTTTGCTACATATATGATTTTTTCTTTACCATAATAAAAAAATCCTGAATCTCTGGGAAAATCGTGCGTAATTTCAAGAGGAATATCACGAAGAGGAGTTGTAGAGAGAGAATCCTTAAATTCTTGTAAAACAACATAGATATCATTATAATAATAGATACTGTCAGGATTCTGAGCATCAATATATGCTGAACCTTGTGTAGGCTGAAAGCCTTTGTAAATTTTTACATAATGAATTGAGTCTTGATAATTCAAAATGCCATAAACTATTGGAACATCCTTATATGGTGCATTCAAATTAAAATCTGGTTTACAGGCATTAAAGAAACACATTAAACATACAAAAAGAATTAAAAAACTGTTTTTCATAGCTACTAAGGTTTAAAAGGTAATAAATAAGGTTTTTAATAATAATTTTATGTTACCACTTCATGGCATCCGGGTCCCGTACCCATTTGGGACCTACTCTGTTTCCATCTCTATCATATTTTGTATTTTCTGTATATTTTTCATTAAATGAATAAATCAATCTAAATATCAATGTGTTATGGAAAGGCTTACGTTCAACAGGTGCAGTAGCATTGATACTTCGTGAATAAAATTTGCGAACTTGTCCAAAAGGAACTATGGAGTATTGGAATCGGAAATTTAACTTGAGTCCTTTATACACAGGAATTTTTACATCAACAATTCCACTCCAATCGTTTTTATAATATCTTCCCGAACTTACCGAAGTGTTAAGTCGCCTTGCTCCTGAATCACTTTTTATGATGCTATAATCCCATTGCATCTCTTTAATATATACCAAACGCGCCCATGAGAACCCTATGCCAATACTAACTTTTGATCTGGGATCATCATAATGAAATAATAAGGGAAGTTCCAGATAATCAGTGCGAAGATTATAGTAAAACCGCTTGTCATAATCAGGATATAAGGGATCAATGAATGCAGTGTCCCCTTTAGCAATATATTCAACATAACTACTGTTACTTTTTTTCACTGCTCCTTTCTGACTATACAAAAGTTCCATCGTTAATGAAAAACGTTGTTTTCTGTCTAACATTAATTTCACATAAGGACCTCCATTAAAGCCTACTTTTTTGTAACCAAAAACCTCATCACCATCCACTTGCGTAATGTTCATTCCCGCAGCAACACCGCCGATGAAGCGCTGGGCGGAGGCGGAAGGGAGAAAGCAAACAGCAGAAAGCAGAAAGCAGAAAGTAGAAAGCAGAAAGGAGTGTTTGAAAAAGGTTGGAAGTAGAAATTGATTGGCTTGCATTTATTGATGTATTATGGAGCGACGTAATATGTACGCCAATAATATTTATTTATTTTACGGAATTACTACAGGAAATTGATGATTAAACTCCATTCTATAAGGTTCCCCAATTATATTTGTCAGGAAATCAACATATTGTTCGGAAAATTGGAATTCATTATGATTGTAATAAGGCGCCGGCAGCGGGAAGTTGCCAACATTTCCCATTTCAATCGCATCCGTGTGAAACTCTTCTAATTCACAATAAGGCACGATGTTGCGCATTACCGGCATTTTTCCATATTCACCTCTTAATAGCAAATCTACCACTTTATCTGCCAAAGTGGAAGTCAATCTTCTGTCATACTCATAACATTTTCCGGAGCGTGGGATATAGCCTGAGATTTGTCCGCGCGCCTCAATGCCTAATTTTTTATTGATTTCGGAAGCAATTACACCGCTAACTCCGCCAAAGCGCGGATGTCCATATTCATCCAAATCGGAACTGGCATATACCATTTCAATGGCGTCTTTGTCATCATTATACCAACGCACGCCTTCAGAAACTGCTATTAATAAACTGCGTTTCGGGTTAGACATGTAGTTTTCTTTTACTTTTTCGAAGAAGAAATCTTTGCGTTCTTTAGTTACCACAACTTCAGGAATCAGCGCCATTTGAGCGCCGCCAAACATGGCAGTGCCGGTGAGCCAACCGGCGTCGCGTCCCATAACTTCCAACACCATAATACGTTGGTGCGACTCGTTGGTGGTGTGCAACTTCGCCGCAAGTTTTTTGATTTGCATAGCGCCCGAAGCAAATCCGGGGCACAACACTACCTCATGCTGTTTGCCCTGATACAGGTGCATGGTACGTGTACGCAAGTCATTATCAATAGTTTTAGGAAAACCAATAACAGGGATGCCAAACCTTTTATACATCTCTTTGGCAGCGCCGTTGGTATCGTCGCCACCAATCGTTACAAGCACATCAATTTTGTAGCGTTCAATATTGCGTAAAATCTGATCGGAACGGTCTTCCTTGTTTGTTTTACCCGGGAAAGGGTTGGTTCTGCTGGAGAGCAATCCTGTTCCACCGTAAATTCCGTTGTAGGGAATGTTGGTTAAATCCACCACATCGCCATTGCCGAGCAAGCCTTTCCAGCCGCGAAGAATGCCGTAAACTTTAAACCCAAGCATGGAAGCTCGGTTTCTAATGGCTTCAATACTGGAATTAATGGCTGGGGTATCGCCGCCACCTGATAATATGGCTAATGTTTTTCCTGCAAAAAGTCTCTCTTTTTTCATAGAATTATTAATGTGGTTTGCAAACAGTCGGCAAAGATAGAAATTTCTTTGTTTTTGTAAATTATTTTATTAAATTCATAAGATACTGACCATAACCACTTTTCAAAAGTGGCTGGGCAATTTCTTCCAATTGTTCTTCCGAAATAAAACCTTTGCGATAAGCAATTTCTTCAATACAGCCCACCTTTAAGCCCTGTCGTTCTTCAACAACCTGCACAAATTGCGTAGCATCAATCAGCGATTTGAAAGTTCCTGTATCCAACCACGCTGTTCCTCTATTCATCTTACACACTTTCAGTTTATTATGTTCTAAATAATAGCGGTTAACGTCCGTAATTTCAAACTCTCCGCGTGCGCTCGGCTTAATGTTCCTTGCCACTTCAACTACCGAATTATCATAGAAATAGAGTCCGGGAACTGCATAATTCGATTTCGGGACTTTGGGTTTTTCTTCAATACTGATGGCATTCATTTTCTCGTCGAACTCTACAACACCGTATCTTTCAGGGTCTGAGACATGGTAAGCGAAGACAATTCCGCCCACGGGATTATTATTTAAAGACAAATTATCTTCAAAGTCGGCGCCATAAAAAATATTGTCACCCAAAATTAAAGAGGCTTTATCGTTTCCTATAAAATCGGCGCCCAACACAAACGCCTGCGCCAAACCATTAGGAATATGTTGCACTTGGTAAGAAAAGGAGCATCCCAAACGTGCACCATCGCCTAACAAATGTTCAAAGTGAGGTAAGTCAGTTGGTGTTGAAATAATTAGTATTTCTCTTATCCCCGCCTGCATCAGCGTAGAAATCGGATAATAGATCATCGGTTTGTCGTAAATGGGCATTAATTGTTTGCTCATGGCTAACGTAATGGGATGTAAACGGGTGCCGGCGCCTCCGGCTAAAACGATGCCTTTCATTGAATTAGGAATTAGGAATTAGGAATTAAGAATTAGGAATTAGGAGTTAGGAGTTAGGAGTTAGGAATTAAGGGTAAAATAGGAGTTAAGGGTAAAATAAGGTTTAAGGGTTCAGAATTGAGAGTTATGGTTTTGAAATGATGGGCGAAAATATTTTTTTTTTAATTCAGTATTGGAAAAACACTATTTTTGCGGCTTGGTACATTATTAAAAATTATTAACATGAAAAAAATCACATTATTACTATTATCTATTTTATTCTTTGCGACTTATTCTGTAGAAGCGCAAAAACAATTTGCAGGAGAAATTCATTTTAAAACCTCTATTACAGGAACAGATGACCCTAACTTGGCTTCAAGTATTCCTGATATGACTGCTGTGGTTTCCATACTCGGCAATAAATTTAAACAAGTGCAAACCTTTGAAGGAGGAGCTACCACAATGATTTGGGATGGCGATAAAGAAACCTCAATATTTGTTATTGAAATCATGGGAATGGGAAAATATTATATGAAAACATCCGCCGAAAAACATAAGGAAAAAATGAAATTAAATGATTTCAGTTTCAATTATGAAAATGAATATAAAGAAATTTGTGGCTATAAATGTCAAAAAGTGGTGGCTACAACCACCAATTTAGAAGATGATTCAAGCACGGAACTTATTCTTTATGTAACAAAAGAGATTGGCGGTGGAAAATTAAACAGCATGCAACTCCCCGGCTTAGAAGGATATCCTCTTTCTGTAATGACCCCGCTTCCAGATTATTGCGATGAATGTATGTTAGTACAAGAAGCCATCAAAGTTGCGCCTAAAAAGATTAAAGATGTTGACTTCCTTCTTCCTGATGATGCCAAAAATCTTGACGAAAATCCTGAATTAAAAGGAATGCTCGGAATAGAAGACTAATCTCTATATAAAATATTCTGAAAGTCGTTTCATTTCAATTGAAACCGGAAAGTTTTCATACAAAACATTGTAAATAGCCTCTAAAATAGGAATAGAGGCTTTTACATTTTTGTTAATTTCATGTACACACAAAGCAGCATAGTATCCTTCTGCTACCATCTTCATTTCGAGTAGTGTAACTTTTACAGATAACCCATGCCCTATCATGTTGCCAAACATTCGGTTACGGCTGTATCTTGAATAAGCGGTAACTAACAAATCGCCCAAGTAAACCGAATCTGACATCTGGCGTTCTTCATCAGAATACATCTGATTCACAAAACGTTTCATCTCTTTTAAACAATTGGAAACGTAGCAGGCAATAAAATTATCGCCATAGCCTAAACCGGAATAGATGCCGGCGCCCAAGGCATAGATGTTTTTTAGCACTACTGCCAACTCAACTCCTTTTATATCACCACTTACAGAAGTTCTTACATAGCGATTTTTAAAGAAACGGGCTACTGTTTCGGCAAGTTCTAAATTGGGAGAGGCAGAAGTTAAAAAAGATAGTTTTTCCTGACACACTTCTTCAGCATGAGAAGGACCACTGATCACTGCCATATTGTAGTACGGAATTTCAAACTCCGAGTGAAGATACTCTGTTATCACTTGCATGGTTTCAGGAACAATCCCCTTAACCGCGATAATTACTTTTTTTCGGTTCATCCTGCTTTTTTGCAGCGGCTCTAACGTTTTGTGTAAAAAAGCTGAGGGAGTTACTATAACAATATAATCCACATTGGCTACCGCTTTACGGATATCCTGAGTTACCTTAACTTCTTTAGGATTTATGAAGACAGAACTTAAATAGAGGGGATTATGTCCGTATCTTGTAATACCTTCCACAATTTCTTCCTCGCGCACCCACCAATTAAAGTGTTCTAAATTGGTAGACAGTATTTTGATAATAGCGGTTGCCCATGTTCCTCCGCCAATTACTGCTACACGATAACGCATCCGCGATTTCTTCTTTCGCAAAGGAATAAATTGATTTTCAAATTGTTCGAGTTCTAATGAGGTCATAATATAGAGGTATGTTATGGGCTGCAAATGTAATTAATATTTTTAAACGTTCGTAATAGTGTGTTAAAAAAAGTTAATATTTATATCTGAAAAAATATTTATTAAGATAAAATAATTCCTATATTTTCGCCGCTGACTATTGATAAAACTATGCCTCAAATAAGTACATTCTATGGGTTAATTATATTAATGAACTTCAAAGATCATTCACCACCACATTTTCATGTATGGTATGGGGATTATAAAACTACAATAACTATAAAGGATGGGATTGTTACAGGAAATATGCCTCAACGCGCATTAAAAATGGTTTTTGAATGGTTGGAAATTCACAGAGAAGAATTGTTTCAAGAATGGGAAAAAGCACAAAGAGGAGAAACATTAAAACAAATTGTACCTTTATCGTAAATAATTATGTTTTTAGAAGTTGCACAAGCCGAATATTTGGATCATTACCGTATTAAACTCACATTTAATAATGGCATCATTAAAACTGTTGATTTACAAAATGAACTCAATGGAGCTGTTTATCAATCTCTACGCCAATTAGACAATTTTAAATCTTTCCAAATTAAGTACAATACCATAGAATGGGAAAATGGCGCTGATTATGCACCTGAATATTTATATAGTATTGGTATTTAAATTCCAATAACACGCTGGAAATTACTAACAAAAATTAAGAATGAACGTAGAAGAAAATATACTCAATTCAGAGCAAGAAGAAGAACATGAGACTCAAAAATTAGAAAACAACAACGACCTGCACAAAGTTATTTTTGTGCAATCTATGTTTGAAAACTATTTTCTTGACTATGCCTCTTATGTTATTTTAGACCGCGCTGTTCCCGATCTTTACGATGGCTTAAAACCCGTGCAACGTCGTATTCTACATTCTATGAATGAATTAGAAGATGGGCGCTACAACAAGGCTGCGAATATTATTGGGAATACCATGAAGTATCACCCGCACGGTGATGCCTCTATTGGAGACGCCATGGTGCAACTGGGGCAAAAAGAGATTGCCATTGACACACAGGGAAATTGGGGGAATATTTTTACCGGAGATGAAGCGGCTGCACCACGATACATTGAAGCCAGACTGACCAAGTTTGCCATTGAAGTGATTTTTAATCACAAAACTACCGAGTGGAAATTGTCGTACGATGGGCGCAACAAAGAGCCGATTGCTTTGCCGGTGAAGTTCCCGCTACTGCTGGCTCAAGGCGTGGAAGGAATTGCGGTAGGCTTGGCTACCAAGATTTTACCACATAATTTCATTGAACTCATTGATGCCTCTATTGCTATTTTGGAAAACAGGGATTTTGAAATCTACCCCGATTTTCCTACCGGCGGCACGGTGGATGTTTCTAAATATAACGATGGACTTAGAGGCGGCAAAATTAGAAACCGCGCTAAAATTACCATTGTAGATAAGAAAATATTGGTGATCCACGAAATTCCTTATGGAACTACAACTACTTCACTCATAACTAATTCTATTGCACCTGCCATTGAAAAAGGAAAGTTGAAGATTAAGAAAATTGATGACAATACCGCTGAGAAAGTGGAAATCTTGCTGCATCTTCAACCTGGCGTTTCACCCGACCAAACCATTGACGCCCTGTACGCATTCACCGACTGCGAAATGTCTTATTCCCCAAATGCTTGCGTTATCCATAACAGAAAACCGCAGTTCATGTCGGTGAAAGAGATTTTACGCATTAATACCGAAAACACCGTTACCCTTTTAAAACGCGAGCTTGAGATTGAACTCGCTGAATTGGAGGAAGATTGGCATAAATGGTCGTTGGAAAAAATCTTCTTTGAAAAAAGAATCTATAAAGAACTTGAAAAAGATACCACCACTTGGGAAAAACAAATTGACAACATCGAAAAAGCGTTTGACCCTTATAGAGATATGTTTAGGAGAGAAATTACACGAGAAGATGTGTTGAAACTTTGTGAAAAACCGGTTCGTAAAATCTCTAAATTCGACATCAAACAGGCAGATGATAAAATTGCACAAATTGAAGCCAAAATGGATGAGGTGCTGCACCATTTGAATCATCTCATTGAGTTTGCCATCCACTATTTTGAAAATTTAAAAAATAAATATGGCGAGGGCAGAGAACGCAAAACAGAAATTAAGAACTTCGACAACATTGTTGCTGCCACGGTTGCCGTAGCCAATCAAAAGCTGTATGTCAATAAAAAAGAGGGGTTTGTGGGCATCGCTCTCAAAAAAGATGAAGAGGTGGAATATGTATGCGACTGTTCCGACATTGACGAAATTGTGGTATTTCGGGATAATGGCACTTTTATGGTAAGCAAAGTCTCTGACAAACAATTCTTTGGAAAAGATATTATCCATGTAGATGTGTTTAAAAGAAATGATGACCGAACCGTTTACAACATGGTGTATGCTGATGGATACAATGGCAAAGCGATGGTGAAAAGGTTTTCTGTGGGCGGCGTAACTCGAGACAAAGAGTACGACTTAACCAAAGGCGCCGCGGGCACAAAGGTGGTTTACCTTACGTCCAATCCGAACGGAGAAGCCGAAAAAGTGAGGGTTGTTCTAAAAGCCAAAGCCAAACTCAAGAAAACGCAATTCGACTTCGATTTTGCCACAATAGCCATAAAAGGACGTGCTTCGCAAGGCAATATTCTATCGAAAAATCCGGTAAGAAAAATTGAAATTATCTCCAAAGGCGTTTCAACATTGAGTGCCATTAACATTTATTTCGATTCTATTGTGATGCGATTAAATACCGATGAACGTGGCGATTTGTTGGGAGCTTTTAAAGAAAGTGATAAAATTATCTCTATTTATCAAAACGGAAACTATCGCATTACGGGGTTTGACCTTTCCACGCACTTTGAAGATAATCTCTCTGTTATTCAAAAGTTTAACCCCAAAAAACCAATTACTGCCATTTATGAAAATAAGGAAGATGGAAAAGTTTACATGAAACGTTTCATCCCTGAACTCACCGATAAAAAAGTTGACTTTTTAGGCGATGAAAAACAGATTCGCCCCATTTTCATCAGCTACGACACCTTTCCGCAAGTGGAAGTGGAATATTATGAAAAAAATCCTGAAGAGACAGAAATGACAACCATCGCATGCGCTGATTTTGTGGAACTCATGAGCCTTAAAGCTCGAGGAAAACGAATTGCTTTTAAAAACATAACCAGAATTGTTCCAATGGAGGCGTTACCTGAGATGGAAGAAGAAGATGCTGATGATGAGATGATTGTAGGATTTGATGATGAGATGATGGAGGAATCCACCTCTCATTCCTCACCTCTCACCTCTGAACCCGCCGAACCAGTAGTTACAGAAAAGGCAGAACAAGCCGTCAAACCCACCTCTCATTCCTCACCTCTCACCTCTGAATCCGCCGAACCCGTAGTTGCAGAAAAGAAAAAAAAGCCTGTAGTGGCGCCTAAAACCACGAAAGAAGATGATGAGTGGGAGCAGTTAACGTTGTTTTAATCAGAGCGCATCCGCCCCATCAGCGTCATCAGAGTTCAAAAAAAAACTAATCCCAAGCTTTCACATTTTCACTTACCACTTCTATTTTATCTCCTCGTTGTTGAATCAGCACAATACCTTCTTTGGCGGCACGAGTTCTCACATTGGCGCGAAAACGAAACGATGCTATACACAAGTAAACTTTATAGTCTTTAAACATAGGATAGTTGGCGCGATAAGAGCGTAATTT
>JGI24696J40584_12961713_pt1 | contig 49159 bp, 39 predicted proteins | sample TergutCo191P4_FD_40584 | JGI IMG/M metagenome (IMG submission 40584)
TAATAATAAATTGGCTGCGAAAATAAACTAATTTATGATATAAACCAAAAAATATTAAATTTTTCTATTAATTTTTATTTCTCCACAATATTGTTGTAAAAGTTTGTGTTTATTTGCCAACTAATTTTTTAAGAATGAAATTTTCAAAAATAATCCTACTTTGTATCTTTTGTGTTTCTGTTTTATTAACTTTTTCACAAGAACAACAAAATAAACTCTCAGACATTCATGCCAAAATAAAAAAAGGTGAGGTTGAGATCTTTAGAGACAGATTGGTTGTTGATGTTTTTCATTCGTTTTGGTTACATCTACCCACGAATGTTACTCCAAAATTTAATCCGGGTTTTAATGTAGCGGTTTTATGGGATTTTAAAACGCGTAAAAAAGCTGCTACTTCTTTTGGTTTAGGAATAGGCTGCACCTACCACACTCAGTTTTCAAATGCACATCTGAAATACGATAACAACACAGATCTTTCAAAGTATTACGTACTTCCCGAAATTATTTCCAATAAAGACAGTATGAAATTAAACAGGATGACCTACATTAATTGTAATATTCCGTTAGAGTTCAGATACCGGCATAAAAGCGGTTTTAAATTTACGGTGGGCATACGCCTCGGGTTGGTGTCGGAAATTTCACAACGTTATAAAGGTAAAGATATTGAAGAGAACAAGACACAAGAAAACTACAAATATTTTCTCACTAATAACCGCCAAAAAGTTAACTTTGATGTTTACATGCGTTGCGGTTGGAAATTTGTTGCTTTCTATTATTCCTATCAGGTAAATCGTCTGTTTAATGAAGGTAAAGGACCTGCCGTAAACCCGATGTCAGTAGGCATTTCATTATCGTTGTTTTAAACAATTTTTAAAACAGTTTCTTTTTTTTAAATAAATCAATTTTTTGATTTTTGCTATTTTGGTATCTTGATTTGAACCAAAAATCCTCTCTTAATGCATATATTGCGTTGTGGTTTTTTTTTCATTTATATTAAAAAAAATATACACTTCAAAAATGTTGTATAAAAGATGAAATAGAAATCTTATTAATACTAATTTTGGATAAAAACGCCAAAAATAATATAATATATATAGTTATAATGAAAAAAATATATTTTTATCGCCCCTATTAGGAGAAACATTGTGATGGGAAGTGTGAAGATGGATGTTGTTTGAAACAATTATTGTAAAAGTTTAATAATAAAACAAATATCTAAAAAAAAGCCACCAAAAAAATGAATAAATGTAAACAACTTGAAAATATTACAACAATAAAATGGCGAAAGTTCTCGGAATTTTCAAGCTATTTTCTACAAAAAATTCCAATTATAAGGCTTTCAATACTATAAATTTTAATGGACATTAATAAAAAACCACAAATAATATTAACCAAATTAATTAACTTATGAAAAAATTTTTATTTATCAGTTTTCTTTGTATGCTGTTTGCTGTGTTTACAAATACGGCGAACGCGCAAAAGCCGGGCAACGTACCTGACGGTTGTTGCTTTTGGCTTGAACAAATTGACCCTGCTCAAGTCATCATCTCTGAAGGCTTGAATGATTGGCAGCTTTCAAAGTATAATTTGAACCCAATCGTACCCGGACAGGATGGTACCTACGGAACAGCAGATGATAACTACGCTAAAGCGGAATACTATTATTTCCGCTTTATCAATTGTTCCGGCAATCCAAAAACAAAACTTTCTATTGATTGGGAGTTTTTGGTAAACGGTTTACCATTCGATAAACCTTTAGATGCAACTCCTGCAAACATGAGAAATTACATGAATGTAGAATTAGAATGGTGGTTGCCTCTTATTCACCCTACTAATTTTCAAGGAAGCGGTCCCCTGTTAACCGGAATGGGACTTGAATCGAAAATTACACCGCCTTACACTACGATTAACAATGTGAAACGTGCTGTGGTAACTGACTTCCCCGGACAAATTGATGCCTCACAATATGGCGCACTGTACGGATATTTTAACCCTTACAACGTTCAAAACCGTTGGTATAATTATATTTATGCCGACTTTTTGGAATGGGCTTGTAATAATAATTTACTTCGTATAAAAATTATTAGATATACGACAGATGAAGTAAAAGCGCAATTTAAACTCAGAGAACGCATTGGCGGAGTGGATTTCGTAGAATGGTATGAAGGTAATCAGCAACAGAATTACATGGGTGGACATGGCGCCACTGCTGGAAAAGTTTTTGGTAATTTCTGGTTAGAAGAACAAGACTATGAAACAGTTTCAGATACTGTTAAAATTTGCGGAGCTGGAAGTCCTTTTGAAATAGAACTTGATGGAGTCCCCGTAATGGTTTATCCTCCTGATCCTTATCCTGTAATTCCGGAAGACCCCGAAATGACAACTTTAAGCTATGCTATTTTTGATAATCAATATTTGTCAGAATGTGGAATAGAATATTTAGATACCTTAGTTTCTTTAACTGTAGTTTGGCAACCGGTACCTCCAGCACCAATTAAAGACAGTGTACACCTTTGTGGACCCGGTTGGGCAACCCTTACTGCTTCTGCTCCTTACGAAGACGATACTTTTGTTTTCAACTGGTATATTGGTCAAAATCTTAACTTTAAAATTCATACAGGAAAAACATTCACTATCCCATGTTTTTTACCCAATTTGACTTATACTTTGTATGTTACTGCTAGCGTTGACGGCTGCGAAGGCGCAGCTACACCATACGTGGTTAGAGTTGATCGTCAGGTACGTGCCAGAATGAACGATGCTACTGTATGTCCAAGCGCAACCCCCTTTGAATTTTGTCATGAAGTACGAGTACGCAACGGCTACGGAAACTATGACTACCAATGGTCTTCTAATGTTCTTTCAAGCACCGATAATTTGGGTTGCATAGAAATGTTAGGCGATTGTGATGAAACTCAAATCATTAGCGTTACTGTAACCGATTTATTTAGCGGATGTACAGCAACAGCTGAAGCTACTATTTCTGTGGAAGATGGAACAGCATCTTTTGAAATAGAAGATATTACTATCAATTCTGAAGACGGATCTGATAACAATATGTTCCAATGTTTGTATGATATTGATCCGAGCATTACAGGAGAACCTTATGATATTGATATTGAGTGTAATTATGCGGTATCAATGGTTACCATCACTTATGAAGATGACACAACCTCTGTTAATTGTGATAATAAAGTTATTTATACCATTGACCGTACATGGACGCTTGAAACCTATTGCGGAAACATTGTTGAAAAGAATCAAACAATAAATGTTTTAGATGTGGATGCTCCGCGTAGTGCACGTACAACTGCTTATACCATTCAAACCGTTTATGGTGATGATTGTTCTACCATAATTCCTGACGGAACAATAGCAAGTTTGAAAGATTCATTAGAACTTTACGATAATTGCACCGCTTTTACAGATATTACAGCTATTCTCTCAAGTTATGATAATGGTAGTCCAATTGATATATTGGAAGATGGCAGTATTATACCATTTATCGGAACACCATTAGATTATTTCGTAGAAGTTACGGATGCTTGCGAAAATGCAAGATTGATCCAAATATTCTTCAATCCTCCCCCCGCACTCTTTTCCGTAACCATAGTTACAGACAACGATTCATTATGTAACACAGGCGATCTCACATTTGAATTAACAGCAGAAACAGATGTAGCAGGTACTTATACTTACCAATGGAGTTCGGTTGCCAATAGTTGTGATTTATGTTACAGCACTGTTGTATTTTCAAGTAATGAAGAAACCTATACCGTCCATCTTACCACATCTCCTTTAGACCGTTTTATTACGCACAATCCTCAATATCAAGTTATTGTAACTAATGAATATGGTTGCCGAGTACAAGAAGCAATCACCATAACTTTATTACCGCTTCCAGATTTTACCTACGAAACAGACTCTGCTTATTATTGTGATAATGTAGTTATTACGGGTTCTATCACTTTATCTCCCAATACTTATACTTATTATTTGGAAGATATGAACAATCCGGTTACCGGAACTACTATAACTAACTTGGTAGCAGGTGAGTATTTAGTAATAGCTGAAGATGAATTTGGTTGTGTACATTCACAATTAATTACCATTGACAGTGTTGATATTGACTTTACAGCAGAAGCCTATATTGCACAAGGTGATTCAATTCTATGTTATGGTGGTAATGCAACTATAAGTTTTGAAATAACAGGTGGTGCAGCTCCGTTTACCTATTTCTATGAAGGCGTAGAATTTTTTGACACTTATGATTTACCTGTAGGAGGACCGTATGAGTTTCTCATTGTAGATGATAATGGATGTGAGGCTACTGCCCTAATAACCATCACCGAGCAGCCGGATACATTAATAGCCTTTATTGATTTGATAGATACCATTAGGTGTTTTAGCGCTAAATCAGCTTCTTTATTAGCTTATGCTACAGGAGGCACTGCCCCATATACCTATTTGTGGAATACAGGCGATATAACAGACTATATTTCCGGTCTTGATACAGGAACATATTCTGTAGAAATAACCGACGCTAATCTATGTCCTGTTGCTGTTGCAACCTATATTATTACACAACCTGATACATTAACGGCAAGCATTGCTTTAATAGATACTATTAAATGTCATGGCGATAAATCGGGAACACTGGAAGTTTCTGCCATTGGAGGTACAACTCCATATACCTATTTATGGAATACTGGCGCTACAACAGCCACTATATCCAATCTTGATACCGGCACCTATTTTGTAGCGGTAACCGATGCTAACTCTTGTATAGCTACTGAAATCTATATCATAACCCAACCCGATACATTAGAGGCAAGTATTGCTTTAGACAATACCATAAAATGTTTTGGTGATGAAACAGGAGAGCTAACAGTTTCTGCCACAGGAGGTACAACCCCATATACTTACCTATGGAGTACTGGCGCTACAACAGCCACTATATCCAATCTTGATACCGGCACCTATTTTGTAACGGTAACCGATGCTAACTTGTGTATAGCTACTGCAACCTATATCGTAACCCAACCCGATACATTAATAGCCTTTATTGATTTAAGAGATACTATTAAATGTTATGGTGATCTCACAGGAGAACTGGAAGCTTATGCCACCGGAGGTACTGCTCCTTATGACTATGAATGGAATACGGGCGCTAATACTGCCATCATATCGGGTCTTGGTATTGGTACCTATTCTGTAACGATAACCGATGCTAACATGTGTGAAGCAGTTGCAACCTATATCATTACACAACCTGATACATTAGAGGCAAGCATTGCTTTAATAGATACTATTCAATGTTTTGGAGATGAATCAGCCACATTAACAGCTTCTGCCACCGGAGGTACTGCTCCTTATGACTATGAATGGAATACGGGCGCTATTACTGCCACCATATCAGGTCTTGGTATTGGTACCTATTCTGTAACGATAACTGATGCTAACCTGTGTGAAGCAGTAGCAGAGTTTGTGGTAACCCAACCTGATACACTTGCTCTTACCTTCACAGGAACATCACAAATATGTGCTGAAGGGGAAGGCTCTATCACTGTTATTCCTGACGGAGGAGTACCCCCCTACACCTACAGATGGTGCAACAGCGAAACAACAGCTACCATATCTAATCTGGATACTGGTACCTATTTTGTAACCGTAACAGATGCCAATGGCTGTAAAACAAAAGATTCGTTTAGAATAGATTATTATACTTATGTAGAACTTGAAGTAATTGCTGTAAAAGATTGCAATGATAATCAAGTATCAATTGAGTTTAATATTGATTTGGAATCAGGTAAAACAGCCTTTGTTAAAATTTATGTTTATGGATATGTTTATGATATTCAGGATGCAGCCATCATAGATTCTATAGAATTTACTGTCACAACTTCAGGCACTTACCCACATCCTTACACTTTAGCAAATAGTTCTACCTGTGCATTCAGCGGTATTAACTATCTCTATTTTGTGGCTACTGCCACCATTGAGCTTTGTACATTTGAATCTGACCCATCAGAAATTATTAACTACACAAAAATACCGGTATTATATGTGTATGAAAATCCCCAAAATGCAGCTAACCATGATCCTTTAGATAATAATATGGGCGGCGGCGGACCTGGTGACAAACTCATATACTTAGGAGAACCCATAACACACTATTTCAAAGTAGATGATTTTTGTAATTCGGGAGAAAATGTAAATCTATCCGTTCATTATTCTTATTCTTTTACCAATACGAATGGTGTAACAATATCTCCAGCAGCTCCAATCACGCAATACTTAACAGGGGGTACTGCCGGCTATATGCGTTTCTATACACCTATGGACTGTGGTGCACAATCCGAAATTAACTATTCAAACATTTCAGAAGAATCTTATTTCCCCTATAGAACTACCACTAGCGGCTGGTACTATTATGGCGCTTATTACGATTTCTTTAAATTAACTTTCTTTGATGAAAAAGAAATACGGGTTGTACTGTCGGGCTTCTTAGAACCGGGTACTTATACTATTAAATATGATTTAGTAACACACCGTACATCTGCGGGTGGATGTTTCTATGGAACGCCGGTAGCTACTACTTGTAATTCTAAAACAATAGGAGGTTATAATTTCTATACACCTGGCTATCAAACTGAAATTCTGGCAACAAATACAATGACTATTATTGTTGAAGGAACAACTAAGCCGAGCCCGTTCTCAAGCGCACGGATTGCAAATCTTAGAGTATTCCCGAACCCTGCAACAAATAATATTACTTTGAGTTTTGAAGAAGTTGAAGGTAATGCAAGGGTATCTATTGTTAATCTTACCGGTTCAATGGTTCTTGAACAACAAATCAATGTTGCCAATGAAGATATTAAGATTAATCTTCCTGACTTACATCCGGGCGTTTATTTCGTTTATGTTACATCAAACGATGCCGTAATGGTTCGTAAATTGATTATTGAACAACAAACCAGATAACAATTATGTTATTTTGTAACGGCTGCTCAAAAGGCAGCCGTTTTTTTTTGCCTGCAATTTTTAATATTTTTGCGCCTCAAAACGTTTAATCAAATTTAATACATTAATTATGAAAAAATTGACCTTCTCTTTCCTCCTCATTTTATCAGTTTTGATCGCAAAAGCCGACGAGGGCATGTGGTTATTATCACTGTTGGATAAAAATTATGCAAAAATGCAAGAAATGGGTTTAACCCTCACGGTTGAAGATATTTACAATATCAACAACGCCTCTATGAAAGACGCTGTGGTGAGTTTCGGCGGCGGATGCACCGGCGAAATAATTTCCACCAAAGGCTTGTTGCTCACTAATCACCACTGCGGATACGGCGCGGTGCAAGCCCTTTCAACACCCGAAAACAACATTCTTGCCAACGGCTTTTGGGCAAAAAACCTTGCCGATGAATTGCCTTGCACAGGACTAAACGTAACCTTTTTTATTCGTATGGAGGATGTTTCCTCTATCATTTTGGCGCAATTGAATGATGAAATGACGGAGCAGGAGCGCAGAGACAGCATCAGCAAACGCAGCCGCAACTTGGAAAATCAATATAGCGAAAACAGCAAATATAGCGTGCGCATTGCTAATATGTTTAATGGAAATGCGTACTATATGTTTATCTATCAAGTATATCGCGATGTACGCTTGGTGGGCGTTCCACCGGAAAGTATGGGCAAATTTGGCGGAGATACCGACAACTGGACGTGGCCCCGACACACAGCCGACTTCTCCATTTTCCGCGTTTATACTGATGCAGAAGGCAACCCCGCAGCTTATTCCGAAACAAATATTCCCTTGACTCCCAAGTGGTATTTCCCTGTTTCTACCGCAGGCGTTAAAGAAGGTGATTTTTCCATGATTATTGGATTTCCGGGCTCAACAGACAGATTCTTACCTTCTTATGGAGTGAAAATGGCAATAGAAGAAAAAAACCCAACCATTGTGAAAGTGAGAGATACTAAACTTAAATCATGGACCACTTTCAGAAGAGCAGACCCGGTGATCAATTTACAATACGCATCAAAATATGCAGGAATTTCTAATTATTGGAAATATTATATTGGTCAAACACAGCAACTTAAAAACAATAATGTGTTTGACAAAAAGCAAAAAATTGAAAATGATTTTCAAACATGGGTAAAACAAAACAATAAAAAAGAGTACTTTAATACCCTTTCCGACATGGCAAGCGCTTATGCAGAGATTTCTAAACTTGAGAAATTCAACAACTTATATAGCCAAGCTGTTTTTTCAGGACCTGAAATTTTCGCATTGGCAGGATCTTGCAGTTTTATTTACGATTTATTGAAAAAACAGGAAGATAAAACCATTACAGATGCAGAACAGAAACAGTTAGAAACACGCATAACGAATTTAAAATCAAGATTAGAGAGTTTTTTCAAAAACTATAATCTTAATGTAGATAAAGCAACCACAGCCAAATTATTCAAGTTGTTTTATCGTGAAACCACCGCCGAACAGCGCCCTCAGGCATTTAACGAGGCTGTTAAAAAATCTAAAAATGATTTCAGTAAACTAACAGAAAATCTATTTGCGAAAACCATCTTTGCCAATCAAACATCCATAGAAAAGTTCTTGCAAAATCCAACCACCAAAATGTTGGATAACGATATGGCATACAAGTGGTATAATATGTTTTATGATTTTTATCAACAAACAAGAGAACCCTTAACTGCCCAAGTTGAAAAACTTGCTAAATCTAATCGATTGTTTGTAAGAGGATTATTAGAAATGAATCCGAATAAATTATATGCACCCAATGCCAACAGCCAAATTCGTTTCACCTACGGAAAAGTGGGCGGCTACCCAATAAAAGATGGTTTGTATGCCAAACATTATACCACCCTTGAAGGCGCTTTGGCTAAGGAAGATCCCAATAGCTACGAGTTTATTGTTCCTGAAAAATTGAAAACATTGCATCAAACTAAAGATTATGGACGTTATGCAGAAGATGGACAAATTCGTGTTAACTTTTTAACTAATAATGATATAACAGGCGGAAATTCCGGTTCTCCCGTCATCAATGGCAAAGGACAATTAATTGGCTGCGCTTTCGATGGAAACTGGGAAGCCATGAGTGGTGATATTTTCTTCGAGCCTGATTTACAAAGATGTATCAATTTAGATGTTCGTTATATTTTGTTTATCGTTGAAAAATTTGGCGGTGCAAAACATCTCATAGATGAAATGAATTTGGTAAACGATTAACCATTGGCACAACGCGAAACCTTTCAAGAGCGCCCTGTTTACGCCCTTTCCGAAATAACGAAAAGTTTGGAAAATGTGGTGGCAAAAAATTATAACCGCGCTTATTATATTAAGGCAGAGATACTAAAACTCAACTATTATCCTCACTCCGGGCATTGCTACCCGGAGTTGGTGGAAAAAGAAAACGGTAAAATTAAGGCGCAGTTGCGCGGTGTCATTTGGTCAACCCAGTTTCGCAGCATCAATGAACGTTTTGTTACCATTACGGGAGAGCCTCTGAAAGAGGACATTACCATTTTGTGTTTGGCAACTGTTGAATTTAGCGCCCAACACGGATTAGGTCTTCATATTCAAGATATTGAACCTATTTACACGTTGGGTGAAATGGCGCGCAACAAACGCGAAGTGATAGAAAAACTGAAAAAAGAGCAAATATTCTTGCTGAACAAGCAAAAAAAATTACCATTAGTTCCCAAAAAAATTGCAATTATTTCGGTAGAAACCAGCAAAGGTTACAGCGATTTTATGATTACCTTGCAGCAAAACAGTTGGAACTACAAATTTCAGTGCACGCTGTTCCCTTCCATTTTGCAAGGGGACAAGGCGTTGGTTTCAATGCCGCACCAATTGGCAGAGATTTCTAAGCGACAGCAAGAGTTTGACTGTGTGGTTATTGTGCGCGGCGGCGGCGGCGATGTAGGTATGAGTTGTTACGATGACTATGGGCTCGCCGCCGCTGTGGCAACCTTCCCCCTGCCGGTAATTACAGGCATTGGACACTCTACCAACGAAACCGTAACCGACATGGTGGCATTTGCCAATAAAATTACCCCAACGGAGGTTGCCTACTTTCTCATTCAGCAGTTTCATAACTTTTCTCTCCAAGTAGATGAATGTAAAGACAAATGGGTGAAGCAGATAACGGCATTGCTACAGCAAAAGGATTTTTATTTTTCCAAAATTCACCAACAGTTAATGATGATTATTGGAAACTACAACCGCCAAAAAGAAAAGGAGATTCAGTTTTTAACCCAACGCTTACACAACGCAGTTTCTCAATTTTTGTTAAAACAACAAAACACACTGCAACAATCGCAAACGAAAATCGAACTGTTGCACCCTGAAAATATCCTCAAGCGCGGTTACAGCATTACTTTAAAAAACGGGAAAGCGATCTGCCACGCCGACGAGGTTAAGGAGGGGGAAATTATTACAACAAAACTCCTTTCTGGGGAAATAAAAAGTGTAGTGCGGAAATAATGATTTTACTCTTTTGGTAAACTTTGCTGAAATATTTGTTGCAGGTAACCGCCAAACACTTTTGTTCTGTGCTTGTTTTCATGGACTTGACAAGTACAAAAAACCAAAAAACTACAAACTAAAAAAATCAAAATAAATATTCTCTTTGTCATTATTATTTTCTCTTTTAATCATTAAACCTTTGTGAGTAATGTAGGAATCGTATATAAAATATTCAGGAGGAAGAATAACTTCTTTTAAAACATTAAAATCTTTGTCAGTTACAATGATAGATTTTTTTGCATCCATTGACGAATTTACAGTACCATCTTTATTGTAATATTTTGTGGCAAAATGGAACATTCTATAGTAATGCCCCGTGTAATGATTATATAAAACAGAGCCGTACTTACAGTTTTCGGTAGCCCTTTTTTTCTTGTATTCTTCGTCATATATTTTTGTAATATCCTGCTCTATATTTTTTGTAAAATAATTTGAACGAATAGATGCTACAAACTTATTATTCATATAAATATTGTCAGTTTCCTTAAATGAAGTGATAACATCATTATCTATAATGGCTATTCTACAAGGAGTTACATCATAATTATGTTTTAAATACACCTCAGGGAATTTACCATAATAATTCAAAATAATATTAGGATTATCAAGCGACGCTTCAATAATGGTGGGTTTTGAAAAATAGTCTGTTAAACGTTCTTTGGTTACTAAAGGATGATTCGGATAATAACCTGCATAAACATGATTATTAGCAATATATAAAGGTTCTCCAATGTGATATTTTTCAGAGGCAGGTTCTAATTGCCATTCTTTATAAATATGAAAAGATGTGTCGGTTTGTACAACTCGTCCATCTCTGTAGAGCAGAAAAATGGTATCAAAATGATGTATTTCACTGGCGCTCACCAATCCGGTAAAATTATTATTAACTACTATTTCAAAGTTATCAATATTGAAGATAGTAAGGTTATTGTTTCTTAAATCCCAAATAGATAAATAATATATACTATCTACCCTAAAAGTTTGTTTTCGAAATTGATAATAATCATCATTATTTTGAAACGGCATTTTTTTGGTTTCAGTGATAAACTCTACGTGGGAAAATTCCGGATTTTTATCATATTTCTGTATAGAACAAGATATAATGAGCAGTAGTATAATTGATAAACCACATCGAAACCCTTTAAATTGCATATAGGTATATATCAACTTTTTCATTTCCATTCTGTTAAAAATTTTCGGATGTGTAAATGCTTAATACCTTCGTAAGTATTGCCTGCAATTTCGTCCATTGAAATTACAATTTTAGGGTAATTATCTTTAATTTTTAGCAAATTACAAAATTCACGATCCATAGTTTTCACATCTTGTAAAAGGTACGCCACTTGCACATAGAGTTTCTCACCACCCCGCTCACATACAAAATCTATTTCTAAATTATTGATTTGCCCAACTTTAACGTCATATCCACAATATAGTAAATGTTCTAATACCACATTTTCAAGAATTTTAGCAATGTCATTGGGTTTGTAACCCCTTATAGTATGCCGCAACCCTAAGTCCTGAAAGTAATATTTTTCACCAATTTCAAAAATTTTCTTTCCTGCAATCTCTGTTCGTTTTATTTTTTGAATTAAAAACGTGTTTGAAAGATAATTCAGGTAACTGATAATTTGCGAAACATGGATATTGATTTGCTGAGACTTGAGGTAATCGCTGATTTTCTTTGCCGAAAAAAGCTGTCCTGTATTATCTGCTAAAAAACACACAAGATTTTCCAAAAAAGCACTATTACGAATATCGTAACGTTGAATTAGATCTCTGTAAATAATTGTATTATAAACTCCTTTTAAATAATTGAAAACAATTTCATCTTCCAATGCCAAGTGTTTTAAATAGGGAAGTCCGCCGTATTTAAGATATTTTTGTAAAGTTTCGTTGCTCTCTTCCAAGTTTTGAAATTCACAAAATTCCCTGTACGACAAACTATAAACAGGAATCTCAATAAATCTGCCACTCAAAAAAGTTGCCAATTCTCCCGAAAGAATATGAGCATTACTACCTGTGCAATACAAATCGTAAATAGAATTGAGTAACAGACTTCTGAGTGCTTTTTCAAATTCTATAATTTCCTGTATTTCATCAATAAAAATGTAGTTTTTTACTTTAGAATTTGTATGTTCTTGCACGTATTCATACAAATCATTTGCCGTTTTGATTTTATCGAAATACAAATCTTCTTTATTTATATACAGAATATTTGCTGTAGTGTCTCTTTTTTTTATTTCTTCTATTGTTTGTAAAAGAATATAGCTTTTGCCAACCCGACGTTGCCCAATTAAAATCTTAATAATTTGTTGTCCGATATAAGGTTTAATAGCTTCTAAGTATTTATGACGTACAATAAGATTATTCATTTTTTCTAATTATTTTGTTTATAAACTAAACTTTCGCAAAAATAATAAAACTTTCCGATATATACTAAACAACTTTACTTTTATTGATAAACGACCCCATATTATTAAAATCTCTTTTCTTTTGTATGAATTAAAATTCAAAACGCAAAATTAGCCCGTTTAAGCCCCTTTTCCCTGTTTTGGAACTACATCATTAAAAATTTTTTTCCCGCGTTTTAATTCAATATTTTTAACACACTGAAATTCAAAACAATAACAAAAAAACAACGATTTTCCCCTTTCACCCCTTAAGGTGCATCAACAAAATAGCAATATCCGCCGGATTCACTCCACTAATTCTCGAAGCCTGTCCCAAATTCTGTGGTTTTATTTTCGAGAGCTTTTCTCGTGCTTCCAGTGAGAGCGAAACAAAAGAATTATAATCAAGAGAAGGCGGGATTTTCACATTATCAATTTTCGACATTCGATCTGCCAGCTCTTTTTCTTTCACAATGTAGGGACCGTACTTAATGGCAATCTCTACATTTTCTATTTCCTCCTCCTTCATGTCAAGACGTGCAATCTCTTTTTCAACGGCTGGTGCTGTTTCTAAAATGTTATTAAAAGTAACTTGTGGTCGAAGTAAAAGCTGGGCAATTTTTACAGGTTGTGTTAAAGACGCCGATTCGATAGTTTCCAAGTAAGGATTAACCTCATCGGGTTTGATATTTTCTTTGGTTAAAAACGCTTCCAAATCTTGTTGCCTTTGATATTTTTTCTCCAATTCTTTCATTTGAGCATCGTCAATCAACCCTGTTTGATGGCCAATGGGCGACAGACGAATATCAGCGTTATCTTGACGTAATAAAATTCGGTACTCTGCGCGTGAGGTAAACATCCTGTAAGGATCTTGCACGCCCTTGGTGGTAAGATCATCAATAAGCACCCCGATATAGGCTTCGGATCGAGACAAGATAAGAGGGTCTTGTTCATTAATGGCTCTATGTGCATTAATTCCGGCTATCAATCCTTGACAGGCGGCTTCTTCGTATCCGGTAGTACCGTTCAGTTGTCCGGCAATATAGAGATTGGCAATGGTTTTAGATTCTAATGAAGAATGAAGATCCAACGGATCAAAATAATCGTATTCAATGGCGTACCCTGGTTTTAATATATGGGCATTTTCTAACCCGGGAATATACTTTAACGCTTCGGCTTGCACTTCTTCGGGCAGTGATGAGGAGAATCCGTTTAAGTAATATTCATTAGTGTTTCTGCCTTCCGGTTCTAAAAAAAGTTGGTGTCTTTCCCTGTCGGAAAAACGATTAATTTTATCTTCTATGGAGGGGCAGTAGCGCGGACCAACTCCTTTAATTCGCCCTTGAAACATGGGTGATTTTTCAAAGCCTGTTCTTAATATGTCATGAACTTGTTGGTTGGTATAAACGATAAAACAGCTTAGTTGCTGTTGTAGTTTTGGAGTTTCGGTAAAGGAAAATTTGGCAGGAATTTCATCTCCTTTCTGTTCTTCCATTACAGTAAAATTTATGGTACGACCGTCTAATCGCACAGGTGTTCCGGTTTTCAGTTGCTTCACTTGCGCACCCAAATCACGCAATTTTTCTGATAAAAAAGGCGAGTTAGGCTCTCCCATTCTTCCTCCGGAGAACGATATTTCTCCGATATGAATTTTCCCATTTAAAAATGTTCCATTGGTAAGGATGATTTTTTTACCCAAAATGCTACTTCCTTGTAACGTTTTCACACCTATGATTCGATTATTTTCAACAATCACATCCACCACACAATCCTGTCGCAGCTCTAAATTGAGTTGATTTTCCAATATCTTTTTCCAAAACATTGAAAAGGCATACTTGTCGCTTTGTGCTCGGGGGCTCCACATAGCAGGTCCTTTCGACCGGTTAAGCATCCTAAATTGCACCATAGTATAGTCTGTAACAATTCCGGACATGCCGCCCAAAGCATCTATTTCCCGTACAATTTGTCCTTTGGCAATACCACCCATCGCAGGGTTGCACGACATCTGTGCAACTAAAGAAAGATTAAGATTAATCAGTAATACCTGTGAACCTAATTTTGCGGCAGCCACTGCTGCTTCGCAACCGGCGTGACCCGCCCCTACCACTATAATATCGTATTTGTTTTTCATTGTTCCTCGTGAAACATTTTTGTAATAGTTTGTTTTTCTAATCATTAAAGAGAGTTTGAAACAAAGCCAAAGCCTCATCCTCTTTTTGTTTCATCACCTGTTTTTCATCCTCTTTTTTATCCTTGTACCCGCAAAGATGCAAAATGCCGTGAGCCATCACCCTCCGCAATTCCTCTTCAAAAGCACAATGATACTGTAGGGCATTTTCATTTACACGCTCAATAGAAATGCAAATATCCCCATGCAAAATGTTTTTTTCCGAATAATCAAATGTAATAATATCGGTCAATGTATCGTGATTCAGGTATTGTTTGTTCAATTCTAAGAGGTGTTCATCGTTGTAAAAAACAATATTTACATCTCCAATTTTCCTGTTTTCCTGTTGGGCTATTTTAACCAACCAACTTTTAATGGGACGTTTTGAAGAGAATTGAATTTTTGTTTCAGCAAAAAAGAGAATCATAAAAAGATATTAAGGAATTTATTTATTCAGGATTTTCCGAAGCGTACCATTCGGCAAACGATTTTTCAGTTTCATACAATCTCAAAGAAAACAGTTGCAAGTCGGAAGGCAATATCTTTTTGATGACAGCAGCCAACTCACAAACCATATTTTCTGTAGTGGGCTGAAAAGGAGTTGTGATAATTTTCTCGTAATTATTCTTGAGAGCCATTAACAATTCCGGATCAGAATCCTGATGAATCATTAGGGCATGATCCCAAACCGAAATAATTTCTACTTCAATTAGATTTTTAAAATCACTAAAATCTATGAGCATTCCTTTTTTGGGTGAGGTTTCTTCGTTGCAGGGAATCCCTTTAACCGTTACTTCCAACTGGTAAGTATGCCCGTGAATATTTTTGCACTTTCCCGGGTAATTGCGTAATACATGCGCCATGTCAAACCGGAAAACGCGGGTTAAACGTAAAATAGCCATTAGATGAAATTTGCTGCAAAGAAACATCAATTTTTCAAACACAAAACAAAAGAGGTCTATTCTTTTGCAAAATAGACCTCCCCTAAATGAAAAATCATTGAAATGAACTACTCGTTTTCTAACTCAGGTTCTTCAGAAAACCAAACATTTTGAAAAACTACCTGCAAAGTACTATCTTTATATAATACCTGTTCTGGTATATTTAGCCATAGCTCAGTGTTGTTTTGAGGATTTGTAATCATCAAAGATCTGTCAGGAAACGGAAATATTTCAAAACTTCCAAATAAATCCAAATCTTTAAGAATGAGCACGACTTCATCTAAAGTGAAGTCTTCAGCCACTTCAACACATGAAGTGAGATTGCATACATTTCCAAGTCCTCTACAATCAGCGTGATAATTTTCTCCAAAAAATTTAAGACATCTACCACCACATTGTTCTGAGGTATGCCCTACGCAAAATTTTAATATAAGCCACCACTTTTTAGAATTTTCACCACTTGGAATCCAAGTGGCTTCATTTTGTTTAGAAATACTGATTTCTGTATTCGAATTTGAATCAGAAGATGAAGATTCTTCGCTTTTATTGCAAGAAATAGCAATCAGAGCAAATACACACAAAAAAAAAGAAAATTTAAGTTTTTTCATATTAAATATATTTTAATTAAACATGTTGGCAAAATTATGATTAAATGGATATATAAATCATAATAAGAGCAACAATGGCATAAATATGTCCCAAACGCGCAAATAAAAGAAATATAGTAAAAAAAATAAATTAAACTACTTCTATAGACAACAGAGCTTCAAATATGTTATCTTCTTGTTTTATAGTTAGAGTATGTTTCTTTTTGTAGCAAAGATCCAAACGTTGTTCAAATATTTTTAGCCCATTTTCTGATGAAATAATTTTAGAAATGCATCGGGAATAATTATTTTTACAATAGAATTTTAACAATGGAAAATGTAAAGCATCAACCGTAATATCTACCCATCCAGTTCCATCATGATTGGTATATTTCATAGCATTACCAATCAAAGGTTCAAACAATAAAGGAATTATAGTAAAATTTTCAGGAACTCCAAAAACATTGAATTTTACTGAAATATCTTTCATATATCTAACTTTTTCTAATTCAATATAATATTTATAAAAAGCAAGTTCTTTATCCAACTCAATTTTTTCTTTTTCTGCATCTACTAAAAAATAATATAAAACAAATTTAACTTTATCCATTAGCTCAGTGTTTTTTTTAGTGGCTAAAGATTCGATATTCATATGTTCTAAAATATTAAAGAAATAATGTGGCAACAACTTTTTTCTTGAAAACTTTTTTTCAAATTCGTGTTTTTCAATTAACAATTCCATTTCTTCCTTATGAATTTTTTCTTTTTCGCGAGATAAGTGAATTAATTTGTTAAAATGTTCTACCCAGAAGAAAAAAACAAAAAGTGCAAAATCTCTTATTGTAATATAACTGCCAATAATAAAACAAGATAGCTTCCTATCCATAAAGGCATAGACTTCTTCAATGCTTTTAGAAAACAAAAGCATTTCAAATAAAACGCAAATTATTATTGAGCCTGTTAACAAAGTAATATAAAGGAAGATACTTTTTTTTGAAACGACTTTATGTAAGTAAGAAGTATGAATATTTACTGTCAACATCAAAATAAAAAAAACGAAAAATTCTTCTATTAGATTACTTAATATTGTGGGTATTAATATGGAGAAACTTACAAATAACAAACATGTGCATACCCAAAGAAAAATTTTGAAGAGCAAGAAATTTCCTTTATGGAAATAAATTCTTTTTTTATCTATTTTCATTTTAAATAATTTTTTTGTGGCGCAAAAGAAGAAAAAAAAATGTATTTTTGCACAAATTTTGTAACAAAATGGAGAAATTTAAATATATTAGCATTGATGATGAATATCCATCACATTTATTGATTAAACATCATGTAAAAAACTATACTAATTATGAGTATGTTGCTGCATTTTTTAATCCTGAAACAGCGCTTCTTTTTCTACAAGAAAATGATGTAGACTTAATTTTTTTGGATATTGAAATGCCGGAAATGAACGGTTTTCAACTTATAGAAGCACTTCCCAAAAGTATTTTTGTAGTCATTTTAACCGCATATCAAGAAAAATACAGCCTTGAAGCACATCAATACTATGATAAAAATTTGGTGTTTTTTTCCAATAAAGCACAATTTTTTTACTATTTACCAAAAATAATAACTCGTTTTGAAGCAGTTTATGAAGAACGTAAGGTATTAAAAAGAGTAAATCAATTGTCAAAAAATGAAATTCAAACGTTTCCTAAGAAAATAGATAATAAAACAATTCAACTCACAGATATTATTTATTTTACAGCATTTGGGCATAATATTGTTTTACGATTGAGGAATGGAGAAGAACTGATTTGTCGCATGACATTGCGTGAGTTGCTGGGTATTTTACCTTCAAACCTTTTCTTTCGAATTAGAAGAAATATTGTCATTAACGCAGGGTATGTTACTTCATTTACAAACACCACCGTGTGTATTGACAACCAACACATTATGATTTCTGAAAGAAACCGTAAGGAGATCGGTCAGGCACTACAAGCGCAAAAGAGTTTATTGTATAAAAACTACTGAACAAAAGTGCACAAAATAGGAGTTTTATCGTAGCGAATGTAGCTATTGAAATTTAGCCAATCACCTGTATTGTAATAGACAGCTTTGATAACGGGAATTTCTAAAGGTAAATGTCTATGTCCAAAAATAAAATAATCAATATCGTGGTTTGCAATATTATATTGGTAACAGTATTGTACTAACAATTCTTTATCGTTTCCCAAAAATTGCTCTTTATATTCGGGCGTCATGGCTCTGCTTTTTCTTGAAAAAAAGTAGGCTAAGGCAAATCCTGTTTTTGGAGGAATGAGTCCGAAAAGCCAAATATTTATTTTACAATTTAAGAAACTTTTTAAGCACTTATAGCCCCATTCTCCTTTTCCTAATCCATCGCCGTGCCCTAACAGAAATTTTTTGTTATTAATCAAAAATTCCTGTTTTTTTTTGAAAATATGCACACCTAACTGTTCCTTTAAATAGTTTTTTACCCACATATCATGATTTCCTGTAAAAAAATAGACTTCTATACCATTTTTTCTTAATTCTGCTATTTTATTTAAGAAAAACGTATAAAAAGCAGGAGGTTTTCCGGAATATTCGAACCAGAAATCAAAAATATCCCCTAAAAGAAACAGATGATTCGCATCTTTTTTGATATGATCTAACCAACGAACAACGGCAATTTCACGTTTTGCACTTGCTTCAGCATTAGGGGCGCCAAAATGAAAATCGGAGGCAAAATAACACACTCCTGAAATTGCAATTGGCTGAGAATGTGACATATTTTAAGTATCAAGTGATCAAATAATCAACATAGCATCGCCGTAGGTCAAGAAACGATATTTTTCAGCAATTGCTTCTTTATAAGCTTTCATAACAAATTCATAGCCGCCGAAAGCAGCCACAATCATGAGCATTGGGCTTTCTGAGGGGTGGAAGTTGGTAATCATAGCATTTGCGGAAAGGAAGCGATGGGGGGGAAAGATAAACTTACTGGTCCAGCCATCGTAAGATTTAATTTTTCCTGTGGGATAAATAGATGATTCTAATGCTTTTACAGTAGTTGTACCTACAACGCATACTTTGTTTTCCCTGTCTTTTGCAGCGTTAATTTTTTCTGCAGAATCTTCTGGAATCATCATTTGTTCGGAGTCAGATTTATGTTTGGTGAGGTCTTCCACATCAATTTCGCGGAAGTTTCCTAAACCGGAATGCAGTGTAATAGGAACAATATCAATGCCATGCAATTCGCAACGTTTAATCAATTCCCGACTAAAGTGCAAACCGGATGTGGGAACGGCAACCGCACCTTCCTTAGTAGCGAACAAGGTTTGATAATTTTCTTCGTCTTCGGGGACAATGTCTCTAAAGCGCAGAATATCTTCCGGAAGCGGGGTATTTCCCAATTCTTTCAGTTTGGCACGAAACTCTTGGTAAGTGCCCTCAAACAAAAAACGCAAGGTACGCCCACGTGAAGTAGTATTGTCAATTACTTCAGCCACCAAGCTGCTGTCTTCGCCAAAATAGAGTTTATTTCCGATTCTGATTTTTCGGGCTGGATCAACTAAAACGTCCCACAAACGGCTTTCAGCTTCTAATTCTCTGAGTAAAAACACGCGAATTTGGGCTCCGGTTTTCTCTTTTTCGCCGAAAAGTAGCGCAGGAAATACGCGCGTGTTGTTCACAACAAACACGTCTCCTTCTCCAAAATATTCTAAAATATCTTTAAAAGTACGATGTTCAATCGTGCGCGTTTTGCGGTTAAGTACCATTAAACGAGACATATCCCTTTCTGCTAAAGGGTGTAGCGCAATTAATTCTTGCGGCAAAAAATATTTGAATTGTGATAGTTTCATGAAGTTACTTTTTGAGGGCGCAAATATACACTTTGAAAAGGCGTTTGTCAAGGGGTATTTGCATTTTTTTGTATTTATATGTCATAAATCTCTCCCTTTTGTAAATAAATAGTCTATAGAGGCAAGATTTTCAGCAAAATCAAAACGATCAGCAAAAACTTGTTGATATTGTATCTTCTTTTGCCGAAAAGTTCGATTTTTTGGCAGAAAAAATTCCCGATAATCTTCTATATTTTGATATTGAGGATCGAAAGTATGTGACAGAGAAATAGGGTTTTTTATTGAAAACAAGTTTCTTAACAAATGCAGCAACTCTAAATTATAGTCGAATAAAAAAATAGATTTTTTTAGAAAAAAAGGTTCAAAAAAATCTCTATAAAACAAAAAATAGGGACTATGATTGTATGCCGATTCAATGGTTTTCCAATGATGACGTTGCCAATTGCTGCTGTTATCTATTTGTATATCTTTTATTTGTTTAACAGAATTTCTGATCACTGGAATGATTAAATCATACAGCCCGTTACCGGTTAAAATAGTGGCTCTATTTCTATAGGTTTGTTTTTGATAATTTTCATGCGCTTCAATCAATATATATTCTGCATTTTTCATTTCAAACAGATAATCAATGGGAGGCAAATAAGCAATGGAAAAGAGTTTTTGTAACATTTTTATAGAAAAATTCAATTTTTAGGCAAAAATAACGTTTTATTGCAGTTATGGAATAAAAAGTTGCAAGACTGCATAAAAAATAACCATTTAAATCAATCAATATGCATACAAATGTAAACGTCAAACACATTTTTTTTGTGGCAATTATTTTTATTATTTCTTTATGTAATGGACATGCACAAAGTGATAATTCTTCAAATTGCAGTTTAAAAAAAGAAATATTTACTTTTGGTCCAAAAATTTCAGTAAATATTGCAAAAAATGAAATTTCTTCTTTTCCGAACAAATTTTTACCGGGTACCGATTTTGGTTTGTTTTTTAGAATTTCACCAACACGTTTTTATATTCAACCTGAAATTAATTATCATATTAGGAATAAGGAAATTTACCAAGATGAATTCAATACAACCACTGTAAAATTTAAAGCACACCATATTGATATACCTATCTTATTTGGAATAAAAGTTATTGATTTAAAGGTATTTAAAGTACGATTTTTTGCAGGTCCAGAATTTAATGTTAGACTGAAAGATAGTAGCATAGACAGGAATAATTATCAATTAGGTTTGCAAGCAGGCTTAGGGTTTGATCTATGGCGCTTTACTGTTGATGCAAGTTATTCTTTTTTAGGTTATTTAGATGCACACCAAAAAAGACAGAGCCATGTTTTTAAAGTGGGTGTTGGATTTAAGTGTTATTAACTTGTTTTTCGGATAAGTTGCTATCAGTCCTTCTTTACTATACTATTGGTTTATAATTCTTTATATTTCAAATAAACCCAAAGGTCGCCATTCTTCTTATCAACTATTGCTAACCAATGAGTTCGTTTCCCTTTCCCTGTATTATTACCTGAATTATAGTAATATTCCTCAACATTTTCAGGCGTGATTTCAGGAGTTTTTGAAAGTTTTCTAAAAACAGATAAATCCAAATCAGCCTCATTAACAGATATAAAAGAGTTTTTTTCTAAATATCTATCCATATCAACTGCATCTGTATGAATTTTGAAATAGTTAGTTTTCGAATCATCTTCTTTATCCAATATACAAGAACAACTTTCCACCTCTATTGCCGGTATATCAATATGGGCACGAAGTTCAATATTATCAATATTAAACCATTCACAACTATTACTATTTCCGATAAATTTAACGCAACCTACACATCCGCCAAAACCGAGAACACCTATTCCGACTGTTGAAATTAGAATCCACATCGTTATTTTAAGCCACTTTGTCATTTTAATCTCCCTAATTTGTGTCGGGCGCAACTTATAATTTTTTATCTCTAACGTTCAATTTTACACTATATTTTCGTATCTATTGTCCGGAATAGCTTCTAATTTTCTTTATATTGCTGAAGTGAAGGTTTCCAACACACTCTTCACATGAGCATGGTCGTTGAGAGATATCGAAATAACAGCGTAAAAGTACCCAATAACTAACGACACGAGGTTATACCGACATTGCGCCAAACCCCTTGTTATGGACGTGGTTTCCAAATATTTATCTCTGACCGTTGCCGTTTCTTGAAGAATTTCCTTACAGGTAAACAACAGATCTTTCCCATCAATAATTAGTTTAATATTTTGAGTGGATTACCACCCCAAAAAAAGATGCAACAAAAATGTTAATATCCAAAACTATTTTCATTGGCTGTGGTGGTTGGCTTTTATCTAATGCGTTTCTTCTTCTTACAGCAAATTGTTATTCAAATCTTCTGATTTCGACACTTTTAGAAAGTTTGAGATATTAAATTAAATAAATTATGCATTTGCGTTTTCTTTGTCACGTGGTTCGTTCTGGAGAATTTTTTGTGTAAATCCGAAAAAAATTACACAGAGAATGTAAGATTTTCTTCTTTTTTACGTCTATAGATTATGCTCATGGACTCATCTACTTTTTCTACCAAAATTCTTGCTCTTGCGAACCCACTATATCGTATGGCAAACTCTATCTTGTTGGATGATGAACTGGCAAAAGACAGCATACAAGATCTTTTCCTAATACTATGGGAAAAGCGAGAAACCCTGCATGGAGTTGAAAACATGAATGCATTCGCACTCAAAGCACTACGAAATCTCTGTTTGGATAAACTACGCAAGAAAAAAAAAATAGATGTCATTCCTGAAGAATGGGACATCATCGGCGCCAATCTCTTTATAGAAATCGAACAAAAAGATATGATTAAAATCATTAAGGAAATAATAAATCAACTTCCTGAACTGCAAAGAACTATTGTCAGACTAAGAGATGTGGAGGGTTTTGAAATAAAAGAGATTGCCTACATTACCTCCTCTACCGAAAATGCTGTAACGGTTAATCTTTCGCGGGCAAGACAAAAAATTAGAGAACGCTTGGCAAAAATGTAAATGAATATAATACAAGAATATGAATACAAACATTAACCATTTAATAGACAAATACTATAAGGGAGAAGCCTCTTTAGCAGAAGAAGTTTTTCTTAAAAATAGTTTATTGTGTGATGAAACCCTTCCGGATGACCTTTACAGTTCTTTGATATTCAAAACATTCTCGGAAGAAAGAGATGCACTTGCGCCCGATGCTATTAAGAGTTTAAACAAAACAATGTGCAACAAAAAGAAATCTGTTACATGGATCTATGTGGTTACTGGAATAGCTGCCTGTTTAGCTATTGCCTTCAGCCTTTTTTTTCATCATTATAACAAACATGATTATTCTGCTTATGTCATTATCAATGGCATTCGCTATAATGACGAAACAATGGCGATGGAATATATTAACAAAGTTTTTGAAGAAGAAGCTCGCATAGAAAAAATGGCTTTAGCCCAATTGCATGAAATGAATCAAATTGAAAATGAACTAAATGATATAGAAAATAACATAAACAACATAATAAATTATTAACCAAAAAAAAACGTTATGAAAAAATTCATTTTACTATCTCTTTTTTGTTGCTTTTTATCACAAGTAACATTGGCTCAATTTTCATCTTTAGAAGAATTTTTTAAACATTATTCTGAAAAAGATGGCTTCACGTATATTTATCATGGAAGAGCAGAGGCTTCGGATTATCGTTGCTTGCCTCATGATGTAAGCAGGTATTATGAACCGGAAGGGGTTCAATCCATGAAAGTGTTAGGATACGAGAAACCCATAAATGATCTCTCATCCAATGTAATTACAAATAATTTAAAAGAATTGCTTCGTCAATTAAATTTTGAACTTATTAAAAAATTGTCATGTAATAATTCTAATACTGAAATTTACCAAAAAATAAACGAGAACAATAATCTTATAACCGTTAAGATTCTTATTTACGGGGCTAGAAAACAAACTTATATTCGATGGGTGTCCGGGACAGCAAAACCTTAGTAAGTTGATAAGGAAGGCTAAAAGCTATAGGCTACGCCCAGTCCGAAAATTTCCTGAAATTGCACACGACGCTTTGGTTTTCCTGGTTCATCAAATAAAACCTTATGATAATACCGTAAATTGGTAGTGATTGAAACGTTTAACACTTTTAAGAACTGATAGGTAACAATCACGTCCCAGTCAACATTGAAGTTGCCGAATTTTTGATCCTTGTCAGTATAGGGCGTATAAAGTTGTAAGGTTGATAATATTTTCAGATTTTTCACACCATCGTACATAACGCCGGCGCGGAAAGTCATACCTAATGAGGCAGAAACTGTTTTATCTACCGGCACGCCAAAAGCGGGGCGCAGAAGAGAATCGGTGCAACTTGTAATTAAACCTGCAAGAGGAGAATAGTATAACGAAAATAACTGTTTCCATTTCCAATTCACCCCCAGAGAAAGTTCTGTATAGGAAGGAGAAAGGCAATCGGAGATTTTTACTCTGGAACCATCTTCCGGATAATTGTAGCCACGCGTATATTGGGATTTAAAGGTACCTTTCGCCGCTACAAACCACATGCTATTTGGAGTTGAACTGACTTCATATCCGAAAGTGGTAGCAAAGTTAATCTTGTCGTTAGCTTTTCTCCATGGATAACTCATAAAATCAGAGGAATAGATTACTCCAAAATCGGTATCAAGATTAGAATCCCAGGCAATTTTATTTTTCTTATAGTTTAACGTTAAATTAGCGTAGGCAATGCCTGCAAAATTGCTATTTCCTCCGGCAGCCCAATTGAATAATTGAGTTTGAGAAACTTTTAACCCTACGGTGCCTGAGAACTTCCAAAAATCTTTCCATTTGGGCGTTTGTAGCTCATCCGGATGATCGGCAGCAGAAAGTGGTTCAATAGCTTCAGAGCTGGTTACCGGTAAATCGGATTGACTGATTGGTGTTACTTCTTTCGCTTTGTTTTTCTTTTTTTGTGCAAAACCAAAGGAAGTAATACTCAGAATACATAATAAAATAAGGGCTTTCTTCATAATTAATGGCTTTTATTTTTTTGATGTTATGTTTGTATGAATCATCTGTTGAGCTTATGATAAGTTCTCCACCATCTTTCGGGTACGGTATCTTTGCAGGCTGTATCAAAATCGTTTGGAGAACAAGGTAAGAAATACTTTTTATCCTGTTGAGATTTAACATGAAAGAAGGGAACTTCAATCCACCATCTTCCGGTTTTTTTACTTTGATAAAAAATCAGTTCATTCAAAGCATTGGTTACAGGCACCACATGTTTTAAATATTGTTCCTGATCTTTAAACAAAATATCATTTTGCCGATAAGTAAAACCTTCTATAAAATACCAAAGAACTTGCGAAATGAGTTGTGAAGTTTGAGTATTATAATCTAATAATGGGTTATATTCATAAATTCCGAAGGAGGATAGTTTGTCGCTTAATCCAGCAAACGAAGCGATGTGGCAAATTTCCTCACCATAGAATCCGTTCACGGATGCATTTGTATTTCCGGGGGCATCGCTTTGGCGCACTGCAGAAATATCTAAAGCCATCATCTCCGCATTGCGAACGATGGGTTCAATCTCTTCCATATCTTTTCGTAGAATGCCCACACGATAGGTTTCAAAATAGAGTTGGTTCATCAATTCAAGATCTTCCTTGCTATTCAAATAGGTTTGATACCCAATATTGGAATAGTTGAGCAAATAGTTGGGTTGCTGCAGCACTATTTTGTTCAAATAGCCATTCGCCGAAATGGGGTCTTTCTCATTCCCCAAGTCAAACCTCGAATCCACAGAAACGATGTTGACTATTTTTTCCAATTTAGTATATGCCTGATAATTGGCAAAAGCCAAATCGTTACTGCCTCCCAAAATTACAGGTACTGTTTTGTTTTCAATAAGATAAGCCACAATATCAGAAAGCACGGCGTAGGTGTCTTCCACCGTTTTACCAAGAATTAAGTTACCCAAATCTAAAATAGAAACATCGTTTTTCCAATAGAATAATTTGTAAAACTCTTTTCTAATCTCGTCAGGAGCAGAATTAGCGTCTTCATTATGGGTAGAATACCTTGCTTCTGGAACCCCCAGAATGGCAATATCTATGTTCGACAGGTCGGGCTCATTATCTTGGGAAGAGAACCAGACGTGGCTTACCACTAAGTGAGGATTAATATTCTCTTTTGCAGACAAATATAGATTAACATCAACAGGTTTAAAAAAAGGGAGGAGATCCATTTTATTTTTTTCTTGTAAAACGTTTTTTTGCTGTGGGGGTTGTTTGAGCCATGATTTGTGTTACTTCCTGAAAGGTGAGGTGTTCAGCCATGACTCCTTTAGGAATTCTGAAATTATCTGTTCCATTAGTAATGTAGGCGCCGTATCTTCCATTCATTACCTTAACCTTATCATCTTCAGAAAAAACAAGTATAATATTTTTGGTACTTCCATTCGTAAGTTGTTGCACAGCTTCCTCTAATGTCAAAGTGGCAGCATTTGAGCCTTTTTCCAAAGTAATATTTTGATTATTGTATTTAATGTAAGGACCATATTTCCCAACTACAACAAACAGGTCGTTTCCCTCATGTTGCCCTAACAGGCGGGGTGCACGGGCTTCGTTCAGTTTTATTTTTTCTTCAATGAGCTTTTGCGCCGTTTCAAGATCAACTTCCAAAGGATCAAGTTCTTTTGGAATAGTAACATATTCTTCTCCATACTTAATGTAAGCGCCAAAACGCCCCATGCCCACTATTACATTCAAATCGTTGTAACTACCTAATGCTTTAGGAAGTTTAAAAAGGTCTAATGCTTCTTCTAAGGTAATAGATTCTATTGATTGTGTTTTCTTGATACGTGCATATATTGCTTTGCTATCTTCGTAATTTTCACCAATTTGAATCATTGGTCCATATTTACCTAATTTGGCATACACATTCTTGCCTGCTCCATCTTGTCCTAAAATACGTTCCCCACTTGCTTTTTGAGAATGTGAAATTGCTCGTTGAATAGAGTCATGGAATCCTTCATAAAAATGATGTATCATTTTTTGCCATGTAATAGCGCCATCAGCAATATCATCAAATTCTTTTTCCACTTCAGCCGTAAAACTGTAGTCCATAATGGTTTCAAAATTATTTTGCAGATATTCATTCACCACAATTCCAATATCGGTAGGAAACAGTTTATCTTTTTCAGCGCCATATTTTTCTTTGGAAATAGATTCCGTAATTTCATTATTTATTAATAACAATTGAATGATTTGGCGTTCTTTTCCCGGTCTGTTTTCTTTTACCACATACTCTCTTTTTTGGATGACAGAGATCGTGGGAGCGTAAGTAGAAGGGCGACCAATTCCCAATTCTTCCAATTTTTTCACTAAGCCGGCTTCGTTAAAGCGTATCGGAGGTTGTGCATATTTTTGAGTAGCTTTAATTTCTAAGGCGTTTAAAGACTCACCTTGAACAACGGGAGAGATTACGCCCAATGTTTCATCTTGTTCATCATCATTCGATTCAAAATATACTTTTAGAAATCCTTGAAAAAGAATAACTTCACCAGTAGCTACAAATTTTTCTTCCCGATTTGAAACAGGGATATTGATGATGGTTTTTTCTGTAATGGCATCGCTCATTTGGGAGGCGATGGTGCGTTTCCAAATCAATTCGTATAAACGTTTGGCGAACGTGTCGCCGGGAATAGTTTGGTTTTCAAAGTCTGTAGGACGAATAGCTTCGTGGGCTTCCTGCGCTCCGCGTGTTTTAGTAACATATTTACGTGTTTTAGAATATTTGGCGCCGTACAGTTTTTCTATTTCCTGCTTTGTAGAGGCTAAAGCCAAATTGGAAAGATTCACCGAGTCGGTACGCATGTAGGTAATAAACCCCGCTTCGTATAGCTGTTGTGCAATCACCATGGTTTTTGTAACCGAAAACCCCAACTTTCTTGCAGCTTCCTGTTGTAAAGTAGAAGTTGTAAAAGGAGGCGCCGGAGACTTTTTTCCGGGACTTTTTTCTACAGAAGAGACGGAGAAACGGGCGCTTTTACAATCATTTAAAAACGATTGCGCGTCCTCTTTGGCGTCAAATCTTTTATTTAACTCTGCTGTTAATTCATTTTTTTTGTTTTGCTCCGATTGAAAAAGCCCTACTACCTTAAAGTTTGAAGTGGATAGAAACTGATTGATATCCCGCTCCCGTTCCACAATCAATTTTACCGCAACCGATTGCACGCGACCGGCAGAAAGTTGCGGTTTCACCTTGCGCCACAGCACGGGAGAGAGTTCAAAGCCTACCAAACGGTCTAATATTCTGCGGGCTTGTTGAGCATTCACCAAGTCAATGTCTAAATGGCGCGGATTTGTAAGCGCATGTTCAATAGCTTGTTTTGTAATTTCATGAAATACAATACGTTTTGTTTTTTCTATCGGAATTTTGGCAGCTTCTAACAGATGCCACGAAATAGCTTCTCCCTCGCGGTCATCATCGGTAGCTAACAACACCTCATCGGCTTCTAATGCCATCTTTTTTATGTCGGCAATTAGCTTCTTTTTATCCGGCATAATTTCATAGTGAGGTTCAAAATCTTTTTGTACGCTGATTCCCAAATCTTTTTCAGGAAGATCGCGCACATGTCCCTTACTTGAGATGACCTCATATTCTTTGCCGATAAACTTTTGAATGGTTTTTGCTTTGGCGGGAGACTCGACAATGATTAGATTTTTACTCATAATGTAAGATATATTAAGTGAATTATATTTCATAAAAAATGGCGGCGAAAATATATTTTTTTAGGTTTTTTATTGGGTTTTGTTCAGGGCGGCAGCATTTAAAAAAAAAAGAGGCTATTTTCCTTTTAATACAGCCTCTTTAAGTTTTGTGAGATTTCTTATTGTTTTACCACTTTTTTTACCATATTCCTCAAATCGACTCTTTCGATACATTTTAACTTATACGTTCTACAGGATTCTGCCCAAAGACGAACTTCTTCTCTCGGATCTGGATTTAAGCAAACGCTTACATACAGAGTGTTATTAATATTAAAACTCAATAGCAAACTTCAAATTGATCAATCGGGGCGTTAAAAAGTTTGGAACAGCCCAATACTGATTTTGCACATCTTTAATCCACATATAAGAAGATACGTTATCGGTGCCCAATAAATTAAACACTTCAAAATAAACACCTGCATTTTTAATGGCACGCGCAAATTTGCTTTTGTTTTTAAACCTGTCTCTACTTTGTTCAAAGAAAATATATGAAAATCCTATGTCCACGCGGAAATAATTGTGCATGGGATTTGTATTTTTCTTGGTACGCACCCAATCGGGATTCCAGTAAGGCAGTCCGGTAGAATAGACAAAATTTAAGCTGACCCGCAACTGACGAACTCCCGGAATATGATCTTGAAAGAAAAGGTTAAATGCAAAACGCTGATCTGTTGGGCGTCTCTTGTAGGTAGGTGTTTCCAATTCTCCCTGATTATTAATATAAGGCTCTTTATATTTGTCCATAGTACCCATAATTGAAACCGCCAACCACGATTCCAAACCTTCAATCAATTCGCCACTCAATCGTGCATCTATTCCTGTAGCAAACCCTTTGGCATCATTTAGTCCGCTGTAAACAATCTGAATATTATCTATATAGTACGAAATTAAATGGTCTAAATATTTATAATACGCCTCCATTGAAAGTTTGAATGGTCGGTTCCACATTTTAAAATTATAGTCACTTGCCAAGATTACCTGATAAGAGAATTGAGATTTAATGTTGGGATTCAAGTTGCCCGTCCTGTCTCTAAACTCTCTGTAAAAGGGTGTTTGATGATAAACACCGGTTTTAAGCCAAAACGACCAGTCTTTTTTCCAGCGCGGCTTGTAAAGCAACGACACGCGCGGCGCCACATTAAATTCGTTATTATAAGACCAATAATGAAACCTTATACCGGCATTGAGTGTAAATCGCGGGTTAATATCGCCGTCAATTTTCCAATTATCCTGTACAAAGGCTGTTACCCGAATTGTATTTAACGAATTGGCAGTGTTGAAATAATTAAATTTCCCCAATTCCAAAGGACGTGAGGGGTCTTCAGACGGAACCCCAATAGAGTCGCTGGGGGTAACCGGAATGTGAGGCAACGTATATCCAGCGGAATCATCTAAATGCCATTGATTTAACTTGTCGTTAATCTGTTCGTTTTGCACCTTAACACTCCACGAAAAGCTGTTTCGTTTATGCAGTTGGTGGTCTCCGCGAAGATCGGCTGCCGAAACCAAAAACTTAATATGGTTTCTGGCATGATCAATATGAGTTCCCGTTGCAAGTACAGAAACTTCATTTATCCGGTCTTCTGCATCTTTACCAAAATCCAATTCAATATCACTAAGTTTGTATTGACTTTGAATATCAAACGTTTCACTTTCTTTAGCATAATAGGAAGATAGAATTAACCTCAATCGGTTCAATACATTAGGGCGGAAAGTAAAAGTTAATCCGCCCAAATAATTTTCATATTTATCTATTTCTTGACCATCAAAAGCAACAGAAAGTTGTTTGGGATTTATTCCACCTGAGCGTGTAAGGCGATTTGAAGGTATAAAGATATATTTGTTAACGGAGAAGTTTCCCAACAATTCTATCTCAAATTTATCGGAAATATTCCAGCCCAGCAGCATTTGTGTGTCAAAAAAATTGGGTTTATAATCTCCTTTAGTGTCCATTGATTTAAGGAGATAGGCGTTGGTTTTATATCTCACGCCGAGTAAATACGTAAAAACATCTCGGGTTTTTTCCTTGTTGCGCACATTGCCTTCAATATGGGCGGAAGTACCCAGAAAGCCGATCATGAACGAACCGCCAAGTTGTTTAGGTTTTTTATATTCCACATCCAATGCAGAGGACATTTTATCTCCATACTGCGCCGGAAAGCCGCCGGCAGAGAACTTCACGTTTTGTGTAAGGTCCAGATTCACAAAACTTAATCCCTCTTGATTGCCGTTGCGCACCAAAAACGGGCGATAAATGGCGATGTCGTTAACAAATATCAGATTCTCATCATAATTACCTCCGCGCACATTATATTGCGAGCTTAATTCATTTACGGATGAAACTCCGGGCAGCATCTTAATAAGCCCCTCTGCGCCGCCGGTGGGCGAGGGCATTGTAAAAGTTAACCTCGGATCCACGCGTGTGTATCCATCCTGATGTGTAGTGGAAACACTGATAGTTGGCAGTTGCGAGTCGGTGGCAATCAGAGTTATATCCAAACTCAAACGTTCGTTGGGCGCCCCTTTCACCGTAATGATCGTGTCATGATACGCAAGGTGTCTAAAATGAAGCTGCACTTCTTTATTGGCAGGCACAACGATTTGATATTTACCATCTTCTAAAGAAATTGCTGTGAAATCGGTTTGTGGAGACTGCACCATAACACTTTCAACCGGTTTATTTTGCGCATCGCGAATCACGCCCTGCACGGTGGTGTTTTGCGCAAATAAAAGTGAAACGGCAAAAACAAAAAACAGTATGAAAAGTGTTGATTTTATGTTCAAAGACGAAAGTTTTATGTATAGCAAATATAGAATACGAAGAAATGGGGATTTTATTGTAAATGCTGCTCCATTACTCCTTGACAAACCTTAATCCAACATTTTTACATTTCAGATTTTTTGTTGAGCGATATTTTTTAACTCAATATTTTTTCCCTCACATAAAGGTCATGCCCCATCAATTTTTCCGCACGCTCAAAATCCTTTTGTTTCAAATAGTTTCGAATTAGCGTGGAACGAACTTTAGATTGGTTCATTTCAAATTCTTGTGTCATAACGAGTTCAATGCCTCTTGCTTCGCAAAGCCGGCTTAAGGTTTGCGCATCGCCCTCCCTTTGTTTGCCAAAATGGTGGTTAGGACCCACAAACACAGCCTTTACATTGATCTTTGAGAAAATATGCTGCTCAAAAAAATCACAAGCGGTGGTTTGTGCAAGCGCTGTGGTGAAAGGAATCACAAAAACCGTATCAATTCCAAATTGTTCAAAAAGGGTAATTTTTTGTTCAAAAGTGTTGATTAAGAAAAAGTCAGCTTTAGCTTGCAGCACCTCCTGCGGATGCGGGTTAAAAGTAATAATCACACTTTGATATTGATGCTGCAGTGCAAACTCACTCACTTGCCGTAACAACGCCTGATGCCCCAAATGCACCCCATCAAACGAACCAACGGTGATTACAGAAGGTTCTGAAATGATTTCGGGGAAGTTGGGAGATGTTAGTTTCACTAAATTGTTTATTAAGTGGATAGGTGTAAAGGTGGATAGGTGTAATTCTTTCTCCTTTTTATTCTTTCTGTTTTCTGCTTTCTGCCTTCTGCAAATTTAGGTAGCTCACCGCATTCAGAAAAATGTCCTGCGTTTTGTTGCCATAAATGTTTTTGTACAAATTTTCGCCTTTTCGTTCGCTGTGTCCCATTTTGCCGAGGATTTTCCCGCAAGGGGAAATAATACCCTCAATGGCGAAACAAGAGCCGTTGGGGTTGTGCTTCGGATCCATGCTTGGTTCGCCCTCAAAATCACAATATTGGAATGCTACTTGATGGTTTTCAAAAAGTTGCTTTGCAATTTCATCACTTACCACGAACTTGCCCTCGCCGTGGCTGATGGCAATTTGGTGCACCTCGCCAACTTTAAAGGAGGAGAGCCACGGGGAATTTGTGCTCGACACTACCGTTTTGGTAATTTGCGAAACATGGCGGTTGCAGTCGTTTCTAAACAAGGTGGGCGACTGGGGGGTAACCTCTCCCATTTTTGCAAAAGGCAACAACCCCGATTTCACCAACGCCTGAAAACCGTTGCAAATCCCAAGAATGAGCCCATTGCGGGATAACAGATCCTGTATGGAGGTTTTAATCAGATTATTATTTAACACATTAGCAATAAACTTTCCGCTTCCATCGGGTTCATCACCGGAACTGAAGCCGCCACTGAGCGCCAAGATGTCCGCTTTTTCAATCCACGCCGACAACTCCGTAATAGAGTCGTTGATTTCTGTTTCATTTAAGTTGCGAAAAACAAAAATGTGCGTGCTTGCACCAGCTTCTTCAAAAGCGCGGGCAGTGTCGTAATCGCAGTTTGTTCCCGGAAAAACAGGGAGAATAACTAAGGGTTGGGTTATATTTTGCATAGAAAGAATTTCATTTATAGTTGTTTGTGTTTTATTAATGAGCGTGCAAAAGTATTTTTTTTCGGTATAAAAAAACAATTCGTGTTTAAAGTATGAAGATATTGCAATAATACACGTTTTACATACAAAAAATGTGTGTGTTTGCCAAAAATCCATAGATATGAAAATCCAAAATGAAACTTTTCTATTTTTGTGCCCCAAATTAAAATTTTTGTTATGACTGAAACACACACACCTATTCCAAAACAAGTGGTAGATACTATTGTTGCCGGTAGCGGCATCAGCGAAGTGGGAAGAGCTTCTATCAGAGAGATTAAGAAATTGATTAACGACATTGAAGAGGCGAGCGGTAAAAAATTCATTCGTATGGAAATGGGCATTCCCGGATTGCCCGCCTGCAAAATTGGCGTAAACGCCCAAATTGAGGCGCTTCAACGTGGTTGCGCCGCCATCTATCCTGATATTGAAGGTACGCCCGATTTGAAAAGAGAGATGTCGCGCTATGTGAAAAACTTCTTGGATCTGGATGTTTCTCCCGAAGGCTGTATCCCCACCGTAGGCTCCATGATGGGTGGTATGGCAGGGTTTATGACTTTCGTTAGAACACACAAGGAAAGGGATACCACGCTGTTTATTGACCCCGGTTTCCCCGTGCAAAAACAGCAACACCGCGTGCTGGGACTGAAATACGAAACGTTTGATGTATATAACTTCCGTGGCGACAAGCTGCGCAATAAATTGGTGAGCTATCTGGAAAAGGGAAATATTCACTCTATCATTTACTCCAATCCCAACAATCCGTCGTGGATCTGTTTCACAGAAAAAGAGTTACAGGTTATTGGAGAGTTGGCTACGCAATATGACGTGTGCGTTTTTGAAGATTTAGCCTATTTTGGGATGGATTTTCGCAGGGACATTTCGCGTCCGGGCGTGCCTCCGTTCCAACCCACCGTTGGAAAATACACTGAAAACTACGCCCTGTTGATTTCCAGTTCTAAATCATTTAGTTATGCGGGAGAAAGAATTGGGTTGCTGGTACTTTCCGACCATTTGTACAACAAAGAGTTTCCGTATTTGATTCCCTACTTTGGCACTCCTAAATTGGGTCGCGCCATTATTTACGGCACGGTATATGCCATCAGTTCCGGCACGTCGCACTCCGCGCAATACGGTTTGGCTGCCATCTTAAAAGCTTGCAACGATGGTACATACAATTTTTTAGAGGATGTTAAAATTTATGCCGAAAAAGCCCAAATCATGAAACGGATGTTTTTAGAAAACGGCTTTAAAATAGTTTATGACAAAGATGAAGAGCTTCCGCTTGCCGATGGTTTTTATTTTACGGTAAGTTATCCGGGGCTCAGCGGTGAGGCATTGTTGAAAGAGTTTCTTTACTACGGCATTAGCGCCATTTCGCTTGCCATCACAGGTAGCGAGCGCACTGAGGGACTCCGCGCTTGTGTGTCGCTCATCAAGATGGAGCAAATGCCGGTATTGGAAGAAAGGCTGAAGCGCTTTAGGGAGAATCATTTATAATATTGATATTCTTTTATTTAGAAAAAAATAGTTAAACACTAAAAATTGAACAGCAAAAAACTCACATGGATACTTCACTTCAATTAAGTAAGGAGACAACGGATAAAATCAGTTTTATCAGTTTTATTGTTCCAAGATTTGCTGAGTCGTACAAAATGAATTATCAAGAGGCTTATTTTTATTTAAAAAAATATGGAGGCTTAGATTATTTAAACGAGTATTGGTGGGCATTACATACAGACAACGACATTTGGGCTGTGCACGATATTTATGAAGTTTGTTATCAAAATGGAGGAATGAAGTAATGAAAGTTTACCTTAAAATGTTCAATCAATGGAAGTCGTAAGCACAAAAAAACATAGATGAAGTTCAAGCAGCGGATATTTTTTATACTTCAAATACTTTTCTTAATATCTCCAATAAAAACACTGAATTACACACAAAACCGTGGCAAGAATTTTACGAAATATTGAAAATAGAATTGAAGATGAAGGGTATGTAAATGTTATTGGCAAGCAACAGACAACAATGTCGAAATGGTGTTATTGCCACGATAGCAGCAATAAAAATGGTTATCAAAGCGTTATTTCAAAACCCATTTATATAATTAAGTATGAAAGCATTACTTGATACAAATATTATCATTCACAGAGAAGCCTCAAAGATTATAAACCAGGATATTGGTATTTTATATCGTTGGCTGGAACGAGCAAAATACACAAAATGCGTTCACTCCCTTTCTATCGCTGAGATTGAAAAGTATCAAAATCAGCAAACCGTAGAAACTTTTCAAATAAAGTTAGACAGTTACGAGCGAATAGAAATCCCGTCTCCTTTACAAACAGAAGTCAAATCCGTTTCAGACGAAATAGATGTTAATGAAAATGATAAAAACGACACGTTACTTTTGAATGAAGTCTTTGTCGGTCGTGTCGATATTCTCGTTACAGAAGACAAAAAAATTCATAAAAAGGCTGTAGCGTTGGGAATTGAGGAGAAAGTATTCACAATAGACTCTTTTCTTGAAAAAACATTTGCAGAACACCCCGAATTGGTAAATTATAAAGTCCTAAATGTTCAAAAACTAAAATTTGGGAGAATCAATCTTGCTGATGGTTTTTTTGATAGTTTAAAAGAGGATTATGCCGGTTTTGACAAATGGTTTATTAAGAAATTTGATGATGAAGCGTACATAACTATAAACGCAAATAACGGTTTGCTTTTATCTTTTTTATATTTAAAAGTCGAGGAAAAAGGAGAAAACTATACAGATATTACACCCACTTTTGCACTAAAAAAACGATTGAAAATAGGAACGTTTAAAGTTATCAATAATGGTTTTCGTTTAGGAGAACGATTTATGAAAATCATTTTTGACAATGCACTCAAAAATAAAGTAGATGAAATTTATGTTACCATCTTTGACAAACGAGACGAACAAAAAAGATTGATTGACATGCTCGAACAATGGGGATTTGTATTGTGGGGTAAGAAAAATGAGGAATTAGTTTATGTTAGAGATTTTAGTAGAAAAACGGATAAAACCAATCTAAAACAATGCTATCCCTTTATTCCTCGTGATACGAATTGTTATATCGTACCAATATACCCTGACTATCATACGGAATTGTTGCCCGATTCAATTCTTAATACAGAATCGCCCGTCGAATTTATAGAAGATTTTCCGCACAGAAACGGTATAAACAAAGTTTATGTTTCGCGAGCGTTAGAGCCACACCCTCAAAAAGGCGACATTCTTGTTTTTTATAGAACGGGAGGTTATTATAAAAGTGTAGTTTCTACGATTGGAATTGTTCAAGAAATCAAATATGATTTTAGGAATGAAGATGATTTTGTTTTGTATTGCAGAAAAAGCAGTGTGTTTCCAGAAAATCAACTCCGTGAGATGTGGCAATACTCTCCTGTTAAACCATTTGCAGTTAGATTTTTATATATTTATTCTTTCCCACATAGAATAAATATGAAAGAATTGATTGATTTTCAAGTACTAAACGGAATAAATGATGCTCCGAGAGGATTTAAACAAATTACAAAAGAACAATTTAATATAATATTAAAAGAAACAAAAAGCGATGAGAGTTTTATTGTCGATTAAGCCGGAATTTGCAAATAAAATATTTGATGGAACAAAAAAATATGAATTTCGTAAAAGTATTTTTAAACGAGATGGCATAAAAACAGTTGTCGTTTATGCGTCTTCACCTGTACAACAAGTAATTGGAGAGTTTGAAATAGAAAATATTTTACATAAAGAAGTTGAATTATTATGGCAATTAACTCAACAATTTGCAGGTATTAACAAAGATTTCTACGATGATTATTTTGCTGACAAAGAAATGGCATTTGCAATTCAGGTTGGTAAAATATGCAAATTTCAAAATCCTAAACTATTGACGGATTATGATATTGCCTACGCACCACAATCATTTGCTTACTTGTAATTGTTCAAAAAGAATAAACACAGAATGACAGACAATTTGCCATCACAATATTAAGCATTTTTCTTCCTCACATTACCCACATCATTCACTTCATAACTTTCATCCAAATCAAAAAGGTCGAAAACCAGATTTTGCTTGCAAATATTTCGTGTATCACCCATATAGGTAAGACGTCCGTTTTTGAGCAGCAGACTCTTAGGGATTGCCTGCATTGCCAACGAGAGGTCATGAATGACCATTAACACAGTGGTTTGCTTGGTGCGGTTCAGCTCCGACAAGATTTCCAATATTTCAAACTGGTGTGGAATATCCAAGTTTGCCAGCGGCTCGTCGAGCAGCATGAGTGGTGCTTGCTGGGCGATGGCGCGGGCGATGAGTGTGCGCTGAAACTCGCCGCCGCTTAATTGAGAGGTCATTCTCGCTTTTAATGAAAGCAGGTTGGTTTTTTTAAGCGCATCCACCACAATAGCTTCATCATCAGGATTATAATAATTCCATCGCGTTTGGTACGGATGTCTTCCAAACATGACCATATCAAATACTGAAAAATGATACACCGGCTCACTGCGTTGCGGCACTACGGAAATTTGTTTTGCCAAATCTTTAACAGGGTAATCTTCAATGTTTTTGTTGAGAATTTGAAGATTGCCCTCTTGTTTTTTCAATGCGCCGGAAATAAGATTCAGCAAGGTGGTTTTTCCCGAACCGTTGGGTCCGATAATAGCGCAATAGTCTCCTTTTTCCAATTCAAAAGAAACCTTGTCTAACACTAAGTCATTTTGATAGCGATATGAAACATGGGAGACTGACAGCATCTTGTCTTAACAAATTTAACGATGGGGAGACAGGCTTTCGCCATTTTTGTTGCCCCACTAGGATTCGAACCCAGACATACAGAACCAGAATCTGCTGTGCTACCGTTACACAATAGGGCAGGTAAATAATGGCGGCAAAAATAGAAAAAAGTGTTTTTCTAAAGAATTTAAAATTTTATGTTTCTTTGCGCATTCTTCAAAATTGTTCATAAAAATTTTGTATGAGAGCCATTGATAAAATATTAGCAAATCTGGAAAAGTCTATTAAGAGCAACGTTTATTCTCCTGTTGAAACAGGAGAGTTAGAGTTAAAAGATTTGTCAGGAGGAGAGGATTGGCAAGAGTTGTATAAAACAATTTGCGCCTTCCTGAATACGAAAGGTGGTATTATTATTATTGGAATAAAAGAAGATACAAAAAACAAATGTTTTAAGTTTACAGGTTTTTCTCTTACACAAAGTATTGAAGATAAAATTAAAAATTTTTCAAATTTATTTACCGATAAATCAGGCGCCTCCGTAGATTTATCTGATTTTATCAGCAATAAATTAGTAGAAATCAAACCATTTCTTGACGGAAATGTGTGTTTGGTTTTTGTTGAGAACCTGCCTGAGGATAAAAAATTTGTTTACTATAAAAGTTCTGCCTATGAACGTCAATTATCAGGAGACCATAGAATAAATGATGAAAAAATTCAAAAACAGGACGAATTAATAGATGAGTTGCGTAGTGCCGTTGAATTGAATTTGGTTCCGGAAACTACCTTAGATGATTTGGATGTTGATCAGTTAAACGATTTTATCATAAGACTTAATGCTGATAAAAAATTAGAAACATTAAAGTCTGATATCCCTTCTGCTCTCTCTTTTTTAAACAGAAAAAAATTTATTCGTAATAATACCCCAACTTTATTGGGAATGTTAGTTTGCGGGAAAAACATATTTGATCACTTAGGTGGAAAATGCGAATTGGATGCCTATTTTGAAATGCTTGAAAAAGTAAAAAGTCTTGCAGATGATCAAAAATTGTACAAAGATAACATCATCCCTTTGATGGAAAGCGCCTGGACTTTTGCTTTTAGTAAAATTAACGTGGGCGTTAGCGTGCAATATGGAGGCTCTGCCATCTATGATTATCCTGAAGAGGTGATTCGTGAAACCATTAATAATGCCTTGGCACATAGAGATTATACTATAAATAGATGTGCTTTTTTGAGAATTAAAAACAATGAATTTATAGAAATCAGAAATCCGGGACGATTCAGACAGGAACAAATTTTAAAAGACGAAGGCACTCTCAAGTTACGAAGAATTATACCCATCCCTAAGGCTCAAAATGCAAATCTTGCAGATGTCTTAAAAGTTTATAAACGGTGGGAAGGCAGAGGCATAGGTATGGCAACACTTACAAATTTTGCGCTTAACAATCAAATTGATATCCCCTACTATAGAATTTATAGTAAGGATGAAATAGGCTTATTTATCCCTAAAGGAAAAGTATTGGACGGGAAAACTGCCAATTGGCTGAAAATTTTTGATAAATATATTAAAAAAAAGACCAATGGTATTGATTTAACCGAAGCTCAACAAACAGTACTTGCTTATATCTATAAATCAGAAAAATTAAATGCTGTTGAGAAATATACGGTCAATCTTTCGCCTGACAACAACCATTTTGATGTGATTAATGATCTGTGCTCGTGGAATTTAATAAAGCTTTTGCCTCAAAGCACTCCTGAAATACAATTATTTGGAGTGGATTCTATACTAAAAAAAGAAGATTTTACAGCAGAATTAAGAATGATTTTTGGTGGAGAATATGATACTTTGTCTTTAACTTTAAAAAAAATTTTACAAGCCATTTATTTGCATAGTGAATACAGTATGGTTACAGAAATAAGCGCTAATTTAATAGGAAATTTTTTGTATGTTCAATCTCAAACATCCCCACAAATTGATCTGAAAGAATTTGGTAACTTTAAGAGAAAAGTACGTACTGAAATCAATAAGTTGGAACGTAAGGCTTTTATTGTCAGAAAAAGTGAAGGAAGACCCAATTATGCGATTAACAAAAATTACCAGCGCACGCCTTCCCTGTTTGATTGAAATGAATGATCAAAATTATAGTATGAAAACCATTATTATCTACACCTCAAAACACGGCACAACCGAAAAAGTTGCCATTGCCATTGCCGAAAAATTAAAAGAAACGCACGAAGTAACACTATGTTCTTTGAATAAAAACGCCCAGCCCGACATTAGCAACTTCGATACGGTGATTCTCGGCACACCCATTTATGCGGGACAAGCCTCCAAAAAAATGAAAGTTTTTTGCCAAACCCATGAATCGATTTTATTGCAGAAGAAAACAGGCTTGTTTGTTTGCGGAATGGATCCTGATAAAAACAAGCAAGAACAAGAATTGAGCAATGCCTATTCGGAAGCATTACGAAAACAAGCTGCCGCCACTGGCTTTTTAGGTGGCGCCTTTTTGTTTGAATTAATGAATTTCTTTGAACGTTTTATTATCAAAAGAATAGTTAAAACAACAACATCCGTTGAACGAATTGAGAATGAGGCGGTTGAGAGGTTTGTTGGGAAATTAATGTAAAGGCAAGAAGGTGCGAAGGCGCGAAAAAGTGATTGAAGATGAATTGTACAACAAGTGATCAACCTACCAAATAAAGTATTATGAACGAAACCCCATTAGTAGATAAAGTCTATTTGCTTGAAAAATTTCCCTGCAAAATGGGTTGGACCTTTACGGAAATTCCGGAAATTCTGCCCGACAAAAACGCCCCTTTCAGTTGGGTGAAAGTAAAAGGTAGTATTGACGGATATGAAATCAGCAAATACCACTTAATGCCATCAGGAAAAGGTTCATTAATGCTGGCGGTTAAGGCTGAAATTAGAAAGAAAATTAAAAAACAGGCGGGCGACTATGTTCACGTCGTTTTATACCCCGATAATGAGCCGTTGGAAATTCCTGAAGAACTGCTGTCGTGCCTGCAAGACGACGCCCAAGCATGGCATTCTTTTAACTCGCTCAATGAGAGAGAACAACACTCTTATGTAAAGTGGATATATTCCGCTAAAACAGAACAAACTAAAGTGGATAGAATAGCTAAAACAATTAACAAACTAAATACTGCACATTTTATACAATAAAATATGCAGTAAATTCGTTTGTCATGTAAAATTACTGCATATTATTTTCACTTTTATATGCAGAAAAAATAAAAATACATGAGAAAATTTGATTATTCATTTTTAAAAAACTCGCTCTTACCGGCAAATTTACTTGGCATTACTAACAATATTGCAGAGTTAAAAGTATTGGAGCAAGTTCGCAAATATGATTTCCCGAAGATTTTTACTAAATTAGAAAACATTGCCAAAGTACAGTCGGTCAAAGGGTCGAATGCCATTGAAAATATCGTTACCACCGACAAGCGCATTGAGGAAATTGTTAATCATTCGTCTGCACCACTCAACCACAATGAACAGGAGATTGCGGGCTATCGCGATGCATTGAGCGCTATTCACAACGATTTTTCAACGATCACGCTTAACGAACAAACTATTTTAAATCTTCATTCCGTCATGCTTTCTTTTACCGAAACAAGCGGGGGCGCATATAAAACTTCCGACAATGTAATTTTGGAAATAGACCATGATGGCAACCGGAAAATACGGTTTATTCCCACCAAAGCCTCTGAAACACCAGCGGCTATGCAGCAACTTATTTATGCGTTTATGGATGCCGGCAGCGATAGCGGAATTAACAAACTGCTTTTAATTCCGTGTTTTATTCTTGATTTTTTGTGTATTCATCCATTTTCTGATGGAAACGGAAGAATGTCGCGGTTACTTTCTTTATTGCTCTTATACAAAACGGGTTTTGATGCGGGAAAATATATTTCTTTTGAAGAACAGATTAACAAAAACAAAAAAAATTACTACGAGGCACTACGGAAATCTTCAGAAAATTGGGAAGACAATATAAATGATTATCTGCCATTTATAGAAAATTTTGTTTTCACGTTACTTGTTTGCTATAAAGAACTTGACAAGCGTTTTGCGGTTATTAATTCAAAAAATATTTCCAAACGTGAGCGTATTGAGCAAACCATACTTAATAGTTTACTCCCACTTGGCAAACGGGAAATCAATTATATTTTGCCAGATGTTTCGGCAACTACCATCGAAGTGGTGGTTTCTCAAATGCTAAAGCAAGATAAAATCAAAAAAATCGGAACGTTTAAAGATGCAAAATATGTCAAAAATTAAAAATGGGTATGAAAATACCATTTAATGCCTTCAGGAAAATCAAATGCGTAATGTATAGAATGTAAAAATCTTACTTTTCAAAAGTGTAAAAGCCAGGAATAGTGTTTAGTGATTCATAAAAAAAGGCTGCCCTAATGAGCAGCCTTTTTTTATTATTAAAGACAGGTTTTTATTTGGCTATTTTTTCGAGCCATTTAACCATACCGAGCATCACAATCATGGAGATGGCGCAGGCAGCAGCAAAAACAAGCCAGCAAGCCCAAAGCGGAACATAAGTGTACAATATGCCACCAATGAATAGTATAAAATTACCTATGCCGGTTGCGGCAAGCCAAAATCCTTGACAAAGCCCCTGCATGTGTGGTGGTGCAACTTTAGACACAAAAGATAATCCTAATGGAGAAATAAATAATTCAGCAACTGTGAGGAAGAAGTACAAACCTACCATTACCCAAGGGGTAACTTTCATTATACTAATTTCGTCGGCGCTCATTGAGGATAATGCTTCTTTTGCTGGGAGAAATGCTGATACAATCAAAATAAACAGGTATGCGATTGCTGCAATTCCCATACCAATTGCAATTTTCTTGGGAGTAGAAGGCTCTTTTCCCTGTTGGCGCATCCTTCCGAATAACCACATAACAACCGGCGTCAAAACAACCACAAAGAAAGGATTAATAGATTGGAAAATCTCAGCTCCTTTAATGGTGGTAAATCCAATATCAAATTTGATGACATCCAAATTAACATAATCGCGAGCAAAATAAGTTAATGAATATCCGTTTTGATGGAAAGAGAACCAGAAAAATATTACAACACCAAGTACAGCAAACAAAGCATAAATACGTTGTCTGATTTCAGTAGCAGTCATGGTAATATCTTGTTTTACAGATTTATCATCATTTTGTGCCACAACTTTTTTAGCCGCAGGATCTGGAAGTTTGTTTTTATTATATATGAAGATAATAAATGAAACAATCATCATTACAATAGCCGCCATAAAAGCATACTGAAAACCCCTACTGAATACATCTAAATAACTAGCACAAAAAGTATCCAAATTAGCGCCAGTGCCATTTAATACAGCTGAATCAGCGTATTGTTGAAGTTTTGCCAACTCCGTAGGGTTCATTGTTGTGCCCTGTTTTATATATTCGTGGCACAAAGCAGGCAAGCCCGCGTTATAATCGAAGTGGTTATGGGTTAACCACCAGTTTCTCATCCCTACAGCTACAAAAGGGGCAAAAAACCCACCGATGTTAATAAACATATAAAAAATTTGAAAACCGGAGTCTCTTTTTGGAGCATATTGTGGATTATCATACATTTGTCCCACAATAGCTTGAAGATTGCCTTTAAACAAACCATTACCAAATGCAATTACAAGCAAACCAAAAAAGGTTATCGCTAAATAAAAGTAATGAGTAATGGGGGTAGGCGTCGGTATTGCAATAATAAAATAACCGATAGCCATACAGATTAAGCCTGTCATAATCGTAGCCTTGTACTTGTGTGTTCTATCGGCAATAATACCTCCAACTAATGCCAAAGCATAAATAGAAGCATAAAAAATAGAATACACAAATCCTGTCTGTGTTTCAGACAAGCCGAATTTTGCTGCGATGAACAGGGTTAATACTGCCATCATAATGTAAAACCCGAAGCGTTCGCCCATATTTGCCAACGCCGCTCCTAATAACCCTTTTGGTTGATTTTTAAACATAAATATTTAATTTTAAGTGAATAATGAATTTATATGAATTATTTATCTACTAAAGAAGGCTTTCTATTTTCGCTACCAAGTCGGGCTTTTTAATCAGTCCAACGTGCACGTCTTTTACTTCGCCGTTTTTTAAGAATACGAGCATGGGGATGTTGCGCACGCCAAATTGCATGGCAATTTCGTTGTTTGCGTCGGTGTCGCATTTACCAATAACTGCTTTTCCTTCATATTCTGCCGCCACTTCTTCAATAACGGGGGTCAGCGCTCTGCAGGGTCCGCACCATTGCGCCCAGAAGTCAATAACTACTAATTTATCGCCAGTTACAAGCGTATCAAAATTGGAATTGTCAATGTTTAAAGCCATAAAATTGCATTTTTAAGTTTATCGTCATTTTTAAAGCGGCGAATATATGATTTTTTTGCTACTACTTTCACCTTAAAAATTATTCTAATTTCGCCGCTTCATTAACCATCCCAACTACAATATTTTAACATGGATTATAATTTTAGAGAAATTGAAAAAAAGTGGCAGCAGTTCTGGCGCGAAAATAATGTGTATAAAACAGATATAGATCGCTCAAAACCAAAATATTATGTGCTTGATATGTTTCCGTATCCCTCAGGCGCTGGGCTGCACGTAGGACACCCGCTTGGCTACATCGCCTCCGACATTTATGCACGATACAAACGACAAAAAGGATATAACGTGCTGCACCCCATGGGCTACGATGCGTTTGGGCTACCCGCAGAACAGTATGCCATCCAAACAGGACAACATCCTGCCATTACAACTACGCAAAACATAGCACGTTATCGGGAACAATTGGACAAAATTGGCTTTTCTTTCGATTGGAGTCGCGAAGTTTGTACTTGCGACCCTGAATATTATAAATGGACACAATGGACTTTTATCCAACTGTTTAACCACTATTATTGTTTAGATGCGCAACAGGCGCGTCCCATCTCCGAATTGGAAGAAGTGTTTGCCATAGAGGGCACCGCACGCATCCGTCCGGCAGCCACCATAGAACTGTCGTTCACTGCCGATGAATGGAACGCCAAAACCAATGAAGAAAAACAAGTTATCTTGTTGAATTACAGGTTGGCATATTTGGCAGACACATGGGTAAACTGGTGCCCTAAATTAGGAACGGTGCTTGCCAACGACGAGGTGGTAAACGGCGTTTCTGTGCGCGGCGGTTTCCCCGTTGAACGCAAATTGATGAAACAGTGGATTTTGCGCGTCTCCGCTTACGCCGAACGTTTGTTGCAGGGACTCAACACCATAGACTGGAGTGAATCGCTAAAAGAGATCCAAAAAAACTGGATCGGCAAAAGTGAAGGGGCAGCAGTGGAATTTAAAATTAAAAATTTAGAATTTAATATCGGCATTTTCACTACACGTCCGGATACCATTTTTGGGGTTACTTTTATGGTCCTTTGCCCTGAACATGAGTTGATTAATGAAATAACAACGCCTGAACAAAGGCAAGAAGTAGCGGCGTATGTGTTCAAGGCGAAAAATCGCTCCGAGTTGGAACGCGCCGGCGATGTAAAAAAAGTATCAGGCGTATTTACAGGTGCTTACGCAGTAAATCCGTTTACCGGTGAGGAGATTCCCGTGTATGTTGCTGAATATGTGTTGGCAGGCTACGGCACCGGCGCCATCATGGCAGTGCCCGCACACGACAGCCGTGACTATGCTTTCGCAAAACACTTCAAATTGCCTATCAAAGAGGTGATTAGTGGTGGCAATATTGCTGAAGAAGCCTACGAAACCAAAGAGGGCATTTGCGTCAATTCCGGCTTTATTACCAATATGAACGCCAAAGAGGGCGCCAAAGCAGTAATTGAAAAAATTGTGGAGCTGGGCATAGGCTATGGAACAATAAATTACCGTTTACGCGATGCCATTTTTAGTCGGCAACGCTATTGGGGTGAACCATTTCCGGTTTATTTCAAAAATGGAATTCCCTATTTGCTGCCGGAAAACGAATTGCCACTATTGCTCCCCGAAGTGGATAAATATTTGCCCACCGAAATCGGTGAGCCGCCTTTGGCGCGTGCGCAAAATTGGCAAACAACTGAAGGTCTTAAGTTAGAATGCAGTACCATGCCCGGTTTTGCCGGTTCAAGCGGCTACTATTTGCGCTACGTGGATCCTCATAACAACAATGAATATTTTTCAAAAGAAACCAATCAATATTGGCAAAATGTTGATTTATATGTAGGTGGTTCTGAGCATGCTACAGGACATTTGGTTTATGCCCGTTTTTGGAATAAATTCTTGTATGACATCGGTTTGGTGTGTAAAGATGAACCATTTCAAAAGTTAATCAATCAAGGTATGATTCAGGGAAGATCCAATTTTGTGTATCGCATTCAAGGCGCCAATACGTTTGTATCTTTCGGATTAAAAGAGAATTACGAAGTTACGCCCATTCATGTGGATATCAATATCGTGCATAACGATGTGTTGGATATTGAGCTGTTTAAACAATGGTCGCCCGATTTTGCCAATGCCGATTTTATTTTGGAAAACGGCAAATATATTTGTGGTTGGGAAGTCGAAAAAATGTCAAAATCGAAATATAATGTACAAAATCCTGACGATTTGGTAGAAAAATATGGTGCAGACACGTTACGCATGTATGAAATGTTTTTGGGACCCCTTGAGTTGGCAAAACCTTGGGATACCAATGGCATTGAGGGGGTATCTCGTTTCATCCGCAAATTTTGGCGCTTATTTCACGATGCCAACAACCAATGGAATGTAAACGATGCCGAACCTACGCCGGATGAGTACAAAATCTTACACCGCACCATCCAAAAAATTGAAAGTGATAATGAGCGATTCTCATTCAATACTGCCGTAAGTGCCTTTATGATTTGCGTGAACGAATTAGCTGAAACCAAATGCAATAAACGCAAAATATTAGAGCCTCTCACCATTTTGCTGTCAGCGTATGCGCCACACATTTGCGAAGAGTTATGGTATAATTTAGGCAATAAAAACTCAATAGTTACCGCAACTTATCCTGCCTTCAATCCGGAATATTTGGTAGAAAACAGCTTCAATTATCCGGTATCTTTTAACGGAAAAACTCGTTTTTTTAAAGAATTTCCATTAGATAAATCCGTGAAAGATATTGAATCAGAGGTTCTTTTATTAGAAGAATCCAAAAAATGGATAGAGGGTGTGTCCGTAAAAAAAGTGATTATTGTGCCGAAGAAAATTATTAACATTGTTGTAGGATAAAAAAATAATTACGTTCCTGCAACTTTTCCAAGAAAAACAATCAAAAAATCATAAACAATGAAAAAAATAGAAGAAACAGGGCATTTTTTAGCATCAAAAATGAAAAATAAACCACAAATCGGCATTATTTTAGGTTCCGGTTTGGGCGGTTTGGTACAACACTTGGATGTTGAAGAAGAGATTCCTTATCATACCATTCCTCATTTTCCAGTATCCACAGTAAAAGGACATCTCGGCGCTTTAATTTTTGGAAAAATGAATGGCGTGGACGTGATCGTTTGCAATGGTCGTTTTCATTTTTACGAAGGGTACACTATGCAGGAAGTAACATTTCCCATTCAAGTAATGAAACAGCTGGGAATTAATAAATTAATAGTATCAAACGCAGCAGGCGGAATGAATCCTACCTTTAAAGTGGGCGATATTATGTTGATTCGAGATCATATTAACCTGTTCCCTACCAATCCATTACTCGGACCAAATGACGATACCGTGGGACCCCGTTTTTTAGATATGAGCGAAGCCTACTCTAAAAAAATGTTAAAAATAGCGTTTGAATGCGCAAAAAAACTTGATATTCACGTACAAAACGGTGTTTATGTGGGCGTTACTGGTCCCTGTTTTGAGACTCCCGCTGAATATCGTATGTTTGCCATTATGGGTGGAGATGCAGTAGGCATGTCCACCGTTCCCGAAACGATTGTAGCGCGCCACCGCGGTATAGAAGTTTTTGGTTTATCGGTGATTACAGATCTCGGCATTGTAGGGCAAGTGGAAAAAGTATCGCATGAAGAGGTGCTTCAAGCGGCTAATGTGGCGGGTCCTAAAATGGTGCAGTTAGTGTATGAAATGTTGCCTAAATTGTAATTCTTATTTAATACTGATAATCTGGCAATGCAGGTGAGGGTACTCCTAAAAATTTTGATGCGGCTATGAATATAAATTTTATATATCCAAATCGTCTAAAGGACTTTTAACATTTCTCAATTGACGGTTACTCACTTTAGCATAAATTTCGGTAGTTTTGATATCCTTATGCCCTAACAGTTTTTGTATAAATACCATATCCGTTCCACACTCAAACAAATGGGTGGCGTAGCTGTGCCGCAGCCCATGAATTCCTACCGTATTTCGCTGACTCGTAAACCCATACCATAACACAATTTCAGCATAAGCGAATGTTTACGATTTTTCACTTGAGCAAAAAGTTTGACAATATCGTTTTTGCTAATCACCTTAGGCAAAGAAGATTTCTTTTTAGGGCGGGGAATTTCATCAAAAAAAACCTTTTCGCGGTGTAATACTTGTTCAAAGTAGAATTTTACGGCATTAATACGACTGTGGATCATATTTTCCGAAAGTTTTAAT
>JGI24696J40584_12961710_pt1 | contig 45969 bp, 41 predicted proteins | sample TergutCo191P4_FD_40584 | JGI IMG/M metagenome (IMG submission 40584)
CATCGGTTTTTCCGATTCCATATCTTTCTTCACTTCGTTGGTGGTTTTCAACTGGTCGGGCGTATCTTCGTAGATGAAAGAGGCTTCCAACTCGGTTTGCAAGTAATTATCGGGCGAGAAAGAGAATCCTTTGTTGGTTTTTCGCGAGGCATAGAGTTTTACCAAATTGATAACCAACTCTTTTACGCGTGTTTTGGTGCGTTCTTTCGTTCGTTCCCACACGCCCGAACCCAAACGGTGAATGCTGGGTGGGGCGCCATCTTTACCCACATATTTGGTGATTTTGTGCAACGAGTGGATGCTGATATAGAGCGTGTCATCATCCTTGTAAACCAATTTGATAACCTCCTGCTCACGCCCGTTCATCTCCATTTTGGCTAACCCTTGATACACGCCGATGCCATGATCCACGTGCACCACATAATCGCCCACTTGCAAATCGTATAACTCTTTCAACGTGAACGCTTCACTGCGTTTATATTTATCACGAATGATAAAACGGTGGTATTTGTCAAAAAACTGGTGGTCGGTATAGATACAGATTTTGTTTGCCTCATCCCGATAACCCTCGTGGAGCACATAGTTTTGTGATTCAAAGAGTTGCTCTGCCGCGTAAGAAGTGTTTTCAAGGTAGTTGTATTTTTCTAACAAATCGTGCATAATTACGCGCATACGCTCGTGCTGGTTGGGATTTTCGGAAAGAAAAACGGTTTGAAAACCGCGCTCCAGATTGTTTACCCATTCTTCCAATAAAAGTTCTGAATTTTTGTTAAAATGATGTTGCGGTTTGATATTAAAATCGTGCGAAGTCTCATGTTGTAAAAACTCGGAATCAATTTCAATGACCTTAAACTCATTCATAAAATCTGTTAAACGCAAGGGCGACTCAAACTCCATTTTTTCGCAGGTAGCGTTAATTCTGTCTTGAATTTCAGGAATATCCTTGAACCACAATGTAGTATCTTTTGGAAGGAAATCGAAAAACGGAACGGTAGCTTCTGTTTCCACACCGGAAAGCGCCGGCATGATATGCAAAGTATTCAATTCTTGCAGAGAGCGTTGTGTGCCCGGATCAAAACTCCGAATAGATTCTACTGTTTCATCGTTCAACTCAATGCGATAGGGATTTTCTTCCGAAAAAGAGAACACGTCGAAAATGTTGCCGCGCCATGCAAACTGACCGGGTTCAAACACAAAATCTTCTTGAGCATATTGATATTCATATAGAAACTCTAAAAAGATATCAATGGGCAGGAGTTCGTTTTTGGCAATAGAAAATGAGTTTTCCTGCACATATTGCTTCGACACGATTCTTTCACACAGTGCATCGGGGTAAGTAACGATGAGGATTCCTTTTTGATTATGAATCAGTTTGTCAATCACTTCCGCCCTCATTTTCAAATATGTGGTGTCATTCTCTTGCCAATGGTTCACCTTGTTGTAGGAGGCGGGAAAGTAGTACACCTGTTTTTCGTTGAGCGGTTTCTCTTTATCTTGCAACAAGATTTCCAAGTCGTTGAAAAAAAAGAGCGCCTCCTCCTTTCCCGAAAGCACAAACAAGTGAATATTCTCTGTTGTTTTTAAATTATGAGCTACTAACACAGCCAGCGAGGATCCGGCTAAATTTCTGATGCCAAGAGTTTTGGCAGAATTACTGATACTGTTTAGGTTTGAAGATTTAAGATGCATCCACTTCACGAATTAAATTGTGGCTTTTCATTTATAAGAATTTGGCAAAAATACTTCTTTTTCAACTTCCAATTAATCATTCTTCAAAAATTTTAGTTGTGTTATATTGTATGCAAATAGAATCATAATAAAAAAATATATTTTCGCGCCGACAATGTTGTCTAACAAATATGTTTAAAAAAATACGGTTACATGGATAACAACGAAGTAAATACAGAACAAATCATTCTTGAAGCTGCTGAAGCAGAGTTTCTAGAAAAAGGGTATGGCAATGCAAAAACGATGGCAATTGCGCAACGTGCAGGCGTAAGTCATTCTATGTTACATTATTATTTCCGTACAAAAGAGCAACTGTTTCAAAAAATTTTTAAGGAAAAAGTGCAAAAACTAACGCAATTGTTCAATGTAATATTTGAACAAAATACTGACTTTAAAGAAACATTGAGACTCCTGATTGAAACACAGTTCAAATTTATAGCACACAATCCGCAACTCCCTATGTTTGTTTTTAGAGAAATTCTATCAAACAGGGAAAACCGCGAATGGGCTATAAAAACACTGTTTCCACATTTATTTCCTTTTTTATCTACTATTGAAAAAATGCTAAATACTGAAATGGCTAAAGGCACCATTCGCCCCATTACCATTCAAAATTTGTTGATGAATATTCTGTCTATTAACATTTCTACATTTGTTGCATTGCCCGTCTTGAAAGAAAATTTGCATTTTGAAAACGACGAAATATTGAAAAATTTCTTGAACGAAAGGTGCGAAAGTAATGTGCAATTTATTTTGAATGCTTTAAGAACGTAAATTTTTTTGTAATATAATAGACAAGATTGTTGAACAAAAATATCAATACTAATTATCAATTAACAATTAAGAGTATATGAAACACCGTAAATTTATTATTATCACGATTTTAATTCTCAATTGTCAATTATCAATTGTCAATTCTTTGGCACAGATGAGCATTGAAATGTGTTACGAAAAAGCGCAGGCAAACTATCCACTCATCAAACAATATGACTTGATTGAGCAATCGAAAACTTTTAATATTGCAGTAACTCAGAAAAATTGGTTGCCGCAACTGTCTCTCACGGGCAAGGCATCGTGGCAAAGTGATGTTACTACTTTTCCTGAAAAATTTCTTGAAATGGTTGATAATATGGGAATTACTGATATAGCATTTCCAACGAAAGATCAGTATAATGTTGCCCTCAATCTCTCGCAGGTGCTTTGGGACGGTGGAATGATGGTTACACAAAAGAAAATGGCAGCTGCAAATGCCGATGTGAGCAGAGCACAAACCGAAGTGAATTTATATGCCCTTTATCACCAAGTGAATCAATTGTATTTTAGCATTTTGTCGCTTAACGAACAAATTAAACAAAACCAACTGTTTGTTGAAGAATTGGAACGGAATTATAAAATAATTGAAAGTTACATTGAAAACGGCATTGCGCTACGTTCAGATTTGGATAATGTGAAAGTCAGTATTTTAGATGCCAAACAACGTGCCACGGAAATGAGATCTTACCAAAAAGCGGGCATGGCAGTACTAAGTGCGTTTATTGGAGAACCGATTGCAACTCCCACAGATTTGATTCGTCCGCAATTGACAGAAGCAGAAAGCAATATTGAAAACCGTCCCGAATTGAGGCTTTTTTTTGCGCAAAACAAACAGTTTGATATTCAATCGCAAATGCTTTATACTAAAGGAATGCCGCGTATTTCATTGTTTGCCACAGGCGCATTGGGAAATCCGGGATTGAATATGTTTAAATCGGGATTTACCCCTTATTTTATGGGCGGGCTAAATCTTTCGTGGAATTTTGGCGGATTATATACCATGCAAGATGACAAAAGAAATTTCGCCAATCTTCAAAAAAACATAGAAATTCAAAAAGAGGTTTTTCTGTTCAATACCAATCAAAAACTTACACAACAAAATGCTGATATTGAAAAGTTTAATGAACTTCTAAAGCAAGATGATGAAATTATTGAACTACGGGCAAAAATAAAAAGCACCGCCGCCGCAAAAGTAGAAAACGGTACGCTAACCGTAAGTGACTATCTCAGAGATGTAACCAATGAAAATATGGCGCGACAGGTTAAGGCAGTGCATGAACTTAATTTGTTGCAAACCGTTTATCAATTGAGAATTGAGTGTGGACAATTGACAATTAAGAATTAACAATTAAAAATTAATAATTAAATTAACAATTAAAAAGGTGTTAGATATGATAAAAGAAGTAACAAAATCAAAAGCAAGAAAGAGGGGTTTTCAACTCTTAATTCTTAATTCTCAATTTTTTATTCTCTTATTGGCTGCTTGTAACAGTAATAAAAATCAGGCAGATGCTTCAGGGGTTTTTGAGACAAAAGAGATTATCATTTCCGCTAAAGGGAGCGGCGAAATTATATGTTTTGATGTAGAAGAAGGTCAAACAGTGGAAGCCTTTGAGATACTTGGTTGTATTGACACTACACAATTGCATCTCAAAAAGTTACAATTGGAGATGAATGCCAAAGCCATCAAAAATCAATGGGTAGATATTCACAAACAAACCGCAGCCCTTGAGCAGCAAATTGAAACCGCCAAAACAGAAAAGGCAAGAATTGAAAGTCTTTTGAAGTCGGAAGCGGCAACACCCAAACAGTTAGATGATATTAACGCTCAAATTGCTACATTGGAAAAACAGTTGGAAGCCACAAAAACATCTATGCAACAGTCGAATAGCGGCGTTGAAGATACCCAAAGTGGCGTTGCCGTACAAATTGCCCAAATCGACGACCAAATCAAAAACTACATGATTCTAGCTCCTATTACCGGTACAATTCTCGCGAAATATGCAGAAACGGGCGAGTTGGCAATACAGGGCAAACCTCTTTTCAAAATTGCCGATATGAATGATATGTATTTACGGGCGTATATCACAGCAAGTCAACTTACTGAACTCAAAACAGGACAGACGGTAACCGTTTATTCCGATATGGGAAAATCAGACCGCAGGGAATATCAAGGCACTGTAACGTGGATTTCGGATAAGGCGGAATTTACCCCCAAAACCATTCAAACCCGCGATGAACGTGCAAACCTTGTGTATGCCGTGAAAATTGCCGTGAAAAATGACGGGTACATCAAAAAAGGGATGTATGGGGAATTAAGAATTAAGAGATGAAGCAGTTTATAGCATTTGTAAAAAAAGAATTTTATCACATTCTGCGCGACAAGCGGACAGTTTTGATTTTGCTGGTAATGCCAATAGCGCAAATTATTCTGTTTGGTTTTGCCATCACTACCGAAGTTAAAAATACCCCTATGGCGGTGTTGGACATGTCGAAAGATGTTGCAACGCAGCAAATTACGGAACGACTTGCGGCAAGTAACTATTTTACGCTCGTTAGCGAGTTGCATAACCCTGATGATATCGAAAAAGCGTTTCAAACAGGGGAGGCGAAACTGGTTGTAGTGTTTAGTGAAAACTTTCAAGAAAACATCACGCATACCAAAGAAGCTGCTGTTCAAGTTGTTGTTGATGCCACAGACCCCAATCAGGCGAATACTTTTGCCAATTATGCCTCCGCCATTATTAACCAATGGAGAATGGAAAATGGAGAATGGACGATGAATAATTCTCAATTCAAAATCGTTCCCGAAATAAAAATGCTTTATAACCCACAAATGAAAGGGGCTTACAATTTTGTTCCGGGCGTTATGGGGCTTGTGTTAGTGCTAATTTGCGCGATGATGACTTCCATTTCTATTGTTCGCGAAAAAGAGATGGGAACGATGGAAATATTGTTAGTGTCGCCTCTAAAACCAATTTATATCATTTTGGCGAAAATTACGCCCTATTTTGCACTGTCAATTATCAATCTTACAACCATTTTGCTATTATCTGTGTTTGTACTTGGCGTGCCCATAATGGGAAACCTATTTCTGCTGATTTTACTTTCGCTGCTCTTTATATTGGTTGGATTATCGCTTGGATTAATGGTTTCCAACATGGTGAAAACGCAAGTTGCCGCCATGCTCATTTCGGCGGTAGTGATGATGATGCCCATAATGTTGCTTTCGGGCATGATGTTTCCTGTGGAAAGTATGCCGAAAATTCTACAGTGGATTTCGGTGATTCCGCCCAACCGCTGGTATGTGGAAGGCGTGGTAAAACTCATGATCATGGGCGCCGATGCAAAATATGTGGTCAAAGAGTTTGCTATTTTGGGCTTTATGGCAATTGTTTTGTTGACGGTGAGTTTGAAGAAGTTTAGTGTTAGAATTAACAATTAATAACCATGCTAAAATACCTGTTAGAAAAAGAATTTAAACAAATTTTCAGGAATGCTTTTATTCCGAAATTGATATTGGCAATGCCTGTAATGATGATGTTGGTGTTGCCTTGGGCTGCCAATCAAGAAATAAAGAATGTAAAGCTAAGCGTTGTGGACAACAACCACAGTGCTGTTTCAGAACGATTGATTAACAAGATTGGAGCTTCGGGTTATTTTCTTTTGAGTGATGTTTCTACGTCTTATAACGAGGCTATGCAAAGTGTTGATGCAGGCAAAGCAGATGTTATTCTTGAAATTCCGCAAGAGTTTGAGAAAGATTTATATAGATCAAGTATGGCGCATGTAATGATTTCTGCGAATGCTGTTAATGGTATGAAAGGCGGTTTGGGAAGTGCGTATCTGTCAGATATCATCAATGATTTTGCGCGAGAATTGTCAGTTGACAATGGAACATTGACGATGAAGAATTCTCAATTGTCAATTATCAATTCTCAATTTAGATTTAATCCAACATTAGACTACAAAGTATTTATGATTCCTGCGCTGTTTGTGATGTTGCTCACCTTGTTAACAGGATTCTTACCTGCACTGAATATTGTAGGCGAGAAAGAGTTGGGCACAACCGAACAGCTTAACGTAACTCCCATGAACAAAGGTGTTTTCATTCTTGCCAAACTCATTCCCTATTGGATTATTGGTATTGTAATTTTAACTGTATGTATGGGACTTGCCACACTGATTTACGGACTGTTTCCAGCAGGCGCTCTTGCCACCATTTACCTCTATGCTGTTGTTTACATTCTTGTAGTATCGGGAATGGGCATAGTAATTTCCAACTATTCCGACACCATGCAGCAAGCGATGTTCGTGATGTTCTTTTTTATGTTAATAATCATTCTGTTAAGTGGATTATTTACCCCCGTAAGCAGTATGCCCAAGTGGGCGCAGTGGGTTACCACCTTCAATCCATTGAAATATTTTATGGAAGTGATGCGCGCCGTTTATCTCAAAGGCAGCAGTATGAGAGAGTTATTGCCGCAATTTTTCGCCCTATGCGGTTTTGCTGTTGTATTTAACGCTTGGGCGGTAATGAGCTATAAAAAAAGTAGATAGTTTTAGTCTCTCCTACGATATGGGTCAATTTTCGGTCTCTAATTCTACCCCACACTCCCCTCCAAACTCACCTCCAACAATTTCTGCGCCTCAGCAGCAAATTCCATCGGTAATTTGTTTAGCACATCTTTGGCATAACCATTAACAATCAGGCTGATGGCAGTTTCTTTGTTTATGCCGCGTTGTTGGCAGTAGAAAAGTTGGTCATCAGAGATTTTTGAGGTTGTGGCTTCGTGCTCCAGTACGGCGCTTTTGTTATAGCAATCGATGTGGGGCCAAGTGTGTGCACCGCATTTATCTCCCATGAGTAACGAATCGCACTGTGAGAAATTGCGCGCATTTTCGGCTTTTTTGGCTACCCGCACCAAACCTCTGTAGCTGTTTTGGCTCTTCCCTGCCGAAATTCCCTTAGAAACAATTAAACTGTGCGTGTTTCTTCCCAAGTGTATCATTTTTGTGCCGGTGTCTGCTTGCTGAAAATTATTGGTGAGCGCAACGGAGTAAAATTCTCCTACAGAGTGGTCGCCTTGCAACACACAACTTGGGTATTTCCAGGTTACTGCAGAGCCTGTTTCTACTTGTGTCCATGATATTTTAGAGTTTGCACCTTTGCAGATGCCGCGCTTGGTGACGAAGTTATAGATGCCGCCATTGCCGTTTTTGTCGCCTGGATACCAATTTTGCACGGTAGAATATTTAACTTCAGCATCTTTAAGCGCCACGATTTCTACAACTGCTGCATGTAGTTGATTTTCATCTCGTTGCGGAGCAGTACAACCTTCCATGTAGCTTACATACGCGCCCTCATCGGCAATGAGCAAGGTACGTTCAAACTGTCCTGTTCCGGAAGCGTTTATCCTGAAGTAAGTAGAAAGTTCCATAGGACAGCGCACCCCTTTGGGGATGTAGCAGAACGATCCTTCGCTGAAAACTGCAGAGTTGAGTGCGGAAAAGAAGTTATCGCCAACAGGTACAACGCTTCCCAAGTATTCTTTTACCAACTCAGGACATTTATGCACAGCTTCCCCAAAAGAACAAAAAATGATTCCCTCTTTCTCCAATTGCTCTGAAAATGTAGTTTTCACGGAGATAGAATCAATCACTGCATCCACAGCAACCTCTGAAAGACGCTGTTCATCTAAAGAGATTCCCAACTTGTTAAAAGTGTCAACCAGGTTTTCATTGATTTCTCCTTTTTTAGCATCCACATTTTTCTTTTTTGGAATAGCAAGGTACGTAATATCTTGATAATTGGGGTTTTGATATGTAAGGTGCGCCCATTCTGGTTCTGACATCGTTCGCCATTTGGCGAATGCTTTTAGGCGAAACTCCAGCAACCATTCCGGTTCGTTTTTGCGTTCAGAAATTAATCGTATAATATCTTCATTCAATCCTTTAGGAAATTCTTCCACATCAATATTAGAAACAAAACCATATTGATATTCAGTGTCAGTGATTTGAGAGATGATGTTTTTAGCCATTGTATTTAAAAAGAAGCGCAAATATAGAAGAAAAAACGGAATGTTTTTAATCCGTTAGTTTCATATTTAGGAAAAAATTAAAAAGCATATTGTTCATAAATCAAATTAGCGTATCCCACCGCTACAATTTCTATGGGAAAATCATAGTTGCTTTTATCAGGATGCATAGTCAACTATGAAGCGATGGAATTATAATACTCTGTATCGCTGCCTCCGAAGTTTTTCTTCCAAATAAGTTTACCTGAATGGTCAAACATCACAATAATGGCATCGGTGCTGCCTTTTCCAGTAGTTTGGTCCCAATCGCCTGAAATAAATTTATCGGAACCACCAACTGCAAGAATGCCGTCCAACGTTTCGCAGACGCCATAAAAGCAATTCCAACCGCTGTTACAGAAGTAAATTGGTCATTCTTCTCTCCCCCTAAGTTATTCTTCCATGTCCCCTCAGCAGTTTGCGCAAAAGTGATTTCAAAAGAAATTGAAAGGAAAATAGATACTATAGGTGCAAATTGTAGGATTTTGTTTTTCATCTGAATAAAATTAAGGGTGCAAACATAGTTTTATTTGGGGTATAGGAGAAATGTGTGGCTAATTTTGCCTGTCTCAATTTTCTTCGAGGCGATATTAGGGGTTTTCATTGTTGAGCGTTTGGAGGATAATTCGGTTTGCCATCGTCTGTCCTAATTCAAATGCTGCCTGATATTTATCTGCAAAAACAGCCTGTTTGTTTTCAACGGGCGTGCCCACTATTTCCCAATTCATGGTTTGCGCAAAGGCGGTTAGTTGTTTTACGGCTGCGCCTGCCCATGTGAACGAGCCGTAGCAAGCGTATAGGCGGTTTTTAATGCCGCGATGCTCAATGGCGCAGAGTAACTTTTCAATCAAAGGATACACGCCACCCATGTAGGTTGGGCTACCCATCACAAGTGCACCAAATTTGAAGATGTCGGACAAAATGAATGAAGTGTCAGTTTGCGAAACATCGTGAATTACAACGTTTTTCACACCGCCGGCAACAATACCTTCGGCAACCGCTTCGGTGAGTTGGCGGGTATGTCCGTACATGGAGCCGTATGCAATTACAACGCCTTCTTCTTCAGGCTCGTAGCGGCTCCATTTGTTGTATAAGCCCACCACTTTCGAGAGTTCTTGTTGCCAAACCGGTCCGTGTGTCGAGCATATGGTTTTAATATCCAATGTGGAGAGTTTTTTCAATGCATTTTGGGTTGGCACACCAAATTTTCCAACTATGCAGGCGTAGTAACGTCGCATCTCATCCCAATATTTGTCGGTATTGAGGTGAACATCCAGATAGTCGCCGTTGTTTGTACCGAACGTACCGAATGCGTCGGCAGAGAAGAGTATCTTGTCGTTGCCTTCGTAAGCCACCATCACCTCGGGCCAGTGTACCATAGGCGCCATGTAAAATGTTAAACTCCTTTCTCCCAGCACTAAACTGTCGCCCTCCTTCACTTCAAACAGTTGCGTATCGATGCCGAAATAACCCTTCAACATATCGAACGTCTTAGCATTTCCAACAATTTGAATATTGGGATATTTCTGTTTTACCAATCCTATACAGCCACCATGATCAGGTTCTATGTGATTTACAATCAGATAATCTATAGCTCTGTTTTTTAAAATAGCATCAATTTTAGCAAAAAAAACATCTGCGCAAGAGAGCTCAACCGTGTCAATAAGCGCTACTTTTTCATCAATAATTAAATAAGAATTATAAGCCACCCCTTGTGGCAATGGTAAATAATTTTCAAACAGATTCTTATGCCGATCATTCACTCCAACGTGAAATATGTTTTTGGCAATAGGTCTTTTGTTGTACATGTGAGGGATAGAATTTAAAGATTTAATAATTTAAAGATTTAATAATTTAAAGATTTAATAATTTAAAGATTTAAGGTTAAAGGTTTTAAATGTTTTCTCCTTTTACTCCTTCTTAAACGATGGTGCATTCTTGGGGGTAATTCCCTTTTTTACTTTATGATAATAGGCATAAGTTAAAGGTTCAGCGTCTTCTGTAATGATTTGAGCCTCCAACACTTCGCCAATGAACAGGATATGGGTGCCCACATCCACTTCATCGGCGAGTTTACACTCAAACCATGCGATGCAATCTTCCAGAACGATAGGAGTTTGTGTGTGTTTTCCGAAGATAAACTCTTGACATTGCTCAAATTTATTAAAGTTTTTTCCTGAGCGAAACCCAAAAGTGCCCATTGTAGTGGGTTTATAATTTTGGTTCAAGACAGAAGCGCTAAACGATTTCGATTCACGAATGAGCGAAGTGGTGAAATTCTCTTTATTGCAGGCTACTATAAGTTTTGCTGGGTCCGCTGTTACCTGCAAAACGGTGGTGGCAATGAATGCGTTCTGTTGTTCCTTATTTCCGGCAGCGACGATGTAAACGCCGTTGGTGAGTTTGGTGAATGTAGTGGAGTTCATAAATGAATAATTTGTAATGAGGGTGCGAAATTAGGAATTTTGTTGGAATAGGGGAAGGGAGAATCCATAGCTCAGGGCAAACAGGTCATTTGTTCATCGTAATGTTTTTTTTTGCAATTACACTCAGAGAGGGAAAAAAGTATATTTTTGCCGTCGGGTAAGTCTCCTACGATCAGCTCCCTTTTAACTCCCCCAGGACAGGAATGTAGCAAGGGTACATCGGTTGTAGCGATGCGATAGAAGTTGCTTACCCTTCTTTATTTTAGATGATATGCTTCTTAAAATCTATCCGCAAAATCCAAATCCAAAAGCCATTCAACAAGTGGCAAACTGTTTGCGCGAAGGCGGAATCGTGATTTTTCCTACAGACACTATTTACGGTATGGGATGCGATATTTATAAACCCAAAGCAGTAGAAAAAATTATCTCTATTTTGGGAGAAGAAAAGAAAAAAAATGCACTTTCTTTTATTTGCCACGACCTTAGCCATTTATCAGATTTTACTACCCCAATAGAAAACCATATTTTTAAAGCCATGAAACGGGCGCTGCCAGGTCCCTATACTTTTATATTAAATGCTAATAATCAAGTACCTAAAGTGATTCATGGATCTAAAAAAACTGTCGGAATCCGTGTGCCCGACAACAGTATCATCCGCGCCATTGTGCAAGAGTTAGGACATCCTGTATTCTCAACTTCGGTGAAAGACGATGATGATATTGTGGAATATACCACTGATCCTGAATTGATTTATGAAAGATACGGAGATTTGGTGGACATCACAGTGGATGGAGGATATGGAGACAATATCCCCTCAACTGTTGTGGATTGTACTTCAGGAGAAATTGAAATTCTTAGAGAAGGAAAAGGAGATTGCTCTATTTTTGAATGATCATAAGAAAAAAACATAAAAAAAATGAAAGAATACACAAAAACAACGACGTTAGTCGCCAAAGGAAAAACAAAAGAAATATGGGGAACAAACGACCATAATGTGGTGATTATGAGAAACCTCTCAAACATAACAGCAGACAATGACCCTAACAAAACAAGAGAGTTTGAAACTAAAGCCATTTCAGCTACCACAACCACTTGTCGCGTTTTTGAACTGCTGGAACAAGCCGGCATCCCTACAGCGTACATGCAGCAACTTTCAGAAACAGAAATTTTAGCAAAAAGTTGTAAAATGATTCCACTTGAAGTGATCGCCCGAAGATATGCTGTGGGAAGCTATCTCAAACGCCACCCTGAACTGGGAAAAGCGGAGGGAAAATTGCCACATCGGTTTCATAGCCTGTGCTTTGAACTCTTTTTGAAAACTACCGGAGGCGGACTGACCATTGACGGAGAATCATTGGTTTCAGGGCTTACACCTGAACAAGATGACCCGTTCATTGAAAACCCGTATGATGAAAGATGGGTGCTTCTTCATCCCAAAACTACAGACAAAACCCCGCTCGGGTACGTAGAATGCGAAAAAGTTTTACCAAAACATATTGGCATGAAACAACTTGAAGAACTCACCCGAAAAACTTTCTTAGTTTTGGAAGGTGCATGGAACAATCTTGGATACAGGCTCATAGATTTTAAAATTGAATTTGGTATGACCGCAGATGGAGCATTAGTGATTGCCGATGTTATTGATAATGACAGTTGGCGGTTGCGCACCACCGATTGGGAAGAGTTGAGTAAACAAGTGTTTCGTGAAGGACACGCACTCAATGAAGTAGAAAATAAATACGCCCGAGTAGCACAGTTAGTTTCACACTTTCGTATCCCCGCACAAACCATTGTTTTCTGGCGTGGTTCAGAAAGCGACAAACTTCCGGAAGTAAGTTGTTTGGCAGGATTGACCATAGAACAACCTGTGGTCTCCGCTCACAAAAAACCCTCTTTAGCTATGGAAGAACTGGAAAGATTACACACGGTTTACCCTGAAGGAGGCGTAATTATTGCCTTGGTGGGGATGAGCAACGGACTGGGTCCCATTTTGTCGGCAAGAACCGACTGGCCTGTGATTTCCGTTTGCACCACCGCCAACGAGCATCCTGAAGATGTGTGGAGCAACCTCCGCATGCCGAGTGATGTCCCCAATTTAACAGTGCTTTCCCCAAAAAATGCCCTATTATCGGCTTTTGATATTTTAGGTCAGAAAAATCCTGCAATATACGCGCATAGGAGGTTGGCGATTGAGGCATTGGACAAGTAGTTTTTATTATAGATATTAGTTTTTTGTTTTTTGCTGCATCTTTTTAGGGACAATAAATCAAAGCAATGGTAGAGTAAGTACCTTGATTGCTCGGTTTTTCAAAAGTAAACTAACCGCAAAAGTTTACACTTTACCAAAAACTTCCTCAAAAGCGTAAACGCCTGGATGTTTGCTTAACCATACCGCTGCTTTTAGAGCCCCATGAGCAAAGGCATCACGCGTAAGGGCGCTATGTTTAATCTGAATAATGTCTTCAGGCGATTCGTAAGCTACTATATGATCTCCTACCACCTCACCTTCTCTGTAAGAGGTGATTGGAATTGTTATTTGAGGATCAAACTGAGATAAAATAGTTTGCTGAATGGTGAGAGCAGTACCGCTGGGCGCATCTTTTTTGTGAAGATGATGTGTTTCCTCAATGGAAGCCTTGTATTGCGGGTGCCTATTCATTTGTTGGGCAAGCCATTCATTTATTTTTAAAAAAATATTGGCTCCAATCGAAAAGTTAGAACCATAAACAAAAGAAAGGGATTTGTTGTGCCACTGTTTTAAAAAAAAATCCTGCTGCTCTTTCCATCCGGTAGTACCGGAAACCACTGGGATACCCGCTTCAAAGCATTTGGACAAGTTAGACAAAACTGCTTGCGGAGTAGAAAACTCAATTGCCACATCACAAGTGGTCAGTTCTTTCTCTTTGTTTAGCCAATCTTGCTCATTATCAATAATTACAGTATTTTGAAAATCATAAAGGGGAGCTAAACGTTCTATCGCTTTACCCATTTTTCCATATCCTATAATACCTAATTTCATAGTTAAAACTTTACAATGAGCGCCAAACTGGGTGTGGTGTTTCTAAATACGGGATTGTATTCTATTTTAGGTTTTACACCCAGCGATAAATTATCTGAAATATCATAGTAAAACAAATGTGCATCCACGCAGGCATCTAAAATGCTCAGTGCATAAACAATAACACATGCAGCCACACAAATTTCCATATTTTTCCGGTAACGCTCTCTTTCCTGAGAGATAATGTAATCTGTCTTATTCGCTAAGTCAGGGTTAAAATTTGCTATATAACCTTCCTCCTTTGATCTTATTCTTTCAATATTTTCTTTTTTATATAGGGTGGATAAATCAGCATAGTAATATATTAAGAAGGCAGTCGCACCCAAACCGCCATAAACAATGGGAAGTTTCCAATACTTTTTATTATAAATTTGACCGGCGCCAGGAACTAACGCCAACCACGAAGCCTTTTTCGGACTGTGTTTTTTTACCACTACCGTATCTCTTGGGGAGGAACTATCGATTTGCGCTTTGCAATTAGAAATTGAAAATATTGAAATAGAAATGTAAAATGTACAAAAAAACAATACTATTTTTTTCATTACTACATTTTGATATTTAACTCAGTGATTGTATGATGGTTTTCAATTCTTCATTAGAATTAAACGGAATAGAAATTCTTCCTTTTCCTGAAATATCTTTTTGAATGGAAACTTTACTTTTTAATTTATCTGATAATTTTCTTGAAAAATCCATAACATCATCGGGGAGAGTTACTTTAACTTTTGTTTTAGCCGGTTTTAGTTCGGTGGTATATTTCTTTACAATGGCTTCGGTTTCTCGCACAGAAAGTTGATTTTTAATGATCTCTTTCAATATTTTCTTTTGAAATTCAATATCTTCTACAGCCACTAATGTTCGAGCATGAGCCATGGATATCTGTTTCTCACAGATTGCCTGTTGTGCTTCTTTCGTAAGGCGCAGCAGTCGCAGATAATTAGTTACTGTGGCGCGTTCTTTTCCAACCTTTATACTCAATGCTTCATGCGATAAATCGCATTCATTTAAAAGTCGTTGGTAGGTAAGTGCTATTTCAATGGCGTTCAGATCTTTTCGTTGAATATTTTCGACTAATGCCATTTCTAATGTTTGCACTTCGTCAACAGTACGCACGTAAGCAGGAATGTCTCTTAATCCTGCCAACAACGAAGCGCGATACCTTCGCTCACCCGATATGATTTGGTATTTTCCATTTTGAACAGGTCGTACGGTAATGGGCTGAATAATCCCATAAGATTGAATAGAGAGCGCCAGTTCCTGTAAAGATGTTTCATCGAAATCTTTACGGGGCTGTAGTTCGTTTACTTCAATAGAATCTAATCGAATCATGGTATTTGCATCTGAGGAAACTCTTAACAGAGAATCGGTTGCAATAGGAAGGTCGGTGCCTCCCAACAAGGATCCTAATCCTCTTCCTAATCTATTGGGTTGTTTTTTATCCATGATATTTACGATTGAGGGGTATATCCGTTCTTTAATAACACTTCTTTTGCCAAGTTCAAATAATTAATGGTGCCTTTTGATTTAATATCATATAAAATGATAGGCAGGCTGTTGCTGTGTGCTTCACTAATACGCACATTTCTACCAATTACTGTTTCAAAAACAATGTTTTTGCAGTATTGCTTCACATCAGCCACTACAGCATTAGAGTGGGCAGTGCGTGCATCATACATGGTAAGCAGAATGCCCTCAATACCTAATTGGGGGTTCATGCCGTTTTGAACAATCCGAATGGTGTTCAGCAGTTTCCCCAGTCCTTCTAAGGCAAAGTATTCACATTGCACAGGGATAATTACAGAATCAGCTGCCACTAAAGCATTTACTGTGATTAATCCTAAGGAAGGAGCGCAATCAATAATAATAAATTCGTATTCATTTTTAATTGATTGCAAAACATCACGCAGGCGGTATTCTCTTCTGTCAATGCTAATCATCTCGATTTCAGCACCAATCAAGTCAATATGAGAGGGAATTATATCTAAATTTGAGGTGCAAGTTTTTTTTACGATATCAGAGACATATTGGTTTCCCATTAAGGTATCGTAAATACAAAATTCAACATCTTTTTCTTCCACACCCACGGCTATGGTGGCGTTTGCTTGCGGATCTGCGTCAATCAGCAAGGTTTTGTGTTCCAAAACAGACAAAGAAGCCGCCAAATTGACGGCTGTTGTGGTTTTTCCTACCCCTCCTTTTTGATTAACAACGGCAATAATTTTTCCCATTTTTATACGTCTAAATCTTCAAAATTAATATCTGATGATTCGTTGTTTTCAAATCTTTGATTTTCGGAAGCGAACAAACTATCATCAGGGAGTTGTCCTGTTTCAATGAAATTTAAAATGGCGCCTAATGCGTTTTGAAATTTTTCAAAATCTTCTTTATACAAGAATAGTTTGTGTTTTTCATAGCTAAACAACCCTGTATCAGGGTTAAATCTGCGTTTACTTTCTGTAATTGTCAGGTATTTTTCTTCTGCTTTCGTGGTTTTTACATCAAAAAAGTAGGTGCGTTTTCCCGCTCTCACTGCTCTTGACAATACTTCGTTTTTTTCAAATTTTTCCATCGCTACATGTTTTTTGGTTAATTATTTTATTAATGATATGAAATAACGGATAGATTTATAGGATTAGTATAAAAAGTGCGGCAAATTAACTTATTTTTTTGTAGCTTCGGTTTGTTTTTTTAAAGAAAATATTCAAAATGGAGTAGCTATACACTTAAAATATTAATTGTTTTTATTGAAACATCGTGTTTCTGTATTGCTTAATTTCGGACTGTATTTTAAATCCATGAAATTGTCAATGAGTAGAAATAGGAGGAGGCTATGAATTGTGAATATAGAGTTGGCGGGAAGTAATTTTTTTTCAAAAAATATTTCGAATCCATTAACAAAAAAAAATATTTTTGCAATCGTATTTTTCTACTTTTGCACCCTTAAAATATTTATGACCAATTAATACAATAACCTTTATGAAAAAATTAATCTTCTCGGCGGTATTATTATTTATATCCGCCAACCTTATGCAGACTTTTGCATGTACCAATTTCATTGTTACAAAAGGCGCCAGCAAAGATGGCTCCGTTATGGTTTCATACTCAGCAGATTCCCATACTCTATATGGGGAACTCTATCATTGGCAAGCCGCCACCTATCCTGCCGGCACCATGATGGATGTTGTTGAATGGGATTCAGGCGCCAAGTTGGGGCAAATTCCGCAAGCGCTACGCACCTACAATGTGGTAGGCAATATGAATGAACATCAAGTGTGCATTGCGGAAACTACTTACGGTGGTTTGAAAGAATTGGAAACTTCCAATGGAATAATGGACTATGGCTCTTTGATTTACATTACTTTGCAACGTGTGAAAAGCGCACGTGAAGCCATAAAATGTATCAGCGACTTGTTAGACAACCACGGCTATGCAAGTTCAGGAGAATCTTTCTCCATTATTGACAAAAACGAAGCTTGGATTTTTGAATTGATCGGCAAAGGCGAAGCCATGTTTGATGCCAAAGGCAAGCCGCTGAAAGGCTGGACCAAAGGTGCTGTGTGGGTAGCACGCCGCATCCCCGATGGTTATGTAAGCGGACACGCCAATCAAGCGAGAATCACCACTTTTCCCTTAGCCAATGGCACTACTTCTATTACAAACAAACAGTTCGATAAATTGTATAATGTTGATGTTGAAACTATTTATTCATGGGATGTTATCTCATTTGCCAAACTTAAAGGCTTATATCCCAAAGAGGCTCCCGATGCCCAATTCAGTTTTTGTGATATTTATGCACCCATAGATTTCAGTGCTGCTCGCTATTGCGATGCACGCGTGTGGGCAGGCTTCTATCGCCTTAATAAAATAGAAATGGCTAAATATGAGAACTATGCACGCGGTGACGATTTGTCCAATCGCTTTCCATTGTGGATTAAACCGGCACAAAAAGTGGACGTGCGCCAAGTGATGCTGCTGATGCGCGACCATTACGAAGGAACATCCATGGATATGAGCAAAGATTTGGGCGCAGGTCCTTTTGAGTGTCCTTACAGATGGCGCCCCATGACTTGGGAACTTGACGGGCAAAAATATGTACACGAACGCGCTACCGCAACCCAACAAACAGGCTTCTCTTTTGTAGGGCAATCCCGCAGCCATCTTCCTGATGCTCTCGGCGGAATCCTCTGGTTTAGCGTGGATGATGTTGCCAGCACCTGCTATGTACCCATTTTCTGCTCTATCACCAAAATTCCCGAACCCTTCAGAGAAGGAAACGGTTCTATGATTGAGTATTCTGCTACCTCCGCCTTTTGGACTTTTACCAAAGTGAGTAATTTTGTCTATTCTCGCTATAATTCTATGATTAAACATGTTATTGAAAAACAAGAAAAATGGGAAAATCAAAGTATCCACGATATCAACAACATGGAAGCGCATCTTATTGATATATATAAAATTGATCCTGAAAGAGCCATTGCACAACTTACCAACTTCTCAAGCCAACGCACGAACGAAGTAGTAAACGAATGGAACAAGCTATATGAGTATTTATTAGTTAAATACCATGATGGCAATATTAAAAAAGAAGAAAACGGAAAATTCATCACCAACGGCACTGAAAAACCTCAAGTGGCATTCCCCGAACAGCCCAGATACCCCGATAGTTGGTATCGTATGATTGTGAATGATTGTGGACCGAATATTTTAATGATTAGATGATTTGATGATGTGGTGGATTTAATTCTTAATTCGTAATTTTTAATTCGTAATCATGTTTTCCATTTCCTTAAACCAAAAACTCACCTCATTAAATACACCAATTGTTATGGGAATCCTCAATGTTACTGAGGATTCCTTTTTTGATGGAGGACGGTATGTTACGGAGGATGCGGTTTTGAAACGTACGGAACAAATATTGGAGGAGGGGGCAACCCTGATTGATTTGGGCGCAGTTTCTACCCGCCCCAATGCGGTTGTTTCAGATGAAGATGAAGAGTTTGAAACTGTTAAAAAATACTTACGGCTCATCTTTTCCCGTTTTCCTAAAGCGCATGTTTCGGTGGATACCTTTCGAGCAAAGGTAGCGGAGATGGCTATTGGTGAGGGTGCTGCCATGATTAATGATGTATCAGGCGGCGCCGACTCTGAGATGTTTGATGTGGTGGGAAAACATTCAACGCCATACGTTCTTACACATAATAATCGTACCACCCCACTCTCAACTAAAGAATTGATACCCAATATGCTTTCATTTTTTGGGAATGCTATTGAAAAATTGATCGCAAAAGGCGTTAAAGATATTGTGATTGATCCCGGATTTGGATTTGGTAAAACAGTGGAACAAAACTTTCACTTGGTCAATCAGTTAGAAACGTTTTCTATTTTAAATTTTCCTATTTTGGCAGGCATCTCAAGAAAATCTATGATTAGGGAAGTTTTGGGCACTTCTGTTGCGGATTCTTTAACCGGAACTACGACATTAAACACGATACTTATTTCTCATGGCGCCTCCATTCTAAGGGTGCATGATGTGAAACAGTGTATGGAAATCATTAAAATAATGAACCTACTTCATTCATTATAATACACATATATTGTATTGCATTATGGCTAAAGTTAAAAAATCTTAATTTCAAATTTTCAAACATTTTATTTATATTTTTGCCGCGCTATTTTAAAGCATTTTTAATCTAAATTAGTTTTAAAGCATTTATTTATTCATTTAAAAAAAATTATTTATGAAAAAACTTATGATTTTATTGGCTGTTGCTTGCCTCGTATTTGTTTCCTGTGGACCAAGAACTGAAAAAGCATCTGAAGTAGCTCCTGAAGAGAAAACTTTTAGCCTATCTCCTGAACAAGAAGCCATGCTTGAAAGTTGGGATATGTGGGCTGAATTAACTGAAGAACAACAAGTAGCTCTTGTTGGCGACATGAAAGTTTTCCTTGATGAGTGCAAAGCAAAATGTGAAGCTAAATGCCATGAAGAAGGCAAAGTTGCTGAGGACCCTAAAGAAGAATGTCCTGAAAAAGCAGCTAAATGTGCTGAGTTCAAAGCCAAATGGGAAGCTTTTGAAGTATTGTCTTTAGAAGACCAAAAAGCGATGATTGACCAAGCCCTTGAATGCGCCAAAGCATGCTGCAAAGAAAAAGCAGAAGGCTGCTGCGATAAGAAACATGAAGGTTGCGAAAAGAAACACGAAGGTTGCGATAAACACTAAAAGATGATTAGTCATCGCAAAAACAAAAAGGGCGTCAACTCATTGATGCCTTTTTTTGTTTATCATGAAAGAATTTTTTATAATAGAGAAACAAAATATTTAAAAAAATACAGAAAAAATTTCATTTAGGGCATTTTCATGCCGTTATTAAACATTTCTACTATTTTTTTCAAATGCAGCTATATTTTCGCGGAACTGTTACAAATCATGACACCATTTGTAGCTACAGAGAAATAAAACTGTAGAAGTGAGCATTCTGTTTAGGAATGCTCACTTTTTATTCAACAAACCAGCATTTTAATAAAAGTAGCAAAACTACAATTTTATTACCATTTGCACTTTTACTTCCGTCTTGTGCGGTGCATCAATCAACTCCAATCCACTACTGATTTGATTTTTGTTAAAAAACAACAATCGCGAAATTTTGCCTTGGATTTCAAAGCGATTGCCTTTCCATTTAAGAATGAAGTAGCTTTTGCAACCTCTATAATAATAGCTGTTTATGGTGAAAGTATAAGAGAGATCGTTCTCATAAGCATACAACCGTTCATCATACGTATCGGTATCAAACAAAGCCAATCTGAGTTTAAAATCCAAACCTATTTTAGCAATATTAATACCAACATCCTGATAAACAAGCATTCCAAACAAATCTTCATTTTTATGAGTATTTTTATTATATATACCGCTTATTTCCGATTTGAATTGTAAATATTGTAAAAAAGTATAGGAGAAAACAACACGCAAACGATGTTGCTGTGTTTCTAAAATTTGATTATAAGGTTGTTCTTCTTTGAAATTTTTATTTTGTGTTTTGTAGGTGTAACGCACCAACAAAGCGCAATTTCTCGTCAAAGCCATGTCAAATAGCAAGGAAACGTCAATGTAGGGTATAGGCTTGTCTATCAAATACTTTAACCAATGAAATTGATAAATGTCGAAAAGCGCTGTCATGTTAATTTTTTTTGAAAGTATGATTTCTGAAGTTAACAACAATCCTGTTTCATTGTTCAGTTTGCTGTTTTTGGAATAGGGTTTTCCATCAAGAGCTGCAAAATTTTTACTATAATGTCGGAATAATGCAGCGCATTTTATTCGCGGATCTACTTTAAAAATAGCACCTTGTAAAATCCCATAGCCTTTTGTACTACTCGCGGCAAACTCTCCAAAAAGGATGTGGTGCTTTATTAACACCTGATAATCAACACTTATATTGCACAATCCTTTTCCCGAAAAATCAAAATATTGATAGGGTTTTGTGGAGGGTAATACAGGCAAGGAAAATTCGCTTCTCATCACTTGTGTCCCCACTTTAAAGGGTTTGAAATTAGCATGAAAGTGTACACCATACACTCTGTTAAACAAGGCATTGCGTTTTTTTAGTTCTGCTTCAGTACGATATAGTCCCGTACTGGAAATAGCACCCTCAAAGGCAAGTTGCTCCGGCTCTACCTCAACAACATTCCCGTCATAGAAGCGATGCCCATAAAAAAGGGTTCCGTTATATTTGTAATTTCCTAATTGCAAAGCAATTCCTCGCAAAAAATTGCTTTGGCTCATGGCAGTAACCGGACGCAACACGGCACCTGTTTTTCTGATTTCTCCTGAAGCGTTGTTCATGAACCCGTTTCCCATAATCATGCCTTGCCCAAAATGTAGCCGGTAATCGCCCGCAATCACCGACTGCAAAATTCCGATTTTTTTCACCTGTAAATGAACAGAATAAAATCCAAAGCCTTGTTTTTGTGAACCTTTAAAAAACTCTTCGCCGGCGTTTTTCTTCCCTGAAAAGCCTAACGTAATATGCTCGCTTGCAGAGAAATTATAGCGAAAAACGTATTGTTGCGGGGTTCCAACATAATGGGTCGTTCGATTTTTATCGTAACCGGCTTTCTTTTCCAACACTTGCGCATAGCGCATTAGCAGTTTGTGTTTGGGATGTTTAAACAACGATTTAAAAGTTCGTTTAAGTGCTTTATCAACCGCTACTGCCGTAATGTAAGGCGCTAATAGCTGCACATATTCAACGGTGAACCCCTCCACCGAAGCCAATTCATAAACGGAAACTAAAAAACCATTTTCGGCGATATATTTCTGGAGTTGATAGTATTGATAATCTGAAATCTTCAGGATTGAAAAAGCTACATCGGGAGCTAAATCATTAATGTTAATTTTTTCAAGAGTTTCGTAAAATTCGGATAGTTCTTCAATGAAGTCGGTTTCTTCTTCAATACTAAGGTATTCGAAGTCTTCAAAAAAGGTTTCTTCAAAGTAGATTCGAGAGGAAGTGGAATCTAATTGGGCTTGTAAAGTGAATGGGAAGAAGAGGAGGAGAAAGAGGAGGCGTTTTTTCATGAGTATTCATTTTATTTGAAAAGATAGACTATACTTACCATTGGTGAAAACCCCACCCTGTAATCAAAACTCCCCCCTACATCAAACTCCACGCTCTTCCACCAAAAAGAAAACCGTGTTCCCACTCTCTTTAAGGAAAAATCCATCAAAAATCCATAGAATTTATCTTTAAAACAGATCGTTCCGGAAATATCAAAGACTCCGGGCAATTGCTTGGATGCTACTAACGCCAACAGCACTTTTTCATTAATTTTATAATCCAACATTAACATATATAGCATCGGAATTTTTTCATTTCCTGTTACACCATACTTCAAATTAGTAGGGTTATAAGCAGATACGCCTATGCCAACTTTTTGCGAGATTTGCCCATAGAGCGACAAATCGAAAGTAAAGGAGCTTTTTTTTGGGTAACTTTCAGCATGATGCAAAAGATAATGCGCTTGTAGCCCAAAAGATACCCGTTTGGCAAATACCCGTGCATAACCGGAAGATAATGTAAAGATGCCATACTTGGAATACCCAAAATGTGAAACGGTTAATGCAACGCTGTTGGCTTTAATCGTATAAACTCCAGATAGCGTTGTGGTACACAACTCCTTGAGTAGAAATTGGTTTTGCGAGGAAAGCGAGACCGTCCCTCCCGAAAGCCAAGGGTGCGCTGAAAAATTTTGGCTTTGATTATGAAAAAGAAAATAATCTGTAACAGAGAAAGGCTCTTTCTGAGCAAGAACCATAGGGCTAATGAGACTGAAGAATAGCAGCAAGCACCAACTAATGAGTAGTTTACGAGACATGGCAGATGATTTTAGTTTGTATTAGTAATTCGCGGCAAATATACAACACAAAAAAAGGTTTTCAGAAAAAAATGTGATTTTTTTTTGTTTTAATTTTCAGCAATATATGATTTTATTACTTAAAAACCAAATAAATCTCAACAACCTAACTCTCAAATCGCAAGAAGCCATTGCGCAGGCGCAGTTGGTGGCACACAGTCAAAAACATTTAATAGCTTTAATAGAAGTGGATGTCAATGTGGTTCCTTATTTGCTTAAAAAATTGGATGCAAATCCTAAAATGATTTTGCAGAATGTTGAAAAATAGATACAATCGCTGGCTGTATCATTGCAGAATTTTATGTTTATTTGCCAAAAAAAATTATGAATAAAAATCTCATTATCGGATACCTGTTGCTTTTATCTTTTACATTATCAGCCCAAAAACAGCCATTTTCTATTTTTGACCCTGATTTAAAAATAGCCAATCAAATGAAAATGGAGGAGTTGAAAAACTCAAAAGTGGATGAATATTTATATCTTTTATGTGATAAAGGGGGAACCAAACTCACCGGCTCTTCGGGGATTTTGCGCACCGACACCCTTGCCTTGCTGGAAATGCAGATGTTAGGGCTTGAAAATGTACGCATAGAACAAGCAAAAAAGTGGGAGCGCGGCGGCTGGGAACTCAATAAAGCCTACATGGCAATGTGTGCGCCCTACTACATGCACTTTTATCCAGCACCCGTTGCATGGACAGGTGGCACAAATGGAGTACTCTTTGACAAAGTTCACTATTTCTCCGCCACAACGCCGGAAGAGTTGGCGCAATTGAAGGGTTTTTATACCGGAAAAATAGTGCTCATGCCCGATGTGACGCAGTATCAAATCAACTTTAAATCGTTAGCCTCCACATATACCGATGAGCAACTAAAAGAGATGGAATATCAGCCCATTACAACTCCAAAAAAAAGAATTGGAATGCCCACAAAAAACAGTTTGTTAACCTATCAGGAAGTTTTACAATTTTTAAGAAATGAAAAAGCCGCTGTGATTATTCATGAAAATGGAGATTTTAATGTGCCGGTAATTACGTTCTTTCCGCATCAAATGGGCAATGAGATTACGCCTTGCGAAATCAATATTACCTCCGAACACCATGGCTTAATGCAGCGTTTGATAGAAAATGGCGAAATAGTGAAATTAGAAATTGAAATTGATGTTGAATTTATTAACGATGAAAGCATTTACTATGTAGTGGGTGAGATTAAGGGTGTTGACCCCAAATTGAAGGACGAATTAGTGCTTATTGGCGCACATTTAGATGGCTACCCAATGAATAATGGCGCAGGCGACAACGTTACCAACTGTGTAGCCATTTTGGAAGCCATGCGCATCCTTAAATCCTTAGATGTTAAACCGAAAAGAACCATCCGAATGATTCTATGGAATGGCGAGGAGGTGGGGTTACATGGCTCAAAAGGATATGTGCAAAAATATGTTAAAGATACAGAGGGCAAGAAACTGAGCGAATACGACAAGATTTCTGCCTATTTCAATGCCGACTATGGTCCCGGAAAATTCAGGGGCATCTCCACCCAAAACAATCTGGCGTTAGAGCCACTGTTTAAGGAGTGGGCACAGCCTTGGCACCACTTGGGTTTTACAACTGTTATTCACCGCAATTACACCAGCACAGACCATGTTACGTTTGACGAAGCCGGTATTCCCGCCTTCCAATTCATCCAAGATCCGTTGGAATGGGGGCGTGGTTCCCATCGAGTCATGGATTTCTTGGAGAGGTTAGTACCGGATAATATCCGTCATAATGCCATTATTATGGCGTGGTTTGCGTATAAAACAGCAAATTTGGAGGAGAAATTGGTGCGGAAAGAATTTTAAACCTCCTTACACTCTTCGTTTCCAATCAAAATTGGTTGCTAACTCCTAATTGCTATCCTTTAAAATTTCTATTCTCAGCATATTAAGTGCTGCCATAGCGGCGCGTTTAATAATCACTTCGCGCCCGCCGTTTTTGCCGAAAAGATACTTTTGTGTTACCACTCTGGTGGGCGTAGCTACAGCAATCCATACTAAGCCGATGGGTTTTTCTTCTGTGCCGCCGTTGGGTCCCGCAATACCCGAAGTAGCTACGGCATAATCTACTTCAAACAAGCTCATGGTATTCAACGCCATGTCGTTCACCACAAACTCGCTGACTGCGCCGTGTTTCTTTAGATTTGTTTCCCGCACATTGAGCACATCTTGCTTTATTTCATTGGAATAGGAAACAATAGAGCCTTCAAAAAACAGGGAACTGCCTGATAGTGACGTGATGAGGTGTGAGATATAACCGCCGGTGCAACTCTCGGCAATTGCAAGTTTCTTTTTCCTATTCTTTAATAGCTTTGCAACCACTTCAACCAAGCTTTCTCCCTCTGTTGAAACTAGATAAGGCTGAATAATCTTTACCAATGCAGGCAGTTGTTCTTCAATGGCTGTTTTTGCCAACTTTTCCTCTTCTGCGCGTGCAGTGAGCCGTAGCAACACTTGCCCGGGTGAGGGTAGATAGGCTAAGGATAGATGCTGAGGCAGTGCATTTTCCCAATCTTCAATTTTTTGGGCTAACAGACTCTCTCCCACGCCGGAGGTCAGTATGTTTTTATGTACAACCGCGTGAGCGCCTTTGTACTTTTCTTTCAATAAAGGAATTACCGATTCCAAAAGAATTGCCTGCATTTCGAAAGGCACGCCTTGCAGGGCAATTAAAGTCTTGCCTTCTTTTTCTATCCACAAGCCAGGGGCAGTGCCGTTTTTGTTGTGCAGCACAGTGGCGCCTGCTGGAATTTCAGCCTGTTTTCTATTGATTTCGCTGGCTTCTAAACCTCTATCTTCAAACATCTTAACCACCGTTTCCAGTGTAGGTTGGTGTACTTCAAACTCCAAGTTAAAATATTGGGCTATCACATTTTTGGTCTTGTCGTCTTTGGTGGGACCAAGCCCGCCGGTAGTGATGAGCCAGTCGGTTTCTTTAAAACTATCTGTAATAGCTTGTAATATAGCATCCGGCGCATCCGCAATGACGATTGATTTTTGAACTTCAACGCCCGTTTCTGTCAATTTCTCAGCAATAAATGCGGCATTGGTATTGATGGTTTTTCCAAAGAGGAGTTCGTTTCCGATGTTGATGATGTGCATAGTGAAAATTTTGTGGCAAAAATATTGAAAAATATCTGCTTTTTTTGCTTCCATTGCAGTATGTGTAACAATTCTCTAAAATAATATATTTTTGTCGCACTATTTTTTAATAGAAAAACTATGCCAACTGTGTTAACCTTATTTGGAATGCGATTTTATTATTGGTCGCGTGACCATGAACCAATTCACATACATGTAAAAAAAGGAAATGCTGAAGCACGTTTTGTTGTAGAGCCGGAAGTTGAACTTAAACTCAACATGGGATTTAAGCCTCACGAATTGGCGATTGCAGAAGAAGTAATTAGAGACAATCAAAAATATATGATAGAACACTGGAATTTATTTTTCAAAAAAAATAATGAAATATGAAAACAGTAACTAAACTTTGGTTTGACAATGAACGGATTTTTTTAGAAAACACTTCTGGAAAAATTTGCAGCCAGCCGATGCGATTTTATCCGCGATTGCTGCAGGCAAGCGAGGAACAACGTGCAGCGTGGACTGAATCTTATTTCGGACTTCATTGGGAAAATATAGATGAAGATATTAGCTTTGAAAGTTTTACATGGAACGACAATGACCCGCTAACGTTATATCACCAAACATAAACGATGAACCTTTTTGTTCTCTCCAAAGCCCTTCTTAAATCTGAACAAAGCAACTACGCCAAGCCCATTGTTAAGATTACCATTGCCGGCGTGGCGTTAGGTGTAACGCTCATGCTTTTAGCGCTTTTTATTACTGCAGGGTATAAAAAAGAGATACGCAATAAAATGGTGAGTTTGGGTGCGCATATCAGAATTTCGAGTGTGGAACAAAACTATTCTTTTGATTTGTTGCCTTTTGATAGAAATCAACCATTTGTCAATGAATTGTCAAAAAATCCTCACGTAAAAAACATGCAATTCTATGCCACAAAAGTAGGAATTTTAAAGGTTTCCGATCAAGTGGAAGGTATTGTGCTGAAAGGCATTGACTCCACTTTCTCGTGGGATTTGTTTCAAACACACATCATGGCAGGAAATCCGCTACTTTATCATTCCGATTCGGTTAGCAATAAGATACTTATATCGAAAACGTTGGCTTCAAAGTTACAATTGCAAATTGGCGACAAAGTGGGCGCCTATTTTGTGCAAGAACCGCCACGCCAGCGCAGTTTCGTTGTAGAGGGTATTTACCAAACAGATCTTCCCGAGGTGGATAACCGCTTTGTGTTGACAGACTTGCGGCATGTTCAAAAACTAAACGACTGGACACCCGAACAAATCAGCGGCATTGAAATCCTGATTGATAATTATAATCAATTGGATGTTTTAGGCAAACAGGTACATCATGAAATTCCCTACAACCTGAAAGCAGAAACCATTAAACAACTCTACCCCAATATTTTTGAATGGCTGGCGCTCTCCGACACCAATGCCATCGTATTGCTCATTATCACCATCATTGTTTGCATCATTACCATGATTTCCACATTTTTCATCGTTGTTTTGGAACAAACAAAAAATATAGGCATTTTAAAAACGATGGGGTTGAATCACAAACAAGTGGTTAAACTATTTCTAATTATCGCCTCAAGGCTTATTTTGCGCGGCTTGTGCTGGGGAAATATCATTGGACTTGGAATAGGTATACTGCAAACCACTCTACACATCATACCTTTAGACCCTGCCGTTTACTATGTTTCTTACATTCCCATAGCTATTCATTCTGTAACAGTACTATGGGTAAACCTGCTTGTTTTCTCGGCGTGCCTGCTCACCTTGCTGTTGCCTGCAATTTATATATCCAAAAGAATTTCGCCGGTTGAGGCAATTAGGTATGATGTTTAACGTTTACCCCCTCACCTCATATCATTCACCTCCACCCCCAAAAAATCATTCTTGTTAAAAGTAAATTGACGATCATCCACTTCAGGGTTTGGGGCAAATTTAGAGACAGTGTATGTTATGGTGGTTCCATCCAATTCGTACATCACAACTTGTTGAATATAAGAGGTCGTTTTATTAATAAAGAGTCTCATTTTGTAAAACGCAGCTTGTTTTTTAGGTGTTAAATCCACAATAATCACTTTGTTTTTTAGGAGTTCATCTTCGCGAATCACTTTTGCCGTATATTCTTTATTCCAGCCATTTAGCATTTTTACGGGATGAAACATCGCAAATTCATCATCTTCAGCTTCAAAGATGGAGGCTTCATTGGTGTTTTTTTGGTAATTCCACATTGTAACTCCATCATTGGCAATAATTTGATCTTCAAACGTTAGATAATATTTTTCTTTTTTTACCAACAAAATACCTTCAAAATTGTGGAGTTTCTTTTCTTTTGCTTCAACAGTTACGGTAAAATTAAACGAAAACGTAGCGAGAGCGTTGTATTTTTGAGCGGTTTTTTCCAAGACTGATGCGGCAGTTGGCGGCGCACTTTGAGCAAAAATGGCGCCTGAAAGCAAAAAGAGGAAAAGTAGAATTGTTCTATTAAACATTATTTTCTATGTTAAATTGTTACTTTAACGCTTTGGTTTTCATTTTATTTTATCAATTTTTTATAGCGAATCCGTTTCGGTTCAATGTAACCTAAGCGTTTCTTTTTGTTTTCTTCATAATCGGTGTAGTTACCCTCGAAGAAATAAACTTGCGAGTCGCCTTCAAATGCGAGGATGTGCGTGCAAATCCGGTCTAAGAACCAGCGGTCGTGAGAGATAACCACGGCGCAGCCTGCAAAGTTCTCCAATCCTTCTTCCAAAGCGCGTAACGTATTCACGTCTATATCGTTTGTAGGTTCGTCCAGCAACAGCACATTGGCTTCCGATTTGAGGGTGAGCGCCAAGTGCAAGCGATTGCGTTCCCCGCCCGACAGTACGCCCGACTTCTTGTTCTGGTCTTGTCCACCAAAATTGAAACGGGAGATGTAGGCGCGCGAGTTGATGAGCCGTCCGCCCATCATCATCTGTTCGTTTCCCCCCGACACCAATTCCCACACTGTTTTCTCTGGGTCAATCTCCACGTGTTGTTGGTCAACATAGCCCACTTTCACGGTTTCGCCCACTTTAAACTCCCCTGCATCAGGCTGTTCCAAACCCATGATGAGGCGGAAGAGGGTGGTTTTTCCCGCACCGTTTGGTCCAATAATGCCCACAATGCCATTGGGCGGCAGCGAAAAGTTCAAATCTTCAAACAACAATTTCTCGCCAAACGCTTTCGAAACTTTCACGGCATCAATCACATTGCTTCCCAAACGCGGTCCGTTGGGGATGTAGATTTGCAGTTTTTCTTCGCGTTCTTTCACATCTTCGTTCAACAGTTTATCATACGCATTTAAACGGGCTTTTCCTTTCGATTGGCGGGCTTTTGGCGACATGCGCACCCATTCCAACTCACGTTCCAGCGTTTTCATCCGTTTCGATTCCTGTTTTTCTTCCTGCGCCAAACGTTGTGTTTTTTGCTCTAACCACGAAGAATAGTTGCCTTGCCAGGGGATTCCCTCGCCCCTGTCCAATTCTAAGATCCAGCCGGCAACATTGTCTAAAAAGTAGCGGTCGTGGGTAACGGCAATGACCGTTCCTTTATATTGTTGCAGGTGCATTTCTAACCATTCTACCGATTCGGCGTCAAGGTGGTTGGTGGGTTCATCCAGCAACAAAATGTCGGGTTCGGAGAGCAGCAGGCGGCACAGCGCCACGCGGCGGCGCTCGCCACCGGACAAGTTCTTCACTGGTGTTTCCGGATCGGGGCAGCGCAAGGCATCCATGGCGCGCTCCAATTTGTTGTCTAACTCCCACGCATCATACTGCTCAATCAGCTCCGTTAATTCTCCTTGACGTTCAATAAGTTTCGACATTTCATCATCGCTCATCTCTTCCATAAACTTCATGTTCACGGCGTCGTATTCAGCTAGAATATCCACCACTTTTTGCACGCCCTGTTTCACCACTTCTATGGCGGTGAGGGCATCGTCCATTTCGGGTTCCTGTGTCAAATAGCCCACCGTGTAGCCGGGAGCAAACACCACTTCACCCTGATACGATTTGTCGATACCGGCAATAATCTTCAAAAGTGAGGATTTTCCTGCGCCGTTCAAGCCCAATACTCCGATTTTTGCACCGTAGTAAAAGGAAAGATAAATGTTTTTTAATACTTGTTTTTGAGGTGGATAGGTTTTACTCACATTCACCATGGAGAAGATTATTTTTTTGTCGTCAACCATAATATGGGATTAAAGGTGTAAAGATTTTATTATTAATTCCTAATTCTTAATTCCTAATTCTTAATTCTTAATTATTCTCCACTCACTACTTGAATAAAAATATCATTCATTGAGGGCAGCAGTTCGTTGAAAGAGATAATGTTTCCTTTTTCTATAAAGAAAGACAGAAGTTCATTGGGAGAGTTTTCGGGCTGTTGTTGTATTTCAAAAACAAGAGAATGAGGCTTTTCTGTTTGGGAGATGAGTGATAAATGATGCGGAAGTTTGATTTCGTTGAGAGGATTGTTTTTTTCAATTTCAATAATAAAGCGATGATTTTTGAAGCGTTTTTTTACATCTGCAATATTTCCGTCCAATATCTTTTTCGATTTGTTAATCAGTACAATATCGTCGCAAATTTCTTCTACGGAAGCCATATTGTGGGTAGAGAGGATAATGGTAGTGCCTTTTTCTTTCAGAGCTAAAATCTCCTCTTTCAACAGGTTGGCATTAATAGGGTCGAATCCGCTGAACGGTTCATCTAAAATAAGCAGTTCAGGTTCATGAATAATGGTGGTAATGAACTGCATTTTTTGCTGCATCCCTTTTGAAAGTTCCTCTACTTTGCGTTTCCACCAGCCCTCAATTTCAAATTTGCGAAACCAATATTTAAGGCGCTGCATGGCAATGTGGTGCGGTATTCCTTTCAATTGCGCCAAATAAAGAGCTTGCTCACCGACCTCCATTTTTTTGTACAATCCGCGCTCCTCTGGAAGGTAACCAATGTTTTCTAAATCTTTTTCAGACAACAATTTGCCATTAAATAAAATTTGTCCTTGATCAGGAATCGTGATGCGCGTAAGAATCCGAATCAGCGTTGTTTTTCCTGCGCCATTGGGACCTAAAAGTCCGAATACTTTACCTTTTTCAATCTCACACGACACGTTGTTTAAAGCTAAATGGTTTGAGAACTGTTTGGTAATGTTTTGGATTTGGATGAATTGCATAAGAGGCTGGTTGGTTAATAACATTAAGTGGTGAAAAGTAGAATGATGCTTACGGGAATAATTTCTTAAGGATTTATCCTAAAAATCGTATATTTCAATAACCCATAGCAAATAAACAATAATACTCCTACCAATAAAAATGGGAAGAACGCATCCGCTTTGTTTTCGTATATGGTTTCGTTGAGGATGGTTTTTTCCATTTTGTCAATCTCTTCGTAAACGGCTTTCAGTTTGTCGTTGCTGGTGGCGCGAAAATATTTTCCACCTGTCTCATGGGCAATGGTTTGCAAGAGACGTTCGTCAATTTCGGTATTCATCATTTGGTTACCATACGGGGTAGGGTAGGGGGCTTGCCCGTTCGTGCCCGCACCAATGGTATAAACCTTAATGTTCATGTTCTTGGCTATCTCTGCGGCGGAGTATGGGTCTAAGTATCCACTGTTGTTTACGCCGTCGGAGAGCAGGATGATGATTTTGCTTTTAGCTTCGCTTTCGCGCAGGCGGTTCACGGCAGTGCCCAAGCCATCGCCGATGGCGGTGCCGTCTTCAATAATATCGAACTTTACTTTTTTTAGCAGACCGAGCAGGGTGCTGTGATCACTGGTAACAGGGCATTGCGTGTATGCTTCTCCCGCGTAAACCACCAACCCGATTCTGTCGGTAGATCTGCCCAAAATAAACTCTTCTGCAACTTTTTTGCATGCTTCCAAGCGGTTAGGACGAAAATCCATCGCTTTCATAGAGCCGGAGATATCTAAAGCAAGCACAATGTCCACCCCTTCCACTTCCACATCGCTTAAACGGAAAGAACTTTGAGGTCTTGCCAACGCCACAATGAGCGCGAGGTAGGCAAGCACAAGTAAACACAGTGGCAGCCAGCGGAAACGCACTCTCCATGTATTACCTGTCTTCTCAAATGCAGTTACAGTGGGCACAGTTAGAGAGGCTTGCAGTTTCTTTCTAAAAAAATATCTCCACGCCGCCACCGGAATAATCAGCAACAACAGCAAGAGATAATACGGATGGGCAAACTCAATTCCCTGAAAAAAAGCCATCATCTTATCCATATTAATATAATAAATTCCTAATTCTTAATTCCTAATTCCTAATTCCTAATCCATCCTTGCCGTCCGTTCCACAAACTCCCGACAATCCTTAAATGCCATATCATGGTCGGTGGGGAGTGGCGTGTATTTGGCAAACTTCACAAGGTCGGCAGTGGTGCAGGCTTGGTAGAGCTTTTTCAATACTTCTTCGTGAATTTCAGTGCTTTTCAGTGCATCCATAATTTCGGAGGTTACCATCTCCATGGCGCCAATTTCCCATTGGTCGTCGATATATATTCTCACGATATCAATAAGTTCCGAGTAATATTCTTTGGCTCTTCCTTGTTCGCAGAGTTTCTTCTGCCGCAGTTTTTCCAACTCTTTTAATGCTGTAATGTGAGGTTTGATTTTAGGCTTTGGCTTAACCACAGGCAACGGTTTTTGTGCACGTTTTTTCTTAATGTAACGCCAAATAGCATAAACCATTAATCCGATAATTAACAATCCCGCTACAATAAAAAGTGAATACTTTTTTACATACATCCAAAATTCATGCAAAGTGAAAGGGATTTTTGATATTCCTTTAATATCTTTAAATGCGGCAGTGGTATCTACAGCCACCGTTAAAACTTCAAAAAAGAGCGGATTGGTTTGCGCCACCATTTGCGAGTCGATATCAAACACAGGAATTGCCGGAAAAGCATAGGAACCCGTATCAAAAGCGGTTATTGTGATTGTTTGTTTTAAAATGTAATACTCGTTTTGGAGTACTGTATCAAACTTAGAGTTGGCAATCCAGTCGAAGGGAGCTTCAACCTCTGCCAGCAACTTGTCGTTAAGTTGGGGAATATATACGGGTTTTCCCTTGGGTGCTGTAACTTCCAGATGCACATTTAGATAATCCCCAATGAGAATCTGTGCCGAATCTAATTTTGCTTTTGCGGTATATTCCTGTGCAGAGGTAAGGGTGCACAAGCCAAAACATAATATGAAAAGAGTAAGAGGTTTACAAAACATAATCTACATTCATTTGCCATTCAACAACGTAATCTTTCGGGCAAAATTATTTTTACCGGTAATTTTTATGGTTAAATAAATGTCATAAACAAAAAAATCTACTTTCGCGTCGAAATTATTAACAAAATATTATGCGTATGGTAAATCAATTGCCTACAAATCAAAATAATATTTTAGAATTGATTTTTTTTAACGTTTCTACATCCTGAATAAAAATGCGCTCATGACCCAACAAATTACACTCTCTGAAATAGATTTTCCCCTTCCTAACGAAAAGATCGCTTTTTTTCCACTTGAAGACCGAGACCAATCTAAGTTGTTGGTATATAAGAATAAAACGATCACAGATTCAAATTTTACACATTTATCTAGTTTTTTGGATGAAAGTTGTGCTTTGATTTTTAACGACTCCAAAGTCATTCATGCACGCTTATTACTTCAAAACCAATATGGTGCGAAGATTGAAGTGTTTTTGTTAGAGCCGGTGTATCCCACGCGCGATATTTCTACTGCATTTTCTCAAAGCGGAGTAGTGGCTTGGAAATGTTTGGTGGGGAATGCAAAGAAGTTTAGGGATACAATTGGATTTGAGGTGAAAAGGATGAATAAAGAATGGAAAATGGAAAATGGAGAGGGTAAAAAGAAGAAGGCAGAAAGCAGAAAGGAGGATGGTGTGAATATCTGGGTTACAGCAGAAAAAGGGGATAGGGTAGGGGATACGTTTTTGGTAACTTTTATGTGGGAGGACGAGACAGTTACATTTGCGGAGTGGTTGGAGACGTACGGAAAAATGCCGCTTCCACCATATATTAAAAGGGATGCTAATGAGGTGGATGAAGAGCGCTACCAGACTATTTATGCGCAGCAAAAGGGTTCGGTGGCTGCACCTACTGCTGGACTTCATTTCTCGGAAAAAGTGTTGCAATCGCTTAATAATAAAAATATTACATTTACAAATATTACCCTTCATGTTGGGGCAGGAACTTTTAAACCTATCACCGCTAATTCGGTTTTTGAGCATGAAATGCATCAGGAACAAATGGTCGTTTCGAGAAATTTGGTCGATTTTTTGTTTGAAAATAAACATAAAAAAATGGTGGCTGTAGGCACTACGGTGGCGCGCTCATTAGAATCGCTTTTTATTTTGGGTGCAAAATTGCATCTAAATGTGGCACAACCTTTTCATGTGACGCAATTTGAGATTTATGAAAATCCACTTTTTAGGCAAGTTTCCGTTGAGGAGGCTTTGATTGCTTTGCGTAATTATTTTAAAACGAATGATTTATCAGAAATTACGGCAACCACAAGTTTGATGATTTTGCCGAACTATCAACATAAGATTGCCAAAGGGTTGATTACCAACTTTCATCAACCGAAAAGCACGCTTTTGTTGCTTATAGCTTCCTACTTAGGCGAAGCGTGGAGGGAGGTTTACAACCATGCACTGTCTCATGGATATCGGTTTTTGAGTTATGGGGATTCTAATTTGTATTTGTGAGAATTTGATGTCTCTGATTTAAAATATGACAAGACTACATTACCAATTTAAATCCAATTCCGTGTACATTAATAATCTGAACGCTTGGGTCGGAGGAGAAAAGTTTTCGTAGTTTGGTAAGGTAAACGTCCATGCTGCGGGCGTTGTAATAGCAGTCGTCGCCCCAGATTTTCTTTAAAGCGTAGCCCCGTTCCAATACATCGTTTTTCTTGTTCACTAACATGAGCAAAAGTTCTGTTTCTCTTGTGGTTAATTTTTTCTCCTCGCCATTAATCCATAACCTTTGGTGTTCTACTTCAAAAGAAAAACTTCCAATTTTAATGGTTTGCAGTTGATCAGGTGTTTCGGGCATAGTTCTTCGCAAAAGCGCTTGCAGGCGCGCCTGCAACACCTCCATAGAAAATGGTTTGGTAATATAATCATCTCCAATAGAGAGTCCTTGTAGCACGTCTTCATCTAAATTTTTGGCAGTGAGGAAAACAATCGGTACTTTTTTGTCTAATTTTCGTATTTCTTTGGCTAATGTAAAGCCGTCTTTTAACGGCATCATCACATCAACGAGACAAATATCGATGTCGGAAGTACAAAAAAGGTCGTATGCCGCTTCTCCGTTGCCCGCATGGTGAACAGTGTAGCCAACTGCTTCAAGGTTCAATGTTAACACTTTACCAAGATTAACATCATCTTCCGCTAATAAAATTTTTAAATTTGTGTTCATTTTTTTGTTTTTTAAGATTTATACATGTTTAAGAGGTAATGTAATGCAAAAAGTAGTGCCTTTGTTCAGTTCACTTTCCACAGCAATGGAGCCGCCATGCAACTCAACAATTTTTTTAACATATACCAAGCCTAAGCCTTGTCCTTTTTGATTATGAATATTGCCAGTAGGTACTCTATAAAATTCATTATAAATGTGCCGAAAATTCTTTCTACTCATACCAATACCATTGTCGGAAACGCTAATAAGCATATTCTTTTTATCATTTTCGGTTTTAATGGCAATTTTTGGCTCTTCTTTGGAATATTTTATACTGTTCTCTATTAAATTGATAATCACATTTTGAATGTGCATTTCATCCACATTCAATGTAAAATGTTCAGCATAAAGATATTCTCTAAGTTCACCATGACTCGTTTTAATAAGCAGGGAAAAACTGTCGCAAATTTTGATGATCAATTCGTGCATATTACAAGGCTCGAAATGCAGTTTTAATTGTCCTTTTTTAAGTTGTGCCAATTGTAAAATATTGTTTACCATTAACTTCAAACGTTCATTTTCGTCAGCTATGATTGAAACGTAAGCGCTTCTGGTTTTTTTGTTTGAAATAATAGTATCTCCTGAAAGCGCCTCGCAAGCCAGTGTAATTGTGGACAAGGGCGTTTTGAACTCATGCGTCATATTGTTGATAAAATCATTTTTAATATCTGAAATCTTTTTTTGACGATAAAGCAAACTCAGAATGAAAATAAATATGAGCAAAATTATGGAGACAAGAACTATTATAAGTGTAGTAATGAAACTGTTGCGTTGAAAAATGATGAGTCGTTCATCGGGGAAATAAAGCATTAGATAGTGAAGTGACCAAAATTTTTCAGAAGGTTTTAAACTGAAAATGAAGGGGCTTTTCATGATTTTTTCTACCACCCCTTCGCTCGGTGATACCACAAAAGAGGCGGTAGTGAGATTGTATAAGGCAAACTCAAAATCGCCGGTAACATTCTGCTTGAGTAACGACTCTTTAATAATGCGATACAAAAACTCTTTGTTGAGGAGTTGAACTGTATTGCTATCCATTTCAATCAATTCAAGGTCAAATCTTCCTTTTTTTGTGTTTTGAGCGGCAATAAAAGCGGCTAAATCACTTTCCCAGGGCATAGGGTAAGGGGTAATGGATTTGTAGCGGGCGGTATCGAAAAAAGCAGTATCGTAAATTGTTGATATTAACTCATTCTTAATGTAGGTTATGGTGGAATGGATAACACCAACAGGCTGCACTCGGGAAGCATCAAGAATGAATTTTTTAGCATGTTTTTGAAAAACCGCCAATTCTGTTGTATCTGAATTGGTTTTGATTGGGGAGATCCGCACGAGGGTGTCCCCTTGCAATATTTGATCAATTTTGTCTATGACTTCAGTTCCTGCATTCCATACTTCCGTTAAAAAAATATTTCTTTTTACAGTTTCAGCATCTTTATATAGTTGAAAAATAGTAACCATTAACAGTGAAGTTGTCACTATTAAAACTGCTGCTGCCGAGAAAATAAAGCGTTTTTTCATTTTTTTTGAGATACGCAAAATAACACAATATCTTCTTTATCGGGAAAATCTAATAAATCGGGATGTTGTGTTTTTCCAAACGCAATACGGTCTTCAATGATATAATCTACTGAAACAATGCATTGTATATTGTCTTTCTCAAGGTTTATTTTTGTCAATACTTCGCTTGTTTTTTCATATTCTTCGTAATAAATAACCGCAATGGGAGATGCTAAAGCTGAATTTTGTAATAATAAAAAAGAGTTTCCATCGTAAACAGGGATGCGATTTATGGCAAAAACAGCACGATGGTATTCATAATTATTTACATAGCCATTATGAAAAAGCAAGGCTTTTGATTCTTCTTGAAAAATTTCGATAAGTCTTTGAAAATCATAGTTTTTTGGAACATAAATTTTAGAAATAGAGCGACAACCTAAACCAAAATATTGAAAAATATCTATGGTTAGATTTCTTAAATCGTCGTTTGTTTCATTGCCATTGAGTATAGCAATACTGTTTCGGTTTTTGCGCAACAACAGCGGTTTGTCTTTAAAATAGTAGGTAAAATAGCGTGCAGAATTGTTGCTCCCTGTGGCAATTATTTTGTCGAATTTGGAGAGTTTCTCCACAAAAGCTATTTTTTCTGCAAATTCAGGCTCAATTTCTACCAGCATTTTTGACAGAAAAGGTAACAAAAGTGCATCTTGCGATGATAATTTGCCCGTAAATTGATTTCCGCTGACCAAGATACAGAAGAAATCGTGAAAAGCTGCGCAGGGAATATTCCCCGCAGAAATGACGGCAATATTTTGAGATTCAAATTCTTTCTGAAAATATTTTTGATATTTTCGATAAAAGGTTTCACAAGATTTTTCATGCAACATTATTGCCAATGCTTTTAAAGCAAAGCGGCAGTTTTCTTCTGTGAACCATTTATTTTCAATGCTTTGTTGTTTAATAACAGTGTCAAAACCGCCATTTTCAAGCAACAGGGTAATTTGATTCCCTAATTTCTGAAAAGCCAATAATCGTGTTTGAAAAGTAAAACTCAATGTTTATGATGTTTATTCTACAAATGCAATAATATCGCCTTTTTTCACGCGATCGCCTTGTTTGCTTACCACGGCGCACAGTTTGCCCCCATACAACGCTTTCACTTCTTCATTTCCGAAGAAGGCAGTAATCCAGCAAACGGGTTCACCTTCTTTGAAAACTGTTCCAATCGGTTTTGGCATAGATTGTTCGCCTACAGGTAGTTCCCATATCACAAGACCAGAAACGGGCGCAACCACCGGTTTGGCGTTGGGATATTTTTCTTCCACTTTCGCAATCAATTCTTCTTTCACTACTTCGGGCGCTTTTATCTCTTTTACAATTACTTGTATGTTCGATTTACTTTTGGCGGCTTCCAATTCTTCCTCAAATTTTTTCTTTGCCACGCCGCTTTTATAATCTCTGTATTGGCGGTCGTGCATTGCTAATTCAAACAGTTCTTCATCATCTTCTCCATAAGCCCAGCCGTTTTCGTCCATTTCTTTGCGGTATTTGTCCAATTCATCGGGGTAGTTTTCTTGTGGAGTTCCAGTAAAAAACTCATAACCTTTTTCTTTAGCCAACTCAATGATTTCTTGGGCTAATGTACCGGGTAGTTTTCCGGTTCTTCCCAAAATCATATCCCAAGTATTTTTATCCATTTGCGAATAACGCGGTTTGCCTTGCGCCATCTGCATAATGTTCATCAGCGCAATGTTTTTCACATATTGGCTGAAAGGGGTAACCAATGGAGGAGTTCCCACTTTTGGCCACACATATTCCACTTCTTCAAACAGTTGCACCATGAGCTCATCTTCGGTCAGTTCTTTTTTTCCGCTATTGCGCAAGAACATGTTGATGCCGCCGTGGGCGCCTTTCAAATCAGCCATCATGGAGCCCATCATCCCGCCAGGAAGTCCGCAACCTACTAATAATGAGGATGAATTTTTGTTTTTCGGATCAATGAAAAAACCTAGAAAGTCGTCCATAAACTCCTGCGTAAGTGAGCGAGCTTGCATATAGGCGTTCATGTTGATTTCGGGCACGTCAAACCCAGCATCTTTCAGCATTGCCTGAATGGTAATTACATCGGGATGCACCATACCCCAAGAGAGCGGCTCCATTGCCACGTCGATGATGTCGGCGCCGGCGTAAGCAACTTCCAGCATGGAGGCTACGGAAAATCCGGGACCGGAATGCCCGTGATACTGCACTAAAATGTGGGGATATTTTTCTTTAATCGCTTTCACTAATTTACCCAGCGTGGCGGGACGTCCTACCCCTGCCATATCTTTCAATCCGATTTCATCTGCGCCGAAAGCCACCAGCTCGTCCACCAATTTCATGTAGTTTTCAACGGTGTGTACGGGAGAATAGGTTATGCTCAGCGCGGCTTGCGAGATCATACCGGCTTCTTTGGCGTATTTCACCGAAAGTTCTAAATTTCTGGGGTCATTTAGTCCGCAAAATGAGCGAGCAATATCCACCCCTTGCGCTTTTTTCACTTTAAACATCAGTTGCCGCACATCGGCGGGCACGGGATACATGCGTAAGCCATTGAGCGCACGCTCCAGCATCATGGTTTTGATGCCGGCTTCGTTAAAAGGTTTTACCCAAGCGCGCACGGAGGTGTTAGGGTTTTCACCGTACAGTAAATTTACCTGTTCGGAGGCTCCCCCGTTGGTTTCTACACGGCTAAAGCAGCCCATTTCAATGATTACAGGAGCGATGCGAACAAGCTGATCCATGCGGGGCACATACTTTCCCGACGATTGCCACATATCGCGATACACTAAACAAAATTCTATTTTTCGTTTCATATTCAAGAGGTTATGTTAATTTCAATAGTGGGGGCAAAAATAGATATAATTTTCATTATTTTGCGCCCTAATCCCAAACAAGATTATGTCTATACTAATTTCCAACGTTTCAAAAGTTTACGGCACACAATATGCTTTAAATAATGTGAGTTTTGAAGTAAAAAAAGGAGAAATTGTGGGCTTTCTCGGTCCCAATGGCGCCGGAAAATCCACTATGATGAAAATCATTACCTGCTTTATTCCTCCTACAGAGGGCGATGTGTCGGTGTGCGGATTTGATATTTGGAACGATTCGATTGAGGTGCGCAAACGGATTGGCTACCTTTCGGAAAGCAACCCTCTTTATTACGACATGTATGTTCGTGAGTTTTTGGAATTTATTGCAGGTATTTACCATATTAAAAATGTAAAATCGCGTATTGAAGAAGTGATTGCGATGACGCGTATTGAGATTGAGCAGCATAAAAAGATTGGCGCGCTTTCCCGTGGCTACAAACAGCGTGTGGGTTTGGCGCAAGCGCTCATTCACGACCCCGAAGTGTTAATTTTGGATGAACCAACCACCGGCTTGGATCCCAATCAATTGGTGGAATTTAGAGAGTTGATTCGTCAATGTGGGGAAAAGAAAACGGTATTATTGTCCACGCACATTATGCAAGAGGTGGAGGCGATGTGTAACCGCGTCATTATTATTAATAAAGGAAATATCGTTGCCGACAATTCCATGCAAGACCTTAAAGAAAAAGTGACCTCATTCAGAAAAACCAAACAAGATCACGACCTTTCTATGGAAGAAGTGTTTAGATTTTTAACTACAAATTAATCGCAAATTCTCTTCCAGCGCGCAGGCACGCCAAATTTACATTTACCACTTCCTCGCCTTTGCGGGCAAATACTTCGCTCACAGCATTTTCAATATCTTCGAACGGGATGGCGATGTGGGGAGAAGCAGCGCCCAAAATCACCATGTTGGCAGAGCGGGCAGAACCCAAATCTTTAGCTATTTGGTCGGCATTAATTACCACTTTATGAGGAAGTTTGTTTAATTCTTCGGAAATTTTTTCCATTTCAGGATAATTGGGGATGTTAACAAAAGGTTGGTCATTCGTAATCAGCCAGCCTTCTTTAGAAAGCCATGGCAGATAGCGCAACGATTCCATAGGTTCTACCGAAATAATCAGGTCGGCTTGCCCTTTGGGGATCAGGTCGGAAGCAATTTCATGGTCAGCCAAACGGAAGTGAGATTGCACATCTCCGCCGCGCTGGCTCATGCCATGCACTTCAGCCTGTTTGAGCGTTAATCCTTTTTTTAGTGCTGCATAGCCAATAATAGAGGCGATGGAAAGGATCCCTTGTCCGCCCACACCTGCTAAAATAATGTCAATTTTCATAGGGGTATAGTTTGATTATTAATAACTTACAGTTTATGTTATTGCAGGGGCGAAGATAAAAAAAAAATTACTCATTAACAAATGATATTTCATAGTAAGATAAACATCCGAAATGCGTAATTTGAGATTAATCTTAATCTCCTTGAACATTTAGCCCGTTACTCCGTATTCCCCCCAGTGCGCGCCTGCTTCTCTAATTCAATTTTTCCAAAACGGAATGTGATGCCTGCGCTAATGAAGCGAGAGTTGTATTTTGTTGAAGAATAGGCGATATAATACGGATTAGTGTTGTTGCGTTGCTGTTTACCCCAATTAAAAATATCTTGCACATTGAGAAAAACAGAGATTTTTTTATCCCAAAAATCAGAACGCAAGCCACAATTAATGGCGTAAGTGGGCGCCGATTCGGAATAAACTGTCCTGGTTTTGGAGCGATAGTAACCTGAGGCGTTCACTTCCAAGAATTTCCACAGTTTTGCCCAAAAATTTAATTGAAAGTTGTAATAGAAATTATTGGTAATCACTGTTTCATCTTCTCTAAAAATGGTTTCACTATGATATTGGTAAACGCCGGCATTGAATGTAATATTCATAAATGCTTTCAGTTTGTACATCACATTTACATCTCCTCCATACTGATGCGACTTGCCTGAGTTGAGATAGGAAGAAAAAGAGACATTGTGTCCAAAGAACTCGCTATAAATCACATCCACAAAGTTGTAGTTTCTTTCATTTTTATTGTTTTTAAAATAGGCTTTTAAGCCTAACGAACCAAACTTTGTGAAATATTTTGTCCACCCTCCTTCCACAGAATTGGTATAGGTGGATTTAAGTTCTTTATTACCTGTAGAGTAACTGTCTTCATCATAAACAATAAAAGTATTGATATGTATAGCCCACGGATAATTCACCCTTCGTGTATAGCTCAAGTTAAAATTGTGCATGGTTTTGGTGGAATAACTCAAATGCAATGAAGGATATAGCCCCGCGTATATTTTTTTGTCGTGATGTTCCGGCTGATTGATTACCTTATATTGGATCAAACGATTGTCGGAACGCAAACCGCCTTTTATTTTAAAATTTCCAAATTTGTGTTCAATAGTAAAATAGGCGTCAAAATCGGCTTCGTGGCTCTTGAAATCTTCATAACGCATAGAATCCAAAAAATAAATTCCGGAAAATAAATGAGACAATGTATCTATTCTTTTTTCCATCATTTCAGGCCAGTAATCACTTGAAAAACCTATTTCTATCATGCCATCTTTAATGTAAGGCAAACTGTAATTTATATTCATGCTTACATTAGAACCTTTATTATAATTGCTAACTTTTTTATCTTTATCCCGTTCAGGGAAATAGCTGTATGAACGTTTTAAATAGGCTAAGTTTTTGTTTTGCCAGTAACTTCCAGACAGTTCGGTTACAAGTTTGTGTCCTTCATCATTAAAATTATGTTCGTATTCAATTCCAACCCAAGTATTAATATAAGGAGTGGTTTCACTTGAGTTTTCCACATAATCATAAATTCCGGGCGCATCAATATATTCATGGTATTGATAATCCTTTGAACTCGTGCTTTTTCCAAAAGGTTGTCCCCAAACGCCACCGTAAAATGAAATAGTTTTTAATGAATCGATGTTATAAGAACCATACAAATATGAACCGGTAGATATTGCGTTACTTTTGTAATCGCTTGTATAACTGCGGTAGCTCGAGGTATCCATGTTTTCCGTGAAAATCATACTGTATCCATTAGATTTGTTGCGGCTAAAATAGTAGTATCCATTCAAATAGAAGTTAATAGAAAACTTCTCATTGGAAAACATATATGAAAACCAAGGGGAAAGCATCGGTCGGGTGGAGCCATTAAGTCCAAAACTAATGAAACTGTTTCGTTGGATGTTTGATTTGGTAACAATATTAATAATTCCCCCTGTACCTTTCGCTGAGTATCTTGCTGACGGGTTGTTGATTACCTCAATTCGTTCTAACGAATTAGCAGGCAGTTGTTGCAGATAGGTTTTCAAATTCTCGGCATCTAAGCGTGAAGGTTTGTCATTGATCCAAATCTCAACATTAGAAACACCTCTTAACGTGATATTTCCTTCAATATCCACTTCCACACCGGGAGCGTTTTGCAGGGCGTCGGCAACGGTTCCTGTTTGTATGCTCACATCTTCCGAAACGTTGTACAAGATTTTTTCTCCATCGTTCATGTAAACGGGCTTGGAAGTGGCAACAGTAATGCCTTCTAACTTTGCAGCAGCAGGTTGCAGCAGAATGGGCGCGAGTTTAATCTCCTTATCTTCGCCGGAAACAGACACCGGTAGTTCAAAAATATCGTACCCCAAATAGGCAGTTTTAATAATGTAGTTTCCCGACTTGATGTTGGAGAATGTAAAAAAACCCTCTTTATCCGTGGTTACCACACTCACAACAGTACTGTCTTCCGCATTGAGCAGTCCTGTATTTACATAGAAAAGCGGCTGGTTTGAGCTTTTATCCATAATGGCGCCGGTGAGGAGGTAGGCATTGTGTTGCGCATGTATGTTATTAGTTGAAAATAGCAACAAAAATAACCCTACAGTGATAAAACGCATAATTTGCATAAACATAGTAATAATGAGAGAACAAACGAAATATTTTTTTCAAAATTGCATTTTTGAAAAAGTAGATTTTCACTATTTTCTTTTATGGAAAGTCCCTCTTAATTTTCCATTAAATATGCCTTAATGAAATCATCCAGTTCGCCATCCATGACGGCGTTCACGTTGGAGGTTTCGTAGCGGGTGCGCAGGTCTTTCACCATTTTATAGGGGTGCATCACATAGCTACGAATTTGTGATCCCCACTCAATGCGTTTTTTGGTGCTTTCAATTTCGGAAACTTTCTCTCTTTTCTTCTCCATTTCGCGTTGATAGAGTTGCGATTTCAACATCTGCATTGCTTTTTCTCTGTTTTGCAACTGCGAGCGTGTTTCCTGGCACTCCACAATAATGCCTGAGGGTTGGTGGTGGAGGCGCACTGCTGTTTCCACTTTATTTACGTTTTGTCCACCGGGACCGCTCGAACGGTAGGTGTCCCACGAGATGTCCGCAGGATTTACATCAATCACAATATCATCATTAATAATAGGATAGGCATAAACGGAGGCAAAAGAGGTGTGCCTTTTGTTGGCAGAATCGAAAGGAGAGAGGCGTACTAAGCGGTGCACACCGTTTTCGCTTTTGAGGTAGCCGTAGCCGTAGGCTCCATCCAATTCAATGGTTGCCGATTTGATACCTGCAACATCACCTTCCTGCCGGTCTAACAATTTGATAGCGTATTTATTTCGCTCTCCCCAGCGCAAATACATGCGGAGCAGCATTTCTGCCCAGTCGCAACTTTCGGTGCCGCCCGCCCCTGAATTGATGGTGAGAATTACCCCCATAGGGTCCTCTTCTTCACGCATCATATTTCTAAACTCCAATTTTTCAATGGCATGTATGGCTACTTTGTATGCTTCATCAATTTCCGATTCATTGGCTTCTCCGACAATGAAAAAGTCGTGCAATACAGTCAGATCATCCACCAATACGGCGGTTTGGTCATACGCTTGCACCCACGACTTCACCAAACTGATCTCCTTTAGCAGTTTTTCCGCAGATTTCGGGTCGTTCCAAAAATCGTTTTCGTGGGTAATTTTTTCTTTGGTGTTTATCTCTTCTAATTTGGCATCAATGTCAAAGACACCTCCTTAGCTCGCTGAGTCTGGTTTGGGTTTCCTTGATTTGGTCGGGGAAAATCATTTATTTTAAGATTTAAAATTTAAGGGGCGAAATAACATTTTTTATTCTTACAAGATCATGAAAATAAATTCTTCTCTGTTTTCAAAAGAAAAAAATCTATCTTCGCGCACTCCGTTTCTTGCACAGCATAGAAGATGAAACAGCAAGATTACAACTACTAACATTCACTAATATAACTAAATATGAAACCTACAACAACACAAAAAACCAACACACAAAGAAAAAAGAACAAGAAAATGTTTTACGAACAAATTAAAGACAAGTACATTAATC
>JGI24696J40584_12961709_pt1 | contig 45814 bp, 43 predicted proteins | sample TergutCo191P4_FD_40584 | JGI IMG/M metagenome (IMG submission 40584)
ACATTTAAAAAATTACTCTTGCTTCTAGCATAACGGCGAATTATATCTTCATCAGGAACATTGTGCCCTCCTTTAGATACTCTAAATCTGATTCTATCAATACATAAATTCGTATTTTCTAAAAAAACATATAATAATTTTACTTCATATCCGTTTCTCTTAAATTTTTCAATAAGTCGATTGTGGTATTTTCCAGAAAGAGTGGTTTCCATAACAACGGATTTTCTTGCGCCCAAAAATTCATTTATTTTTCTGAAAAATTCTCTGCCTGCCTGCATATATGCTTTTGAAACATCTTGCGAATTTATGGATTTTGCAATATCATCTGCATTCACAAAGTCCAAATTTTCCGCTTCTATAAGCTCCCTTGCGAGAGTGGTTTTGCCACTGCCGTTCGGGCCTGCTATTATGTATAAGGTGGGCATAGCGGTAATTTAGAAAAAATTATACCTAACGAACTGCCATTATCTGCGTATCTTATTATTTCGCTTTCAACCATTCGTTTTCACTCCACAATCTCTATTTGATTATTTTCCGGGTCCAAAATGCAACTCTCATAATAGCCATCTCCTGTTGTTCTGGGCTTGCTTATTCTTTTATACCCGTCATTCTCCAATTGTTTTGTTAATTCATCTACTTTGCTTTTGCCTCCAACGCTGAAAGCAATATGAATATAGCCAAGATTATTCAATTCTTTTGCAACGGCATTTAATTTTTCTTTTGTCATAATCTCTATGCGAGCACCATTGTCAAATTCTAAAAAATACGTTTTTAATCCTGTGTTTGGATTATGATACATTTTGTTTGCTTTTGCTGCAAAATATTTTTCGTAAAATGCTTTCATTTTTTCCAAATCATTTACATACAAGGCTATGTGGTTGAGTTTCATTTCTTTTCACTCCTCTTCAACGGCTTCACAGTTTTCAATCCCCAATCATAATGGCTCGATGTTGCCGAAATGAAATAAGCTCCGAGCGATGTTGTGCCTGTCCACGGATATTTTTTCTTTGTGAACAATTCGCTGTCGCTGTGTTTTGCAATCAAAGCCATAACATCTTTGTGACTTTTTTTGAACATGACAATCGCCTTTTTCAATTCCGTTCCTTTGTATTGTTCCCATATCCTGTGATTCAATGCAGGCAAAGTTTGAAATGTAAAACCTTCCGCTGGGATTGCAGGCTTTTTGCCGGACATTCCAACTTTATACCAAGTTTGCATCATCAAATGCCATTCGTGCAAATGGCAAATTACATCAGCGACTGTTTTGTCCCTGTCATTTAGCTCGTTCTTTGTGAACGCTTTGGTTTTGATATTCTCGGGAAGACTATCAATAAATTCCAATAACTTGTTGAAATTTGCGGCAGAAAGCTCAAGCAACTGCTCTTTGTTAGTAGGTCTGGGCATATTTTCTCCTTTCTGGTTAAATATAGTAAATAAAGTCTATTGATACAATATTGAACACGCAAATATTTTTTGGTTAGCGAAATGCCTACAACCCATTAACAACCTCTTTATCTAAGCGATTTTTCCTCAGCTTCCAATCTGGCATTTGAATTGTAAGGAAATTGTAAAAATCGGCATTATGCTTATCGTATAGCAAATGGGTTAATTCATGCAAAACTACATACTGAATGCACAATTTATCTGCTTTGAGCAAATATTCATTCAGCACTATTTTATTTCGTTTTTTTATGCAGCTTCCCCATAGGGTATTCATTTTGCGAATTTGCAATGCAGGGAATGGAATGGAATACTTCTTGAAAATCTTGTTGTAAAGAAAAGCTAATTCATCCGAAAAAATATTGTATGCCTGATTTCGCCACCAGGATTGAAATATTTTGTTGAATTTATCGGAATCATTCACTTCTTTTAAGTAAATTATAATCGTTTTTTCTTCTGCAACGATTTCCGGCTTATCATCATTAGATTTTTTTTGAATTATGCGTATATCTTTGCCTAAAAATTGAGTGGATGAACCGTTTTTCAAGTCGTGCAAATCATTATAGCCGCTTGCAGCCTTGTATTTTGTTATTTGCTTATCAATCCAGGATTTTCGCTTTTCCAAAAAATTTACAATCCATTCGCTTGGCACTTTATGCGGTAAATTCAGAGATACATTCAATGTCCTATATACTTTCAAATGTACATTTTTTATTTTCTTAGGCTGTATAGCCACGCAAACTTTGCCGTTTATAGCTCCTAAATCTAAAGTATAAGTTTTCATTAAAATCTCACAATTGCAGTTCTCATTATCTCATCAATAATCACATCAATGACTTCAACTATTTCTTCTTTATTCACATCAAATTCCATTTTTTCAAACAAGTCAAACAAATGATTGTCCAAATCGCCACGAATTTGCTTGTGTACAGTTAAATTATTTTTCCAGTCTCGCTTTGTGTTATTCTCTATCACCTGCTTTATCGCTTTTGCAACATCGCCTATTGAAGTTTTATCATTTAATTTTGCCATTTTACTCAACTTTGTATAGAGAACTCCGTAAAAGACTTTTGTGTCACTATCATTTTTAATGCAGGCTGGATAATCGTGTTTGGATAAACCAATATTGAAATCTTCTGAAATTCGCTTTATATCAGCAAGGTATTTATCACCATTGCGTTGCAGTTCATATTCTGCTAATGTCTTGCGAATTTTCGCCGAAAAATCTTCAAATAATAACGGATCATCATACTGCACCTGTTGCAATTTAGATTCTACTCTTGTTCTTATAGCATCGGCTCTGGCATCGCTTGTTCCCATACCGTCAAGCATTTCGTCCATAGCTTGCTTATCGTCTATTAAAACAGGTTTTACAATAACGCTGACTCCTTCGCTGTTTATAAATGTATTCAAAAGATTTTTAATGCCATATTCATATTTGGATAAATCAGCAGAATTCTCATTGTATCGCTGCATAATTGAATCTTTTAATTTTTTGAAAAATAAATAATCACTGCGATATTTTTCTATTTGCTTTAAACCTACTTCAACAAAAATAGCCCGATTGGTTAAGGCAAGATTTAATGCTATTGCAAACTCCTTTAACGCTTTGTAAAAATCTTTTCTCTTTTCATCATTTTTCAAATGAAGTTGCCAAACATCACTGTTATTATAATCTTTATTTGACAAGCTATCGAAAATCTCCAATAATTTTTCATGAAGGCTTTTTAATTTATTTTTTTCATCAATAGGTCCGAAAATCGCTTGATCCAAATCGCCTTTGTCAAACTGATTTAAGCCAGACTCCGCATCGTCATACATTTCCACTGCTGCATTTAATTTTGAAAAAATCCCGTGATAATCAATAATCAATCCTACATCTTTTCCAGGATATACACGATTAACACGTGCAATCGCCTGTAATAGGGAATGTTCCTTAACCGATTTGTCTAAATACAACACACTCGCTATTGGAGCGTCAAAGCCAGTAAGCAATTTATCTTTTACAATCAAAATATCTATTTCATCTTCTGGATTTTTGAATCTGGTGCAAACAGAACTTTCATATTTTTCATAATTAGTGCCAAAGTAAAGATTTATTACTTTTTTATAATAATCATTTATTTTTGCCATTGCAGCTTCACTCGTATCGTCATCATCGCCTTCCTTGTTATTGTCAAATGTTATTACAACTCTTGGGCATATATCATTGAAAGCCGAAGTCAATATGTTATACATATCTACCGCTGTTGCACGAGACGAACAGACAATCATTGCCTTTAATCCGTTCGGTTTGCAATAATTTATAAAATGGTCGTGAATGTCGAATGCGAGCAAGCTCAATCGACTGTTTGTTGCAGCAAGCTTTTTGTATCTGCTGAATTTTTCTTTCAACTCTTTTTTCTGTTCCGGCAAAAGTCCATTTGTCAAGTTCTCAAAATAGTCATCTATCATTTTCTTAGGTTCGTTTAAACTTACTTTTCGTCCTTCATAAATAAGTGGAACTATAACTTTGTCTTCAAGGGCGCGTTTCATCGTGTAATTATGTATTGCTTTGCCGAAATTTTTATATGTATTTCTATCTTTTTTTGCGATTAAAGGCGTTCCTGTAAATGCGAGGAATGTTGCTGCAGGCATAGTTTCCAGCATATAATTATACATAGAGCTATATTGCGAGCGGTGAGCTTCGTCAATTAAAACATAAAAATTTATGCTGTCTTTGCATACAAATCCGCTCTTGGCAAGTCCGCCGAATTTATTAACAAGCGTGGTTATAACGCCTTTGCCTTTGTCCTCCAACAACAATTTCAGCATATTGGCATTCTTTGCCCGAACTGGATCTATATTGGTATGGATAAAATTGTCTCGAATTTGTTTGTCTAGGTTTATTCTATCGGTTACTATTAAAAAGCGTGGATTTTCAAGCTGTTTGAGGGTTTTCAATTTTTTTACCAACATTACCATAGCGAGTGATTTTCCGCTTCCTTGCGTATGCCAAATTACGCCATTTTTGTTATCGGCTCCGTCTTTGCCGTTTATGCGGTCAATAGTTTTATTGACGACAAAATATTGTTGGTAGCGGCAAATCTTTTTTATATTGGCATCGTAAAAAATAAAATTTTTAATTAAATCAAGCAGTCTTTTTTTGCTGAGCATAGCACTAATTGTTTTGTCTTGCGCAGTTAAGTTTTCCGCATCTTCATCTTCTTCTTTCCATTCTACGAAGTATTCTTTTTCTGTTCCTGCTGTGCCATATAAGACTTTATTCGGATTAGCAGCCATAACTATTTGTGTAAATTTGAATAATTGCTGTATGTATTCTGGTTGCATATTTCGGTATTGTTGTTTTACGCCTTCAATAACACCTACGCTTGATTTTTTGCATTCGATTACAACCATAGGCAGTCCATTAACCATTAAAACGATATCTGGTCTGGCGTATTCTCCGTTGATGCGTTCTACGCTGAATTCTTCTGTGACTTGCCAGATATTGTTTTCGGGATTTTCAAAGTTTATGTAATTTAAGTCAAATGATTGCCTGAAAGGAGCTTCGCCATCCACAGGTATGTTTTGTTCTAAGCTTATGCCTTTGGTAAGCATATTATATATTTCTTTGCTTGCCATCATCAGTCCTTGTAGCAGAGGTACGTCTATTGCGTTTACGGCTTTTGTTATTGATTCGGCGGAGAATGGGTATTCTTGTCCGTTGAAGTTGAATGTTTGTTTGCATAGGTATTTTGTGAGTTCGTCTTCAAAGACGACTTTCGCAAGTGTTTTGCGTTTTTTCTCTGCTTCGCTTCGGCTTATGTATTCGTAGCCCATATTTTCAAGCAGGCGGATTATCTTTTCTTGGCTTTCGGGGCGTTCATTGAATATGGTGTGGTCTAGGCGGTTTGGCATATATTGTTCTCCATTTTTATGGTTTGACCCGAGTTTTTCCTGTTAGGAGGTGTTGCATTAGCGATTTGCGTTGGAGCTTTAGGAGAGTTAGCTTTTGGGTGTGTAAATCTATTTTTGCATCGGCAAAAGTAAGAATGTTGATTATGCATTTTTGCGCTTCTGTACTGGGTAGAAAAATAGTCATTTTTGTAAGCATTTCCATTCTTATAGAATCAACAGTAGCTTTTGCAGTGAACATCAACGCCCTTTTTAAAAAATTTTCCCTAAGATAATAATAAATGTACTTACCATAGCAATTTTTAAAATTAGACAGGCAATACACTCTCTGATGGTAAGAACATTTACCTTCATAGTAATGTAATATTTCTCCAATTTTTCCATCTCCAGGAATAAAAATACCTTCACCATCAAAAGTGTATTCATTTATTTTCTGGATTTCTTCTGAACGAATAAAAAATGGATATATCCCGTCTTTGTTACTATCCTTCACATCTTTGTTCCCAGTATTAATTTTTACTAATTCTGCTAAAAAATATTTTTTCCAATATTTTTTTGGTTTCAACAATTCCTGCATTAAAGCTTTTTTCTGTAGTTCAAGTTTTCCAATTAATTGTTCTTGTAATTCAATTGCATCATCCCATTTTGTTAAGATTTTTGTGATTTTTTTTTGTTCAGATAAATTTTTAGGATAAACAACAGAAAGTTTTTTTATATCTTCTGAGCGAATATGGACTACAGAATGTCCTTGACCTAAACGTGCCTTTTCCTTAATAAATGGGAATAAGTTTTGTTGATATGCCACAAAAAAAGGATCAATATCATTTATTGGCAAAATAAAAATATCGCCCCCTACATATATAGGCTCTTCCCCATAATAACAAACACACTTTCCAATTTCTTCGGCTGTTTCACCAGTAGCAGTAAACAACAAAGTTCCCTTATTTATGGAAACACTTTCTTTAATGGCATTTTCATCGGTAAAATTTTGAGATACGCAAAATTTTATATCATATTTAGTATATATGTCTCCATAGCCAATACAAGGTATGCCATTACTTTTCATTTGTTTACCAGATATGCCATTCCCCTTTGAAAGATTGCCTAGGTCATTTAGGGTTTTCTTTTCCCAGTCTTTTGGTATTTTTATCATAATGTATTCTCCCTTCTTTTTTTAGATTTATATTGAGAGTTTATTTCTTTGGCAGAATCATCAGTGGAATTTTGCAAAGAATCTCTTAAGCACCAATAAAACCAATCTGGTATCAAATACGCTTTTTGTCTGTATAAAAATATTTCCTCTTGTCTTTTTCTAGTGAATTCTTTTAATTTTTCTGCATCAAAATCATTAATGTCAACTTCTATCTGCTCTGTTTTTCTAAAAATTTCCGTCAAGAGAAATATATCCTTTATTAATTTTTGGCAACTATCGGAAAAATAGGAAATAAGCGGCATTAGTGTAGCAAAAAATAAAAGCGTACGCCCTAGTGAATCATGACCTTTAATTACATTCACTACTATAATGGCTAAAATAAGCATTACAGCAATTATTAAAACAGTAAGATATTTTTTTCCTTGTTTTAATGACCACTTAACACTTTCTTTTTGACAGCGAAAAATCGCTTGTTCAAATGGCAAGTTTGAAAAATTTGAATTCCAGTATTCTATTTTTACAATTTTTTTATTTTTATATTTTCTGATAGCATTATTAATATCATCTATTAAATGTGTATTCAATTTGATATGTTCCTTGCAAATATCAGGCGTATTAAAAATATAATTATCCCGTTTTTGTTGAATGCAAGCGGCAAGAAACTTCCTTTCTTTTAATCTATAACGAAAAAATTGTCCCACTCCAAATGAAATTAGTATAACAAGAGAGGCTTTTGACATAAATTCAATATCTTCTACTGCTTCCACAGAATATGAAATTATCGTATTAATAATAAGCGGTGAAAAAGCAAGGCATAAGAATATTGCGATAGCATATTTTTTTGCCGAAGAATAGACTGCTCGCTGAGCCTTGAGAAGATTTAACATATCTTCTTCATTTTGTCTTGTGTAAATCTCTTTGCCTAATTTAGCCATAAGTAGGAAACTCCTCTCCAAAGATACCACGCCAAATATTAATTGCCTTTTGTTGATTTTTTTCCATAGTCTCTGTGTATATAGCAAAATAGGCCTTCTCACAGTCACTTTTTGCTCTGTTTTGAATTTTTACCATTTCATCCCAAGTTAAAGTATTTATATTTCCTTCAATACCTTTCGAATCAAAAATTGGAAGATAAATATTATTGGCGATAAAACATAAAACATCACCGAATCTCTGCTCGATCCATTGTGGGATTTTTCCCAATAATTTGTCAAAATAATCTACTATCATAGTTTCTAACACATAAGACGACATTGTAGGTATTTGAGCACGTTTATTCCAATACTTTACTAAACGGATAGTATTTAAAACATTTCCATTATGTTTTTTATTTACTCGTGTAATTCGCTCTTGTTCTATGTCTGGATTTGTAAATTTCCAATTCCCCTTACCATTGGGAATCAAATAACCATTTTTTCCGTTACAACTATCTGTATAAAAAGCAGGAACTATATCAAATACCCAGTCATATGATAACAATTCTAAAGTTACAGCAGCTCCTTGTGAATGAATGTCTGCTTTGTAGTATTTCGAAACATTCCCAAGCATTTTTTTAAATTGATTTTTAACCATATTAGAATTAAGATATCCATTAGAAAAAACTTGATCCGTAGAATCGTAAAGAGGATCTGTTGCTATATTTATTTTCATTCGTATATCATTCCATTGGTGACAATCAAAAGATACGTTGCGACCAGCTAATCCTATAATAATATCTATATCATCTAGAGGTCTAATCTTTGTTTTTCTAGAAAAAGAACCAAAGTTAGAATCATACCGGTTAGCCAAATTATAGAAACCATTTCTCCCACTAAAACTATGAATAGTTTCGATTAAATGTTCACGGCTTATCTTTGCAGTCTCTGTATCGATTTCCGATAAATTGACTTTCTCGTTCATAAACTCTTCAAAAGCATAATTAACTGTTGTAGCCATTTTCTCTCCTTATTTAAGACTTGTTATTTCCTTTCGTTTTAGCAATTTTAACAATCAAATAATTTACAAAAGCAGAACACGCAACTAACATATATTTAGCATCTTCAAAATCTACAACTTCCTCACTAAACGCATTTGCGTGTCTGATGCCACCAGCATTGGAAGTATAGCCATACATTTTATCAAAAGCCGCTTTCAAAGCATTATCAATAACAATTCCATTTTCTTCCAATTGTTTCAAAGCCTTGCCAAGTGTAGTTTGTTCACCTACAATAATTTGACATATACTTTCTACTGCAGAAATGCTTTCTTTAATGCTATTTGAATAATCTTTATTATCTCTATCCGCTAATAAATCTAATGCTTTTGAAATATGGTTTCTACATCCTTCATAAGGATTTTTCCCAATAGCCACCTCAATAGCTTCAATTTCACTCCTATCTGTTATAGCAACTATTTTTCCGTCTACAAACCTATATCCAACGAACTCTATTTCAAATATTCCATTAAATCTATCTTTATATCTTTTATATTCATTATTTGAAGAAATAAAATTATCAATCAACGCAAGAAATTCTATTAAATCTAAGACGGCGTTATAAACATCCTCTCTTATTGTTCTATAAAAATAATGTTCAAATAACAAGTTTATATTGTAATTTAAATTTTCTTTAATTTGTTCAACATATAAACTTTCAAGAACGCACTTGCAAATAATTTGCTCAAAACTCTCTCTAGCATACGGATTTGTTCTTGTAATATATTCTATGACAACATTATAAGCACGATCTAACGTATTGCAAAACGCAATACGAGTTCTTTCGTCAAAATCCGTATATTGCATTGTTTTATTTTCTTCCTTAATGCGATTTCGATCAGAAAATCCATTTCTCAATCGTACTTGTGGCAATGCATTATTTTTCATTTTTTCCTCCTTACCTATGTTTAAAATTCCCATAAAATTTATCTTTTTGCCAATTTATCGGATTATTAACGATGTATTTGGATATATTTTCGTATGATTGTTCATCACGAATAATATGTTCATAATAATTGCGTTGCCACAATTTTACAGGCAAATCAATTTTTTTGGTGGTTTGATATTTAAAATACCCAACAATATTACCAACCGTCGCCGTATTAACAACGGATACAGCGGTAGGGGCAGGGTCTGCCTGCCCCCTACCGCCCAAACCCAAATTGCCCACACCACACAAACCATCGTCGTTTGCATATCCCAAACCACCACCATTTGCACACCCCAAACCATCGCCGTTTGCATCCACAAAACCATCGTCATCTGCACACACAAAATCCGAACCATTTGCACAATTGTTTGCATTGTCTGTTGCAACATTTAATGGGAATGGGGCGGTCAATGGGTGTGGTGACGCATTTAATGGACGGATGGACACATTTAATGGGCGGGCGGACCCCGCCCCTACGGTCATTACGGTTGTTCCTGCGGTGATGTCGTTGTCTGTATCATTTATCGATCCCATCCGTACGATTTCAATAATGGCGTGAAAATGATTGGGCATAATTATGTATTCGTGCGATTTTATGTGCCCATATTTTATTGCCAGATTTTGCCATTCTTCGTTTATAATTTTTCCATTTTCATTTAATATCATTTTGCCATTCATAATATTTCCAAATAAACACCGCATATTTTGGACGCAAATAGTTACGAAATATAATCCTGCCTGTGAATAATCATACTTCTTTAAACGAATGGAACGCCTGTTTTTCATGCCAACCCCAACTCATTCAAATACTTACCCATCTCCCTCTCAACCTTCACAATCTTCCCCTTAATCTCCTCAATTTCCCTATTAACAACAGAAATATCAATCTGCTCCTCCTCCTCAAAAGTATCAACATAACGAGGAATATTCAAATTATACTCATTATCCATAATCTCCTGCGAAGAAGCAACATGGCTGTACTTCTCAATATTTGCCTGCTTTTTATTGCCACTTAAATAAGCACGATAAACTTTAACTATCTTATCAATATCCCGAATACGCAACTTATTCTTCGCCTTATCTTTCTCATAATTATCTTTGCCAGAAGCATCAACAAACAAAATATCAGAATTCGTTCTGCCTTTCCTAAACACAATAATGCAAGCAGGAATGCTTGTTCCGTAAAAAAGATTTTCCGGCAAACCAATAACTGCATCAACCAGATTCTTATCAACTACTTCCTGACGAATACGCCCCTCACTCGCCCCACGAAACAAAACGCCATGCGGAGCTACAGCAGCCACACGCCCACTAGGGCTCATGCTCATAATCATATGCAACAAAAACGCCCAATCACCCTTGCTTGCCGGCGGAATGCCCCAATCAAAACGATGCCAACGATCAAGCGACGACTCCATAACAAAATCCTTCCTGCCGGCAACCTCGCCACCAGAATTAAAACCTGATGCCCACTTATCTTTGCTAAAAGGCATATTGGCAACTATGCAGTCAAATTTCATAAGATTACCGTCGCCATCCAAATGTTTTGGATGCGCAAGAGTATCACCTTGAAGAATTTTAGCGTCTGTAATGTTATGGAGAAACATATTCATACGAGCAAGAGAAATAGTTGAATTGCTAACCTCTTGACCATAAATAGCGACTTTTTTCAGATCGCCTTTTTTTGCCGTGCGAATAAGCAACGAACCAGACCCACAAGTTGGATCATAAACCCTGTCTTTCGGTTTTGGCTCCACTATCTGTGCCATAATCTCGGAAACCTCTTGCGGAGTAAAAAAGCTTCCCGCCTTTTTGCCGGATATCGTGGCAAACTCACCAATCATATACTCATAAGCATCGCCAATAACATCGGCAGGAATTTGCTCTTTATTTGTCGCTATATGCTTTGGTCGCAAATCCAAATTTGCAAAATCATCCAGCAAATTGCGCAACATCGGATTCTTTTGTTCCTTGTTGCCAAAAACTGCCTGGCTGTTAAAATCTATTCCACGAAAGATTCCGTCTAAAATCGGATTTGAACGCTCAATCTCCGCCAATGCATGATTGATTTTTTGACCTATGCTAACAGTATTTTTATTTGCCAACAGACTATCAAAGGTATGCTCTTCTTTTAATCGAAAAGGCAAATTATCTTTTTGGCGCTCAAGGCGTATGCCCTGATGCAGCTTCGCCAATTCCTCAACGCTTTCCTTATAGGAATCCGAGAGAAATTTTACAAATAGCATAGAAAGCACGTAGTCTTTATAATTCGCCGCATCTATGGTATCTCTGAAAGTATCGGCTCCTGCCCATAAGGCTTTTTTTATGTCTTCAAAAGTGGTCATTGTTGCTCCTCTGTTTTTTTGATGCATTCATTTAGCAAATAATGCAGTTTTTTATTTTCCAAATCTCTTAATTGTTCTTGGAGTTTTATTTTTTCAATCTCCAAAAACCAAAGACTCCCTACGATATGCTGTATTTTCTCGTTAGGCAATATTATTTCAAACTCACCCAAATCTTGCCGTGTTAGCGTTGGAAGCGTAGTACCTTTTGCAGCTTTTTTGATGATTTTCGTTATATTTTTATCAAGATAATACGCCAAATATTTTGAATCGACCCGTTTCGTCGCCCGAATTATGATTAAATTGTTTGCTATATAGCCACAGGGTGAGGCTTCCTGAAGGTAATTTACGTAGCTTGGGGCAATGCGGCGAACTAAAATATCGCCGTCTTTTACGGACAGAGCTTCTGTGGGTTCAAATGAGAGGTCGCTTTCGTATTTTGCCAAAACATTATTAGGATGAAGGTTAGATGTTGTAACCCATTGAATATCACACCGTTCCTCTTTGGATTTTTCTAATATTCCAAAGAGAATTGTTGCTATTTCTTTAAGCAATGTTAGCCTCATAGCTATAATATACATTATTTTTGGCTGTATAGTACTAGCTGTCGCGATTTTTTCGCAAAAAAGTGTAAAAAAGTGTAAAAAATGCGAAAAAATGTGATATTCGTCACATTGCTTCGTTCTTCTGCTATTTTCTGAGACTAAAAAATCTTCCAAAAAATAACTAATTTATACCATAATGGCGAAAAACATCAATAAAAGCAAATCTCCTATAACGACAACTAGCGAAAATGCAGCTGTATTGCCGAATAAGGAACTGTTTGAGGAAGTAAGGAGCGTTCTCAATTCTGCTCGTGGCAAAGCGTATGCCGCCGTCAATTTTGCTATGGTTGAGGCTTACTGGAACATAGGACGGCTTATCATTGAAAAGCAAGGCGGAGCAGAGCGTTTTTCATACGGAGACGGCTTGATTGCAGGATTGACAAAACAGCTCACGGAGGAATATGGAAAGGGGTTCGACAAGTCGAATTTAAGCCGCATGCGACAGCTGTATCTCGCATTTCCAAAAGTTGACGCACTGCGTCAACAATTAACCTGGACGCATTACCGCTTGATTTTGAATGTAGATAATCTGCAAGCCCGCCAATTTTACCTTGACGAATGCGCAAAGGGCAACTGGAGCACAAGGCAGCTTGAAAGGCAGATAAATAGTTTTTGTTACGAGCGGCTTTTGGCAAGTCACGATAAAAGTGGAATTGTAGATGAAATTGTTCAAAAAGAGCCAGGCAAAACTCCGCAGGATGTAGTCAAAGACCCTTATGTTTTAGAGTTTTTAGGGCTTAACGCTAATTCAAAATATTATGAAAGCGAACTTGAGCAAGGGTTAATTGACCACCTGCAAAAGTTTTTGTTAGAGCTTGGTCGTGGCTTTGCGTTTGACGCTCGGCAAAAGCTCATAAATTTTGATGGCGAGCAATTCTATATTGATCTCGTTTTTTACAATTACATTTTGAAATGCTTTGTTTTGATAGATCTCAAAGCTGACAAGCTGGCTCACCAAGACATCGGGCAAATGCAGATGTATGTTAATTATTATACACGAGAGAAAATGAACGAGGGAGACAATCCGCCAATTGGAATAATACTTTGCGCAGACAAAAATGACAAAGTCGTTCGGTACACTTTCCCAGAAGGTGGCAATCCGCAGATTTTTACGAGTAAATATAAGCTGTATCTCCCTACCGAAGAAGAGCTTGAGCGTGAGCTGGAAGCAGAAAAGCAAGCGATTTTAACCGAAAAACGCTTGCGTGAGAAATAGTAAACATGCTCAGGGTTAATTGATAATAATATTTTGCAATATCACCACGCTTTTAAATGATCTATTCTGCGTTCAAAACCAGAGACGCAATCCGTTTCTATGTGCAAAGGCTGTTGTCCACGAGTTGGGAATTTGTATTCATTCCAACTACCGGAACAATTGCTAGCCATAAAATCCTCATCCGTACCAATGCGGATTTTCGGATAATTTATCCCAGAATATGAACATTTATGCCAGAAACTTACGCTGTCTGCCGAACCGACATCGATGTCAAATCCGCAAATTCCAGTTGTATTTAAAGGAGCGCGTAAAGAATATTCACCTTGATACTTATCGGAGTTATCTATCCACCAATCTCCTAAAATTTCCGTAGGGTAAAAGCCTTCTTCAAAATCCCATAGCCCATCTGTTTGAGCAGAAGGTTCATAGCGTAAAGTGCGAATATCATCTATAAAGAATGAAGAAAATCCATCTTCTCGTTTTATGAATTTTATTATAGCAACACTATCTTGAGAACGGAGAATTGTACTAAATTTAGTCCAAAGTACGTTAGTCGATAAATTCCATGCGCGATCACCTATAACAATATATGCAGAATCTTTGTAATAAAGACCAGGAGATGAATCTGAAAACTTATAAAACAAGTTAAGTTTTGTTGCCGTATCTGGCAAATTAATTCGCACTTCTTTGCTTTCTTCTCCTCGCAACCACCCAGGATGTATAGAATGAGAACCTTGATATTTATCTCGATTGCCTAATTGCCAGCCATATATTTGCAAATCAGTTGGCCAACCAGCTTCAAATGAAAAATCCTGTACATAAGCAGTATCTTTTACTGGGCGTTTTGCAATATTATTAACTGTTATGCTCGTAACTCCATCTTTTGCTAGCTTTGTTATTTTCCAAGTAAGTGTATAGGAGCCACATGGAAGTGCTTCTGAATGTTCTCCTCCAGTAGAGCAACTTTCTTCTCTATGATATAATTTATCGTTAACAAAAAATTCAAATCTGTCATTAGAAAGACAAACTCGAAAATCGTATCTGAAGCCACATATACTTTCAGAAGAAAGGCTTGCAATAGCAACATCTTCAATTTTCATATTTTGGAACATCAAACTATAATTTCCGCTTGAAGGATCGTATTGAAAAGAAACTTTTTCTGCTTTTTCAATTTTCCAATTTGAGCTACCGATGGCACTACCGCTTGAAGATGAAACTCCTGCTGGTGAAGAATTACCTGGTATAATTTCACCTCCTGAAGAATTAGACAAATTATCTGAATTTGAATTGTCACCAACTTCTCCGCAAGATACTAATAATACGGAAAGAGCTAAAATGCAAGATGAAAATTGGGAGATATTTTTCATAATTGATAATATAGGAATTTTCGCCACGCTCTCAGGACCTTAGGATGGCTTCCCTTTCCTACAACAACTCCTTCAACTTCTCCGCATCTGGTAAAATATTTTTATACTTAGCAGGAAGCTTCGCTGCCGTTTTATAAGTGGCTACTCCCATCGGTTTTGTAGTATCACGGAACGCATATTCAACAACTCGTTGATTCTGCGACTTGCACAAAATAATCCCGACAGATGGATTCTCATGCGGAAGCCGAACCAAATCATCAAGAGCAGACAAATAAAAATTCATTTTGCCTAAATACTCCGGTTTAAAGACACCGCTCTTCAGTTCAATGGCAATCAATGACTGCAACTGCCTATTGAAGAAAAGTAGGTCAACAAAATATTCCTGCTCCTCAACTACCAAACGATACTGGCTGCCAATAAACGAAAAGTCTTTCCCGAGCGACATTATAAATTTACGGATATTGCCTACAATCTCGCTTTCCAAAACCCGCTCATCCGGCTCGTCATCAGGGTCTTCAATATTGATGTAATCAAGCAAATACTCGTCTTTGAATGACATCAGGGCTTTTCGCTGTAAGTCTTTGTCTGGAATGGTGGCTGGGAAATTGTTTGTTAGCTTTCCTCGTTTTGCGTATAATTTGCTTTTGAGATTGTACTGTAACTTTTCAATATTCCAAAATTCTGCTGCACATTGTCTGATGTAAAATAGGCGTTCTTCAAGAGACTTTGTTTTGTTGATTATTTCATAATGATGCGTAAAACCTATATTTAGGAATCCTGGAGGCAACTTTTCCAAATCGTGCGTTGATAACGTACGAATTTCAATATTTTGATTATAAGGCTTTTCCAAATCGTACGTTAACGACGTACGATTTATTAAATATTCATTCCATTGCTCATAAAAAATTCTCATTCTTTTGATATTTCCCGTTGAAAACCCTCTCAACCCAGGCAATTCCTGCTGCAATCGTTCAGAAATCGTATCAATGGCACCAGTCCCCCAAGCTCCTTTTCTGCTGTTTTCCGAAACGAATTTCCCAATACCGTAATACAACGATAGCAGCTCCTTGTTTGCCAAGGCTGCAGCCCTGTAACGGCTTTTGAGTATTGCACTCTTTATAGCTTCAGAATAATTGTTGGTCATTTTTTTCATGACGGATAAAATAGAAAAAGAATATTCCTCAACGATAAGAGAAAATTGAACAGCCTGCTCCATCTCCGCTGAAAAGACCCATAGTTGCAATAATAAAAATCTTTTTTCCTGCAAAATCTTCTTTATGCATTACAATAAAATCATCTTCGGCAAAGGCATCGTTTAGATCATCTCAGAAATTGCTCTACGCAATAAGGTGGGCATAGCAGTAATTTAGAAAATACTATGCCCGGTTGCTACACCGCATAAGTCTTTGGTCCTTCTGCGAAGCTGAATGTTTCCACTTCTTTCACATCAATGTAAAATAATTGAAAAATCGGGTTGTCTGGTGTATTATAAATGCTCTTAATCGATGGATTTTCATCAAGGGCACGTGTTTTAAGGGCAATATCGTCCACAAATATTGCCTTGCCATTTACCGATAAAACCGGGTTAAAATTTGCCGGGTGGCAACAGAACGACACATTGGGATTTCCTCTCAATTGCCCGTAAACCGGCTTTTGGCTGCTGGTGCAAAAATACACATTATTGCCCTCTGCGAACAGATATTGAAATACCCTTGTCCGCACACCTTCTCCGTCCTGCGTGGCAAAAACGCCAACCGGATTTGCTTTCAGAATTGCTACGTAGTCAATCATTTGACCTCCTAAAGTTTGAAACATAAGTGTAAATTTAGTATATTAACATAGAAATGTCAAGTAGGCACTTTAAAGTGCCATAGTTGCTTTTTGGAAACCATTGGAGAAATATATGTTAAAGCAATGCGATTTACCGATTTGTCCGGTAGAAACTACATTGATACTTATGGGTGACAAATGGAAGGTTCTTATTGTGCGGGATTTGCTAATCGGAACCAAGCGTTTCGGCGAATTGAAAAAATCTCTTATCGGCATTTCACAAAAAGTGCTAACGCAACATCTTCGCATTATGGAAGAGCATGGTCTTGTTCTTCGCAGGGTTTATGCTGAAGTACCGCCAAGAGTAGAATATTCTTTGACAGAGTTGGGACAAAGCTTGAAATTTGTGCACGATGCCATGCAGCGCTGGGGTGAGGAATATAAGGCAAAGTTGTCAAGGAGTCTTTGACAACTTATTTTTTTGATATTTTGGGATATTTATTACCCGTTTTATGAGCCGTGATTATTGTATAGCTATGAGCATTGACTGTTATTTTGCAACCATCTATATTTACATACCAATTCTTGCCTTTTCTTGTTATAACAGCTTTAGGATTTTTTATTTTTAATCTGCACCAATTGACAACATCATCTGCATCCAAGCAAAGATTTCTCTTTATTCGCTCTATGCCTAAATCGGTCGTGTGAAGACGGTCTAAGTTTTCTTTTAGCATTTCTTCAATGTCGCTTGCCATTTTGGTTCTCCTTACTCCCCCTCCACGCAACGAATGGAGAGAGCGAACTCGGTAGGCACTCCTACACCGCCGTCCATAGCTGTTGTTACACTTTCGCTAGAAGTGCTCATATAATAGTATGCTTTGTAGCCTTCCTTATTTGTGGAAGTCCACCACGAACCAGACGAGCCAATGCCAACGAAGGCAGCGCCATTGTAAGCGCCGCCAGGCAATGCTGAAAAATCATAATCGTCATTGCCTCCCCAGTCTTTTGCTTTTAGCACAATACCTGCCGATTTGCCACCTGCAAATATAATCAAATCTTCCCATTCTTCGTCTGTCGGCACGTGCCAACCTTGAGGGCACGCTCCACTAATAATATCCCAAGTGTATAATCTGCCGTAAGTGTCACAATTGGCTTGCGTGTTGCCATAGCATTTACTTCCGTTCGCATCGTAATTCAAATTCTTTGCAAACCACCTTTTGCCATTCAGTATTACGGTTGGATAGATTAGACTTTGACTGTTTCTTGTGTCTGTGTAATCTTCGCCCTTTCCGCCTTCTTCGAGCTTGTTCCATTTTGCTTTCAGCGTTACATCTTTATATATCAGCGTTGTAGAATTGTATTGAATATCGCCCTCAAACCAACCGCCGAATGTGTAGCCTTCTTTTCTTGGATTAGCAGGAGCTCCCTTTAACCCAATGCCACCTGCAATAGAAATTTCAGGAATTATTGCAGGAACTCCGCCGTCTGTGTTAAATTTAATGGTAAAATATTCCACATTTTCGCTTGAACTTGAAGATGTTGCACTTGAAGACGAATGTTCACTTCCGCCATTCATACAACGAACAGAGAGCATAAACCACTTGCCGTCAGACATTTCATAATAAGTTCTATCGTTGAAGTTAAGCATAAATACTTGGTAAGCGTGGTTGCTACCAGTTTCTGTTGAAGTCCACCAAAGACCACTCTCGCCAATGACTTTGAATACACCTGTTTCAATTGAACCGCCGTAACCGCCAGGCAATGCAGAAAAGCCATAGGTGTCTTCGCAAGAACCGCAATTAAGCCAACCCTCTTTTGCCCTCAAGTGTTTGGCTGACTCGAGATTACCACCTGCAAATTGAATTAAATCTTCCCAGTCTTTTTTGCTAGGCAAACGCCAACCGCTTGGGCATATTGTCTTTGCTTCATTCCAGTCATACAACCTGCCGTAAGTGTTGCAGTTGGCTGCTTTATTTTCGTAGCATTTGCCTTTGCTTCCATTACCGCCGTCATAATTCAAATTCTCCGCAAACCAAGACTGCTCGCCTATTGTTACAATGCGGTAAGTTTGTCCGTCTCGTGGGTCGGTGAAAGTGTCGCCAACAAATCCACCGCTAGAACTGCTGTTCTGCGCAAGGCTAGACGAACTCGGCGTTTCGTTGTTATCGTCTTTGTTGCTTCCGCCCGAAGAACAGGAGCAAATGAAGGCTAGGACTATGGAAATTAGAAGTTTTTTAGGCATTTAATCTTCCACGCAACGCACAGAAAGTGAATATTCAGCAAGCATATCTACACCGCCTCCAATATCGTCATTGAAGCTAAGCACACTTTTGTAAAGCGGAGAGCCTTCAAACTTAGTGCTAGTCCACCATAAACCTGCCAAACCTATATATTCATAGGTTACACCATATTCAAAGGTTATGCCGTTATGAGAACCGCCTGGCAATGCCGAAAAATTGAAGTCGTCGTTGCCGTCCCAGTCGGTTTTTGATTTGAGTGCTCTGCCTGCAAATTCATAGCCACCTGCAAATTCAATTAAATCTACCCATTCATCATTAGTCGGCAAATGCCAACCAGACGGACACGCTACGCTATTGGCAATATCCCAAGTGTATAATCTGCCGTGTTTGTCGCAATTGGCTTGCAAGTTGCTATGGCACAGGCTTCCGCTTGCATTGAAATTCAAATTCTTTGCAAACCACCTTTTGCCATTCAGTATTACGGTTGGATAGATTTGACTTTGACTGTTTCTTGTGTCTGTGTAATCTTCGCCCTTTCCGCCTTCTTCAAGTTTGTTCCACTTCGCTATAAGCGTTACATCTTTCGTTCTAGGCGTTATATTTGTGTATTGCATATCGCCGTCAAACCAACCGCCGAATGTGTAGCCTATTTTGGCAGGATTTTCGGGATATTTGTTTCCCCAATATGTTGAACCGCTGTCAATTACAACGTAAGGTATTGTTTCAGGAGTTCCACCGTTTGTGTTGAAATCGACTCTATAAGATTTCCATTCTCCTTGAACGCAACGAACAGAATTCATAATTAGTTCCATATAGATCATACCACACGTAGCAGAAGGATTTGTGTAAACCTCACCAGTCACCATAAACCAACCTGCAGTAGACACATCAGACCAATAATATCCTCTTACGCCTGCATTATTACAATATTTTCTTACGCCATCACTACATTTATCGATACATATACCTCCCAAAGTATAAAAGCTGTTATCTTCGTATGCGGAATTCGCCAAAGCCCCCCAATCTCCTTGACTTGCAACGTGCCAACCTTCTGGGCAAATCCCCTTGTGCATATATGACACCCGACCAGAGCAGTCCATTTCGTTGCACTCTTTGTCAAGAACCATAGCTGTAGCCCAGTCATAATGTCTGCCGTATTTTTCGCAGTTGCTTTGCAAATCATCGTAGCACCTACTTCCGCTTGCGTTGTAATTCAAATTCTCTGCAAACCAAACTTGCTCACCGATTTTCACAATTTTATACAAATTGCCGTCTCGCTTGTCGCAGAAATGAGTTGCTGGGTTGTATGCTTCTGTACAATTTACAGCTTGCCCTCCGCTTGAACTGCTACTCTGCACAATGCTAGACGAACTTGGCGTTTCCGCAACGGAGCTTGAGCTTGGCTGTTGCGGTTCTTCGTTGCTGTCGTTTGAGGAACAGGAGCAAATGAAGGCAAGGGATATGGAAACTAGGAGTTTTTTAGGCATTTAATCCTCCACGCAACGAATGGAACGCCCGTCTTCAATTGAGCTATAACCTAGAACGGCAGTTTCATTGGAAGCACTTATATTTAGATTACTATATGTTGTTGCACTCCACCAAGTAGCATAAGCACCGATCTCAGAAGAATAATATTTGCCGTCAATCCAAGCACCTGGCAATGCTGAAAATCCAAAATCGTCTGTGCCGTTGCCTGGAGTTCCTATCTCTACGGCGTTTTTATCCACCCAACCTATTTTTGATTTGAGTTTTCCGCCTGCAACGCTCCAACCGCCAACTGCTTGAAGCAAATTTTCCCAGTCCTCATTAGTCGGCAAACGCCAACCAGACGGACACGCTTCCTGAACAGAAATCCAATCATATAATCTGCCGTATTCTGTGCAGTAACCATTTTTGTAGCACCAACTATTAGTTGTTGCGTAATTTAGGTTTTCTGCCATCCATTTTTTGCCACCTATTGTTACTGTGCGGTAAGTTTTTTGGTCTCTGCTATCCGTAAAGGATGAATATGTTATATTCGAGTTGAAGTGTTCTTGGCTAACATCTATATTTTCGCCTTCAACGCAACGAATTGAGAAACTACGTTCAAATTTTTTTCCGAGAGCGCTGGTTATATATGCTCCATCAGAGGCTTGGTCTATTACCAAATGATATGCCCAACCAACTTCGTCACTCGTAGCACCCCACCAATTACCACCTGTACCGATTAAGCCAAATATAGGACCAGCAGCATAGCTACTAGGCAAAGCCGAAAATCCAAATTCGTCCGTTCCATTGCCACAATCGTCATAATAACACCATTCTGCTGTTGTTTTAAGTTTCTTGCCTGCTACATTTTTACCGCCAGCAGTTTGCACCAACTCTTCAAAGTCTTTCTTGCTCGGCAAACGCCACCCTACAGGACAAGCGTTCATAGCGGCATCCCAGTCGTAAAGTTTGCCGTATTTCTCGCAGTTGGCAGGGTCATTGTCGTAGCCGTGACACATACTATTTATCGTTTGGAAGTTTAGGTTTTCAGCCATCCAGTTTTGAGAGCCTATCTTAACCCATTTGTAAGTTTGGCTGTCTCGTGGGTCGGTGAAAGTTCCGCTAGTTGGAGTTCCATCGCTTGAACTGCTTTGTGTTTCGGAACTGCTACTTTGCTCTGTGCTTGAAGAACTATTTGGCTCACCGCTTGAACTTGAGCTAAGCGTTTCGGAACTGCTGCTCTGCACAAGGCTAGACGAGCTTGACGTTTCCGCAACCGAGCTTGAGCTTGGCTGTTGCGGTTCTTCGTTGCTGTCGTTTGAGGAACAGGAGCAAATGAAGGCTAGGGATATTGAAATTAGGAGTTTTTTAAGCATAGTGTAAATATATATTTTTTTATGGATTATGGTGCAATTTTTGTAAATCTTGGCGAAAAATGTCGTTTTTTTGTGATATTATCGGCATTTTTTTGCAAAATAGGTTATCGCTACGAACTGTTACTCCCCCTTAATACATCTCACGCTTAGAAAGTCAAACTTTGAGGTGCCGCCCCAAAAGGGGTGAGTATCACGCTGAGCCATCGCTGAATTGCCTACGACCTCAGCGGTGCTCCACCAATAACCCCAGCCGCCGCCATTATGAAATTCACCATCGTAAAAAGTACCGCCCTGCAAAGCTGAAAAACCATAAGTGTCTTGACAGATGCTTATGCCATTGGAACGAATGCACTCATAACCATTTGCTTCTCTTAAATGCGTCCAAAAATATGCTGAACCTCCTATAAAATTCAACAAAGCCGGCCACTCATCTGCGCCTGGCAAATGCCAGCCGGATGGGCAAATGCCGGCATACCCTGGGGGTGCGTTATAAAGAGCCATTCTATATTCGGAAGGAAGATTCATCGCCTCTGTCCAATTATACAACCTGCCATAAATATCGCACTTATTCTCATCATTGCCATAACATTTTCCTATATTGCCGCCATCGTCATAATTCAAATTTTCTGCCATCCATGTTTGAGACATTGCTCCCATATCTATGGTCACATACGCATATTTTTTTCCGTCGCGCTTATCGCAAAAATGTTTTTTCGGTTTTCCGTAATGTTCAATTTCTGTTCCATCTGCAAAATCTGCGCATAAATCCACGCTTGAGCTTGAAGACAGCGGTGGTTCAATTTCGTATTCGTCTTTTACGCAACGTGCGCTGAACGAGAGCGATTTATTTTCGGTGCCTCCCCAAGTTTTTTCAATAAAATTGTACATCCATTGCATATAAGCGTGCTGTGGATTGTCTGGGCTATCGGTGGATGTCCACCAAATGCCACGCTTGCCGATGGTGCTGAAAGGCTGCGTTTCATTAGATGATCCTAAACCGCCCGGCAAGGCAGAAAAACCATAAGTGTCTTCATCGGCATAATCTGAGCTATTGCCGGATTCAGCGACATCCCAAGAATTTTTTGCCTTCAAATATTTTGCAGCGGTATTGCTTCCGTAAGGATCGTTCATGTGATTGCCAGAACCACTTGCTTTGTCAATAAAACGATACAATGTTTCCCAATCCGTTTTGCTTGCCAAATGCCAACCAACAGGGCATGCAGTTTTAACCTCATTGCCGTTATACAATCTGCCATAAGCATTGCAGTTGGCTATATTATTGTCGTAACACTTTCCTTTGCTTCCATTGCCGCCGTCGTAATTCAAATTCTCTGCCATCCAATTTTGAGTGCCTATTGTTACATACACATATTTTTTGCCGTCTCGCTCATCGCAAAATTGCTTCTTTGATTTTCCGTAATGTTCTCTTTCCGTTCCATTTATAAAACCATTGCACGAAGCAATGCTTGAACTTGAAACCACTTGCGAGCTGCTGCTACCCAAGCCACTGCTAGAACTGCTGCTCTGCGCAAGGCTAGATGAACTCGGCGTTTCGTTGTTATCGTCTTTGTTGCCTCCGCCCGAAGAACAGGAGCAAATGAAGGCTAGGGATATAGCGATGAGGAGCTTTTTAGGCATTTAATCCTCCACGCAACGGACGGATGCGTTATATTCAAAATTTTTAAGAGATAACTCATTAGCTTCGCTGTTCATTTGCCAAATGTTTGGAACTTCATATTCTTTGCCAGGCTTTGTATCGGGGAAAACAGGCATTGTTTGCCACGTCGTTGTAGTAGCACTTAACCAAAGACCAGAACTGCCAATATCGTGAAAAGTCTCGTTTTTAGGGTTGCGGTAACCTCCAAATACTGCCGAAAACCCGTAATCTTCATTGCCGACAACACTAATTAAACTTCTCCAATCATTGTCATTAGGCAAACGCCACCCAGACGGACACGCTATACTCATAGCAATATCCCAAGCATATAATCTGCCATAAGTTTCACAATTGGATTTATCATCGTCATAACACCAGCTGCTGTCTGTCGCGTAGTTAAGGTTCTCTGCCATCCATCTGTTGCCGCCTATTAGCACAGTATTATAGCTTTGACCATCTCTTGAATCTATAAGAATTCCGCCATCGCCCAGTTTGTTCCATTTCGCAACCAAAGTTACATCTTCGGTTATTTTAGTTGAAGATATGTAAAGTTTATCTCCGTCAAACCAACCGCCGAATGTATAGCCGTTTTTGGTAGGGTCGGCTGGATATTTTAACCGCAACGCAGAACCACTATCAACGGAAACGCTGGGAATTGCAGGAATACCACCATCTGTGTTGAAAGTAACTGTTAAAAATTTCTGTGCACCGAGAACGCAACGAACTGAAAGCACACCGAAAGATTTACCAGAGTTAAGAGTAATAAAATTTGCCTTTCTAGAGTCCATAAGCACAACAGAAGTGAGTATTGCTCCAGTAGCAGTCCACCAAGTACCAGTTGTTTGTCCAGTCTCCCATCTACTCCACGATGGATTGCCTTCACCGCCAGGCAAAGCGGTAAAGCCATAATCGTCTGTGCCTTGTATAAGTGTATCTTTTATAGTTGAATCGCCAAGAGCGTTAGAGTTTGTTTTTTTCCAATCGTAGGTAGCTCTCAACTTTGAACCTTCGCCGACATAATCCTGCAAAATATTCCATTCCTGTAAAGTGGAAACGTGCCAACCATCCGGGCAGATACCTTTATGCTTTTCAGAAATTAGTTCCGAGCAGTCAATATCGTAACAGCTTGTGTCAAGAGCCATAGCCGTTGCCCAATCATATAAGCGACCGTATTTATCGCAGTTGACTTGCAAGTTGCGATTGCAAAAACTTCCCTCTACGCTGTAATTCAAATTCTCTGCCATCCATGTTTGCGTTCCTATTGTTACAATGCGATAAACCTGTCCGTCTCGTGGGTCGGTGAAAGTTTCGCCAACAATTGCTCCGCTAGACGAGCTACTGCTACTTTGCACACCGCTTGAACTGCTGTTCTGCACGAGGCTAGACGAACTTGGAGTTTCCGCTACCGAGCTTGAGCTTGGCTGTTGCGGTTCTTCGTTGCCACCATTTGAGGAACAGGAGCAAATGAAGGCGAGGGATATGAAAATTAGGAATTTTTTAGGCATTTAATCCTCAACGCACCTCACAGACATTTTGTGTGATTTGTCGTAATTCTTTACACTCGCATTATTAACATTGCTCCAGCTTCCAATATGTAAACTATACGCATTTTCAGCGTCTGATTCTGTTGAACTCCACCACCAGGCAGTTTCGCCAAAATTGCCATCGGGAGCAGGAGCGGAACAAACTGCCATAGGGTCTGGGGGATTACAGGAAAACGGCGGTGATTCGGGGGATTTTCCTGCGGACAAGGCTGAGAAGCCGTAATTGTTTGTGCCACTGCTGTCTCTTCTGCCATACTGAACCCAGCCTTCTTTCACTCTAAGTTTCTTCCCTGCCGTTTCGTTTCCACCTGCAAAAGCTATCAGTTTTTCCCATTCTGCTTTTGAAGGCACACGCCAACCTTTCGGGCAAAAACCGCCAACGCAAGTGTTGCAATTATTTGTGCCGTCCAAACAGAATTTTCTAGTGCACGCTGGCATCATCCTTGTTTCTGCCCAAGTATAAATTCTGCCGTAAGCATTGCAATCCCGCTCGCAAGTGCCTAATTCGCCGTTAATCCCTGCGTAGTTCAAATTTTTTGCCATCCATCTTTTGCCGTCTATTGTCACAACAGGATAGCTTTGTTTATCCCTTGCATCAACAAGAACATCGTCTTTCGCCGAAACTTCCGTTGCCAACAAACTCGCCGCTATGAGAATGAATGTTGTCTTTTTCATTTTAATCATCTACGCACCTTACAGACATTTTGTATGACTTTTTGTAATTCATTATAGCCACATTGTCCATATTGTGCCTACTGCCGATAGATATGCTATACGCATTATCAGCGTCTATTTCCGTTGAACTCCACCACCAGGCAGTTTCGCCGAAATTGCCATCCGCAGCAGGAGCGGTGCAAACTATTAAGGGGCACTCATAGATAAGGCATATACTGCACAATCCGGTTTCCTCGCTGCATTTCGGTTGGCATTCAGGAGGAGGTGGGCATTCATACACAGGGCAGGAACCCGGCGACCTCGTGGGAGATTTTCCTGCCGCCAATGCAGAAAAACCGTAATCGTCTGTGCCGCCAACGTCTTGTTCGTCATAATAATACCAGTGCCAGCTAGTGTTTGCCTTGAGTTTCTTTGCGGCAACTTCTTCGCCACCCGCAAAAGCTATCAGTCCTTCCCACTCCTCTTTTGAGGGCAAACGCCAACCTTGCGGGCAAATAGGTTCCGCAGCCTCAGCCCAAGAATAAAGCCTGCCGTAAATGTCACTGCCCTCAGATAGTTCCATACCCAATTCGCCATCTAAGCCGGCGTAGTTCAAATTTTTCGCCATCCATTTTTTGCCGTCTATTATTACGGTAGGATAACTTTGATTATCCCTTGAATCAACAAGAGCATCGCTGTCATCAAAGCTACTGCTAGACGACAAAACATCTTCTGATACAGAAGTCGTCAGTTCTTCTGGCTTCAAGCAGGAAATAACAAGCAATAAGCTTGCTGCGACGAGAACGAGGGCTATTCTTTTCATATAAAATTGAATATAAAATTTTTTATGGCTTTTGGGCTTATTTTTGTGAATTTTGGCGGAAAATGTAGTTTTTTTGTGATATTAGAGGCATTTTTTCGCATCTCCTGATTTTTTGCCGATGTAAAAAACATATCCATAATACTGTTTATATTTGGAATATAGCTCCACTTCATGTTTATCATCTTCAATATAGGCCTCTACAGTTTTGTTGCCAGCATATTTTTTCAAAAGTGTTTTTTCTGCCGCATCACGAGGAATAAAATAATTTTCTGTCCAGCATTTTTCAGGCAATGTAAATGCCGCAATAAGATTATAGCCAACCCTTTGCATAATTGAAATATTATTCCCTATTGTATCTAATTCACAACCGGCACTGCTCCAAAACTTTTCAATTTCAGCGGGACGTTCATCGGTAAACCATGAAGGGCATGTTACGGCAACATAGCCATTTTTTTTGAGAAATCTATTCCAATAGTTTAGCCCTTTACCAATATTGTCTATAGCTCCTTCTGACCAAATAAGGTCAAACTCCTCTTTTTGAAAAGAAAGATTTTCCATTGAGCCAACAACGCCATTTACTCTTTCCTGAAAATTTAATCTTTTTGCGTTATTGTTAAAAATATTTATAAAATCAGAAGAAATATCTACTCCGATAATGTTTCCCGTAATATTTTGCGCAAGAATCATTGTTTGCCCGCCAGTTCCGCAAGCTATATCTGCCACACGAGAAATTTTATCACGATTATCCAAAAAACTTAATGCCTTAATAGTCATTTCAGGACTGCCAGGTCCCTGTCGCTCTAATCCTGTATGACTCTCAATAATTAAATCAAGGATTGTTAATTGTTCATTTTCCATAATAAGGAATATAGAAAAATGAAAAAGCCGTGAGATATAATGGATAGGTGTTGTGCCAATGGTATTAGGCCGGCTCTTCAGCATTTGCCGCAGTAATTATTTTCTTCCTGTAATCCTCGTCTTTTATTTTTACAAACCCATTGCTCAACAATGCCTTTATTGATGCTGTATTTTCCGGCAAAGGATCGGCAATTATTTCTTTGCCGCCTATTTGAATTATTTTTTCTTCCAGCATTTTTATAATTATCTTCCCAATGCCTTTATTCAAATACTCTTCTTCGCCTATTAAATACCCTATTCCGTAAGTAGAATCTTTTTCAATAACAGTTCCATAATATTCCTGCGCATAAAAGCAGTCCAAATATTGGCAAAAACCAATTTTCACATCGTTAAAATACACCATAAAATGCTTTATAAAGCTATACTTTCCATCTCGGCCATTAATTTCATTCAGCCAATCCTGCCTATGCACATCTCCTTTCGGACACATCCATTTATAAATATATTCTTTATCCAGCCATTTAAAAAAAAGATTTACATCTTCATCAGTTAAAGGTCTTAATGTTACGGGCATTACTAAAAATCCTCTGACTTGAAATTAGAATACCATCGCCCTTTTTCCGCTGTGAATTTCAACACGCAATAATCAGGGTCATTCACGCCTTCCGGATAATACATTGTATCGCCTTCTTGCCATATCATTTTTTTGCTTTTCGCGTCTTCCAACACTTCCATTGTGCCTGTTAGCATAACGCCTCTAAAAAAGCGCTGGTCGCAAAAGTAAATAGACGCTTTTGGATTTTTGCGATATTGCGCCACTCTCAGGGAAGAAGTGTTTGTTGAGAACCAAAACTCCCGCAAGCCTTTGCGCTTGCGAGGAGCAAGCATAGCTTTCATATTGGGGTAGCCGTTTTCATCAATAGACGCTATGTAGGCGGTCTTTTGACGGTCTATTATGTTTTCAATGGTTTCAGGTTTCATGATACGCTCCTTTTGCTATAAAACCAGTACAAGTGTTCCAATTGTTATCAAAATTGCTCCGATTATTGTTTTTACGCTCACAGGCTCGCCCAAAATAGCAAACGCCAAAAGCATAGTTATGACTATGCTTAATTTGTCTATCGGAACGACTTTTGCCACATCGCCGATTTGCAGCGCTTTGTAAAAAAACAGCCACGAAAATCCCGTAGCAAACCCCGAAAGCACAAGGAATATCCAGCTTTTTTGCGTTATCGCCGCAATTTCGCTGTGTTTTCCGGTAACAAAAACTATAATCCAAGCCATTGCCAAAACGACAACAGTCCTTATCGCCACGGCAAGGTTTGAATTTACGCCTTCAATCCCTATTTTCGCAAGAATCGCCACCACAGCGGCGAAAAATGCGGCAAGCAAGGCGTAAACTATCCACATAAATTCTCCTTCATTTTATCTTGCTTTTGCATAGGTGGAAAAGATAGAAAAATATTTGATTAGCCTCTACTGCTAGCTACGCCCAACAACTCCAAAGTCCTGTCATCCGCCTTGCCGCCAAAACGCTTACAGAGCAATTCATGCTGCAAATACATCGTGGCTTCATTCAAATCCTTGATCGCATATACCACATCCAATGGCTTTCTTTGCAACCATCTTTGCAAAGGGGTGAACAAATCCCCCTCGCTCCAACCAAAAATTCGGCTTCGCCAAATTTTCGTTTTCCGCTGCCCCCAGAACGGGGTTGGTTCGCTACGCTTCCTAACACCCCGTAACGCCCGAGTGCAGAGTTTAATCCTTTTTGTCTGAACCCCGATTTTCCCGATTTTAGGATTTGCAGGATTATGTTAGCTTGGTTTTGCAAGCGGTGTCTAAAGTTTATTGAAGAGAAGGTGGATATGGAGAGGTGTGGAATGACCATAAAAAATAAATGTATATTATAACAATGGAATCTAAAAGTCTAAACAAGATTGCTCGTGATCTGATACGGATCGGTCTCAAACGTGAATGTAAATCGTTTGCAAATAAAATAGCAAGATTTATCAACGCTAAACGAAAAACAAAAGATCCGCACGAATTTTACCTAGACCTGTATGAAAAAGTTATTTCTTTTAACAAACATATTGCAAGCCGATATGATTATGTAAGTAACTCCCTTTTAGATATAACTCTTTGGGGGCTTTTCAATCATGGGATATTAACTACAAAAGATATTGTTAATTACGACATCAAAGTCCAAAAAAGTTTACTGAAGGAGTTAAAGCAAAATGGCAAATTAGAGCTTTCGCCTTAAAACCAACGTTTTTTCATTGTTTCAAAAAACTCTTTTGTTATGAGAAAATAAGAATTCAGTCTGCAATGTCATTTGGATTAAATATTTTAAGCAACAAAAATAGTCGCATAAATTATCGTTTTTTAGAGATTATTTTAAAATATTATTTCAGTGAAATGTTTCATTTCCATAACTTTTTAAATGTATCTGAATTTTGAAACAGCCAAACTGGTTCACCGATTCTGTCTATAGATTGCTCTCCTTCTAATATAAATTCGTTTTCAAACTGATTAGATTCTATTGTTATAAATTGCCGATTCAGCATATCTTCTAAAGATTGAAAATTAGCAACGCCTTCTGCTGTAGGAGTAGAATGTATTCCTAATGTAACAAAATGAAGTAGTTGAGTATCCTTTATTCCTTTATATTTTATAATCGGCAATGTATAGTACGAAAAACTATTTGCGCCAAAATATTTTTGAATATTATAACATACAAACAAACGAACTATCTCTGCATTTTTTTGGTTCCCTTTTAATTTAGAATATTGTTTTAAGTATTTTTTAATAGATTCATCTGGAGGATTATTTATAAAGTTTTGCAACTCCTTACCCTTATAACTACAATGGACAGTTAAAAGGAAAATGAATTTGTTGGATATTCTGCTTAATTCTTTTTGTATTTCTAACAATCTCTGAATGGCATTAAATTTATATGCTTTTTGTGCGTTGCCATCTTTGTCTATGTATTCTATTGGTGAAGCGATATCATTACAAAAATCTAAGTTATATAAAGTTATGAATTTATCAGTTTTAAATCCTATTTCATTTGGAGAATTATCATATCTTTTTAATACAACCTCTTCCAAATAACCATCATATACAACATAATCGTTAATTTTTCCTTGACGCTCTAATTGCCTTAAAAAATCTTCTAATTCTAAGATTTGTTCCCTATTTTGATTCGGGTTTGACGGCTTTCCATAATCCCTACATTGAAAAGCTATAACAGATTTAATATGTTCAAGCCATTCATTAATATCATCAGCCTGAGGAGAAGGCAAACCTACATAGATCAGTTTTTCTTTAACTTTTTCAGTTAAAAATTTAATAAGTGGCTTGTTCCAACTGTTACGAATAAATTTTTTGTTTTCTGTGCTAAATTGAGTTTTTATATTATTCGTCATCTTGTATCCTCTCCTTAAATTGTTGTAATAATTGATAGTACTCTGCTCTAGATTGAGCCGTTTTTTGAATAAACATCTCATCAATTAAATGAATTATATTTGCCAAATCATCTTCAATTTTTATATCCAAATCAAGAAGTAAATCATGCAAATTTTCATATTTTTTTATCTTGCCTAAATGACCATCTAATTTTATATTAGAAAGTCCTTTAGCAATATTAGTTTTTGATATATTGGAATTATTTGAACTTTTTGCGCTTTTTTTCTTACCAACAGTTGTTATTCTATCTTGTATAGTTGTTTCAAACTTTTTTATGCTATCGCATAATTTCCTTGCTTGCTTTTCGGATTCCAATCTAAAGCCCTTCCTTTTTATTCTACCGTTAATTTCATTATACATACTTTTTAATTTTACTATTATGCCAATGAGTTTTTCTGCATCTTCCTCGTATTCACTATAAGCACCCATTATTTCTGTCTTGAATACATCCAAATGATTTTTTAATTCTTCTTCGCCTTTTGTATATTCTTGATATTCCTTTCCGCTTGCATCAAATTTGGATGCAGCGTCCGTTAGTGCCTCATAAAAAGAAGAACGCAAAGGAGAATATTCTATATCGCTACGAGATGCATTTGGTAAAATTTTAGAATTTACAATTATTATTTCTCCACTATATCTATCAAAATAAGTATTTTTATTTGGAAAAAATTTTACCGATCCTTCTCTTTTACCTATTGAAAATCCTTGCTTTTTAATGATGAATCCTCTTAATTTTTTTGTATCTATCTTCTTTCTTTCCGAATTAAGACAGCCCCAAGCAATTCCAAAGAAATTTCCATCTTTTTCAATTGAACAAAACAATGGTTCTTGCGGTTTTATTTCTGGATCAGAGTTAAAATCTACATCTCGATATGGTCTATATAAATTCTTCATCTCGGAATTAACTTGAAGTGATAAATTTATAAGTTCAATTTTTTGCTTTTTTGCATTGCATAAACTAGTTATTGCAGTTTCTATTTTTTTAGCATGCGTAAAATTTTCATGATCAAAATGGAGAGGAATTACATTTCTTAAATAGTTGGCTACTTCATCAAAGTCTGACAATGCAGTATAAAATTCTGGTTCTATTCCTGTAAGTTCAACTGTAGTACCTTGATTAGGGTATTCACCACTAGCTAACACTCCATTTTCGGTCAATGATATACACTCTTCTAATATGGTTTGTAAATCTATAAGTTCTTCAGATTTTATTTTATTATTTAATCTTTTTTCTTTTTGCATATTTAATATGGCTTTCATTTTCCCAAAGTTCATTTCTAAACGATTGGGATTATTTTCTGTACCTCTACTATATATAGTCAATTTTTCACATAAATGGAAAGAACTATAAATTCCAATACCCATAAATCCAACGTTTTTTGCTGGGTTTTTATCAGAAATTCCAATACGAATAGCATTTCTCAATGTATCATGATTCATACCCTTACCGTCATCCTTAACAACAATGGACTCTTGGCGAATTTTTACTTGTAACGTTTTGGCTTGTGCATCAACGCCATTTTGGATGTATTCTCGCAGTGCATCCTTAGGGTCAGGGTATATCCCTTTCGTAATGATAGAGATAACCTCTGCTCCTATATCAAATTTGCTTAACTTCATTACAGACCTCATTTGCGGATTGTCAATGATAATATAGAAAATTTATCAAATTTCTATATTACCGCCATGAGTATAATAGGATGTTTTGTCTATTTCTTAGTTAAGGAAGCTTGTGGTATAGGCTATGAGGTTCTCCAATATAGCCTTGCTCTCAAAGAATACACTCAATTAGACTATACTTTAGCGTAAGGATTTGAATGAAAAAAGTTTTGTTACTAGAACCTAATTATAGAAATAAGTATCCTCCAATGGGATTAATGAAGATTGCTACGTATTATAGAAATAAGAAATATGATGTGCGTTTTTTTAAAGGCGATTTGTTATTTTTTGCTGCCAATTTACTTTGCGAAGAATTTTTAGACAAAACCAATAGGTTGTTGTGGGGTAATTTTTTCCAAAAATTATCCGAGTACATAAGAACTGGAAAATGCGATTTGCTAAAACAGATACCCGATTTTGATGAATTTGACAATTTATATCTCTTTAGAGAAAGATTTAGAAAAAAAGATTTTCCACAATTTAATATAATCTGCATTACCACATTATTTACTTTTTATTGGAAGGAAACAATAAATACAATAAATTTTGCAAAATATTTTTGCAAAAAAGGCACAATTAAAGTTGGAGGAATTGCCGCTAGCTTACTACCAAAAGAATTGGAGAATGAAACCGGAATTGAACCTCATATCGGTTTGTGGAATACCGTTGATAAGTTACCGCTAGATTATTCTATTTTAGAAGAAATAGATTATAATTATCCTGCGAATAATGCTTATTTTACCTATACAACAAGAGGCTGCGTTAATAAATGCGTATTCTGTGCAGTTCCTAAATTGGAACCAAAATATTGCAATCGTATCCCATTAAAAAAATCATTAGACAAAGTAAGTGAAATTTTTGGAGAAAGAAGAAATTTACTTTTAATGGATAATAATGTCTTTGCATCAAATGAATTTAATAATATTATAGATGAAATAAAAAAATGTGGCTTTGAAAAAAATGCGAAATATGATTCTATAAATGAATATGAAATTGCGATAAAAAATTTACAAAATGATTGGAATAGCAAGGCTTATATAAAAAAAATTATTAAAATCTATGAGCAAGTATCTGAAAAACTATCGGAACAAGAACAGATTGAATTTTACACTCAAAGATTAAATTTAAACTTATTGTGCGAACAAACAGCAACAAAAGATTCTATTTTAGAATTTAATGAAATAATTAATCCGCTTTATAAAAAATATTTTAAACAATCTAATGTTCTTCGCTATGTTGATTTCAACCAAGGCTTAGACGCACGTCTTGCGACAAGAGAAAAAATAAAAAAAATAGCAGAAATTAATATTCGCCCACTTCGCATTGCTTTTGATTATTGGAGCAAAAAAAACGTTTACGAAGATGCTGTTCGTTTAGCGGCGGAATACGGAATACGCAATTTGTCAAATTACTTATTATACAACTTTAATGATAAACCTGAAGATTTATACAATAGAATGAAGTTAAATATTGATTTATGTGATGAATTAAATATTGCTATTTACTCTTTTCCAATGAAATATCATCCCATAAAAGGTTCAGAACATTTTCACAATAGAGGTTTTATCGGTAAATATTGGTGCAAAAAATATATAAGAGCCGTTCAAGCCGTGCTTAATAGCACAAAAGGAAAAATCGGTAGAGGTAAACCTTTTTTTGAAAAGGCTTTTGGAAAAAATGAGGAAGAATTTATAGATATACTTGAAATGCCCGAAACTTTCATTATCTATAGGAAGTTTTTTGAATGGCTACAAGATAAGAAATACAAAGTTTCGACAGAAAAATGGAAAAATGCATTTGATTCATTAAAGGGAATAGATAAAGCCGAAGCTTTGGATATAATTCACAAAGCAGATTTTAATAATGTAAAAATCAATAACCCTCGTATTTCCAAGCTCATTAGATTTTATACTAGTTACAAAGATGATATTATAAAGCCAGAGACGGAATTATATGAATTGAAACAAGAATATGATTCTTTGTCAATTTAGTTAGTATCCCCAAACTCCACCCCAGGCAACCCCTGCACCACTTTAACCGTCTGCACGCTCAAATTTATCACGCTATGCAGCAAATCTAGAATATATCGTGGCTTGCCCATTTCCTTTGCCCAGTCATTGGGATTATTGACAATCCCGCTTTCCTTGTGCGTAGTAACCTGATATCGCTCCATAATCCATTCAATAGCCGATTTGCCGTTCACCACGTATTCATAAGCCTTGTCGGGAATATTTTCAAGCGAAATTTGGCTATTGTAAATAATCTTGCTTTTATCAACTTCTTTTCCATTTTTGCCAAAACGCATTTTTTCTACAAGATAGCTTGGGTTTTGCGATTCGCATTTTTCAACCACGCCAGAGAGCTTCCCTACATTTTCGTAGTTCAAGTGCAGTTCTGCTAGTGCTCTGCCAGCTTTGCTAAATGCCCAGAAGTCACGGACATCTTCTACTAACGGCAAGCGGGGCAACATCTTTTTCAAGTCGCTTGTAAAGGCTTCTCGGTATTTGGGGCTGTGCAAAAATCCATATACATAATAGAAAATATCTTCTTTTGTTACATTTTTGCCATATTGCTCTTTGCATCTTTTCAAAATAAAATCGCTTATTGCGTCTTGTCTATGGTGTTCTTGAAATAATTCGTCTTTTTCTTCTTTGTAATAATAAAGAGGAAAGCATTGAGTATCGCCAACTAAATGTAAATCTGGAATAATATCTGATATAACAACGGACAATTCTTTAGATGAACCCACACACGATAAACAAATAACCAAATTTTTATGCTTTTGCGTTGGAAAAAAAGAATCCATACGTGAAACTACATTATTCATCTCACGACTGAAATATAAATATTGCTTGAAAAATGGACGATAAATTGCAATTACAACGTTTGTTTCGTCAAAAGTTTTTGTTTTCAGATTATCAATATCTGTTAGAAAAGCTCTTGACCAACTTATTTTTTTGTCATCATAAGCAATATAATCTTTCGCCTTTGCTTTAGGGTTTCTATTTATAACTTTGTTAAATTTTGCAACTTCAGAATTAAAAAAATTAATACTTTGTTTCATATTATTTTTTATTTCTGTTTTGTTTGACTGATAAACGAAACTATCACGTGAGCTTTCTAAACCACGACAATAAATTCCATTTTTCCAAAATGTATTCTTTTCTATCTTGTCTGTAAGCGGAATAAAAGAGAAAAAAGCATCATTACGTTGGTTTAACCAGTCGCCGTGTTCATTTGGAGCTAATTCGGATAACTCCATATTACTTATTGTATGGAATTCTTTTATCTTTTTCAACTTTTCTTCACGGGGCAAATAATCACCTATATCGTGATAATAAATTTTCGCCTTGCTCTGCTTTTGATTTTTCTCCTTACTAAAAGCGTTATAGCAATAGGCGTACGACTGCCACTGCCAAAAATCTTACCACCTTCTCTGCGTGATAATTCTCCACTTGTTCGCTGATTACCTCGCAAATTAAACACATAAATGGAAGAAAATTCTTTTTCTAAACACTTGCGAAATCCATCTGTACTATTGCCATCAAGCCACGCACCATTGCTTACAAATGCTATAACGCCGTCATTGTTTGCTAATCTGTCCGTACACCAACGAAATGCCTTAATGTAAGAATCATATAAGGAATTCTTATTAGTCGCAGTACCATCCTTAGCGTAAGTATCTGCAATACGTTTTTCAAGTTTATAGTATGATTGATTTTTTGCATTATCATTAGCCGACTTTTGCCCTACCGAATATGGCGGATTCCCTATAATCACGGTTATAGGCGTTTTCTTTTGTCTTTGCACTCTTTCAAAATTTTGCGGAAATAATTTAGAAGCCAATTCATTAGCATCATCTGTCTCGCCAAGCTGAAAAGTATCGGTAAGGCATATTCCGCCAAACGGAGTATAAGCAGTCTCTACATTCCACTTTGGCGTTTTGCTATCTGCAACCATTGGATAGTTATAATCTTGAAACTTCGCTTCCTTAGAAGAAACGGAAAAATCAGATATGCAATCGTGAAACGCATTTTCAATATTCACTGTCGCAATGTAATACGCCAAAAGAACTATCTCATTCGCAAAAATCTCTTTCGCATATTTCCTTCTCAAATCTTTTTTGTCAATCAAACCGCTTTGAATAAGACGAGTAATAAAAGTTCCCGTGCCTGTAAACGGATCCAAAATATTCACATTCTCATCGTTAATCGCCCTGCCAAATTCCTGCTTCAACACATCATTAACAGAATGAATAATAAAATCCACAACCTCAATCGGCGTATAAACAATACCCAACCGCTCAACCATTTTCGGAAAAGCGGTCTTAAAAAACTTATCGTATAACTCAATAATAATACGTTGCTTGCCCTCAGCATTGTCAATGCCCGAAGCCCGCAACTTCACCGACTCGTAAAACTTTTGCAACAACTCAGTATCTTTCTCTATCGCCTGCGTTTCCAGCAAATCAAGCATACTCTGCATTTGAAACTGAAATCGGATTATTTTTCACAAAAGAATAGCCCTCAAACAACGCTTCAAAAACAGGCTTGGTAATAATATGTTGCGAAAGCATTTCAATAGCATCAGTCTCTGTAATGCTCGGATTGATATTTTTCTGAAGCCCCGAAAGAAATTGCTCAAAAGCAGTTTTATACTCACTCGTTTTTATCATCTTGCCAATACGCCCAATTTGCCGCTCGGCAATTTCCGCAACAGACTTTGCCCACTGCTCCCAATAACGGCGGTCGCCAACTTTCTCCACCATCTTGGCAAACACCACATTTTGCAACTGCTCAAATTGCAAACTAAGCTGCTGAGACAATTCCGTTTTCGCCACTGCCTCAGTAGCGATATGCGAATTTCCATTTTCGTCAAAATAAGTATCTACACCGCCAACAATAATCTGTGCAGGGCGATGTTTGTTCAACTCAATTTTATTCACCCTTGCATTAAAGCGGTCATCGTGGGCACGAAGTGCATTCAGCACAGTCCAAACAACTTTATAACGCTCATTATTATCCAAAGCCTTGCTTGCATCTTCATCAAACGGGGCAACTACGGGAATAATAATATAACCATACTTCTTGCCCTCCGCTCTTCGCATCACACGACCTACAGATTGCACCACGTCAATCTGTGAATTCTTGGCAGAAAGAAACATCACAGCATCAAGGCTTGGCACATCAACGCCCTCGCTAAGGCAACGCACGTTGGTTAGAATACGGCATTCGTTTTCATTTTCAGGCACAGACTTCAGCCAATCCAAAAGCTCATCACGTTTTGGAGCAGACATTGTGCCATCTATATGCTCGGAAGTCGGCGAAACACAAGTATTTCTCTGCTCGTCCGGCAATGCGGAAATGTAAATTCCTGTGGTTGAATTAAAAGTTTCAGTTATCTTTTTTGAAATTTTAATGCTTTGGCAAAAAGCAACGGCACGCCGCATAGGCTTAGGATCACTCGCACGAATAGAACCATTATCCCCCAGAACTTGCTTAGACAAAGCCTTAATGCAACCTATCAGCTTTGAAGCATCATCCGTTTTAATTTCCTGCTGGCTGTCTGCAATCATCTGCTGCACAGCGGGAGGCACATTCTTATCGTTAAGCGTTAATATCAATACTTTGTAATCGGTCAATAAATCTTTTTCCACCGCCTCGCCAAAACCAATCCTGTAAATTTCTTCACCATATAGTTTTTCATCGTCCATAGAGCAAAGCACCGCATCAGCCTGAGCAGCACGGCTTTTGATGTTATCTTCGTAAAGACGTGGTGTTGCAGTCATATAAAGGCGTTTTTTGGCTTTTATAAAATTGTTGTCGTGCACTTTCACAAAAGTGGACTCATCGTCACCCGAAAGCGTTACGCCTGTTGTTCGGTGCGCCTCATCGCAGATAATCAGGTCAAATTCGTCAAATCCATTTTTCAACAATTCTTTCTGCGCTTTTGAAATAACATCAATAGATTGGTAGGTGCTGAAAACAACCGTCATGCCTTTCTTTTTAAGCGACTGAATACGCTTGAATTGCCTCAAAATCTCATTGCGATCGGTAGAAGCCGGTGCCGCCAAATCCACCACATTTGTAAAACCGCTATCTTCATTTTTGTTCTCTTTGCTTGAAATTTTAGGATCGCTGCAAATGCAGATTGGATTAATCGGCTCTTTCGCATCCGCCGACCACTCATGCAAAGTTTGCCCAAGCAATGCGATAGACGGAACAAGAAACAAGACTTGCCCTTTGCCATTGGTTTCTTTTTCTGCAATACGTAGCGAATTGAAAGTTTTGCCAGTTCCGCAAGCCATAATAAGCTTGCCTCTATCGTATTTCTTAAAATACTCGTGCGTTTTCTTCAACGCTTCCTCTTGATGCGGACGCAATATTTTTTTCGGCGAGCGAGCCAATTCGCCGTGCGTATCTTGCTCCAAGCTTTCCCAGTTCACCCGTGCGTTTTGCAAATTAGCCAAACTTATGCGATACAGAGGTGGATTTTGGTTTCGGATAGCCTCTTCTGCATTTGAATTCCATTTATTAGTGGTAGAAATCCAAAAGCGACGTGCAAAACCGACTTTTCTAGACTTCTCGTCAAAAAATTCTCGGCTTGAAGTTGAGAGAAAAGTATCAACCGCAGGCTTGTCAATATAGCTATCCGCATTCCAGCATTTGCATTGAATAGCCCAAAACTCGCCATCAACAGTCTCTGCAACCAAATCGATGCCTGTATCGTGCCCTCCGAAATCTTTTTTAGCAAAAAACTCATCCCAAAGCCACACTTTTTTGAGATTGACTGCATATTGAAGGTCGGTGAGCAAGTAAGCTCTCATTAGGCGTTCAAAACGACATCCTAAATCTTCATTGGAAGAAGCAACTTTGCGATATTTCTGTAGAAGTTCATCAAAAGTCATTTTTTGTCTCAGTGAGAATATAGAAAAAAGCAACGAAGTCAAGGCCAGAAGGGTTAGCGGAAAACGCCAACGGCGGTTGGAGCGAAGGGAAGGCTTTCCCTTTCCAAAATGCTTTCATTTCACATCACTCAATAAAACGGCTTTGCTTCTGCTTGTTTTGCCTTTGGTTATCTCTATGTCGCTTTTTGGAACGCCAAACTTTTCGGAAAGCAATGCGATTAAAGCATCGTTTGCTTTGCCTTTCTCAGGAGCGCACTGAATGCGAGCTTTGTAGCCATCTTCTGTTTTTACAAGCTCGGTTTTGCTAGCATTTGGAATTACTTTGACTTGGATGAGCATTTTTTCTTCCCCGTAAAGTCTGTTGATACAATCTTGAATACGCAGATATTTTTGGCTTGTTCTTCGGAGAATACAACATCCCTGCCGGCTTGGTGCTTGAACATAACCGATAACGCACTGCATTTTTCGTTGAGGTCATCAATAAACACGGCTTCCCCAAATCCTATAACGCTTGCAAAATAATAGCCGGAGTTGCACGGAATTTCAGAATGAATCGGCACACCTTCATGCGACATTTCAAAGCATACCTTGTTGCTGCGTTTCAAAATATCCAGTTTTCTGCCTTCCAATGCACTGTGAAAATACAGCTCCAATGTGTTTCCACCAAGAATTCTATACCCATAACTCAATGGCACAACATAAGGCGCGCCATCGTCAACCATTGCGACATGGCAGGTTTTGCATTGAAGCAAAATTTCTTCAATGCCGTTTATATCCGTAATCTCTCGGTCTTTTCTACGCATAACAACTCCTTGTTTGCCAAAGCTGCCGCTCTGCAATGGCTTTTTCCAGTCAGGGCAAAAATTCACATGTCAACGCCATAAGCGACCTAATAACGATTTAGGATTTTTGTCATATCTAGCTCTTATTGAGCAATTTTCACAATTATGTTTTTTTGTACCCATAAGTTTAAAGTAGAAAAATGTTGCAACCATAATCGCAATGAAATGGCGGTTCAATATATATGTTCTCGCCTGCTTTTTCAAAAAGCTCCGACAATATTTTTTTTCTGCCTTCAAGCTCTTCTTCGGTTGTCCCGTTGAACAAGCGAACAATTCTCTTTGCATTCAAAAAATCACGCCTAAGCTCTTCACTTCTCCAACAACTCCAAAGTCCTGTCATCAGCCTTGCCGTCAAAAAACTTATCAATCACGCTTTGAAAAACTGGCGGCGCATTTTCAACCTGCGCAAACAAAGTCATCGAAGAACGGAGCTTTATGTCATCTGGGCTACCAAAAATGCTATGAGCATCATCGCTATCCAAATTGAGCAACGCCTGCGATATTTCAAGCAAACGCTTGCCGAGCAATTCATGCTGCAAATACATCGTGGCTTCATTCAAATCCTTGATCGCATAAAATTGGGAGGTTTCGCTATATCCCAGTCCGGCAATTTGCGGAAAAATATACCACATCCAATGGCTTTCTTTGCAACCGTTTTTTATTTCTGCCAAAGCAGTTGCATAACTGGTTTCCTGTGCGGCGAGGAATCTTTGCAAAGGCGTTGTGTGAATGGGTGATGGCATGGTGTGAATGTAGAAAAAAGATTATGCAATACAAGCTATCTGAGGGTGAACAAATCCTCGCGACCCCCAGAACGGGGTTGGTTCGCTATGCTCCCTAACACCCCGTAACGCCCCGAGTGCAGAATTTAATCCTTTTAGAGAGGGCAATACTAGAACAATTTGGAGTTAAAATATAAAGGTCTTCCTAATGTTTCGTTTTTGATGTAGTTCCAAATTCCCAAAGTACTTTCAAACTGACAAACACAACTAAGCTAAAGCAAACAGGCAAAGCCTAAAAGTTTTTCAATCGTTTTTTTGGCGTTATATAAAAAACCTTTTTAACAATATTATATAAATCGTGGTCTATCCCGAAAATATCTGGATTTGCGAAAATTGTTTCTGTAGCTTGTTCTATTCTGTAATTATTTTTTTTACATTTATTCGCAAATATATAAGCTCTTCTTTTATGCTCTTTCGCTATTTGCATCGCCTCTGCTAAAAAACGTGGCCGCCAATCTTCAAAAATTTTATATCTTGGGTCATAGTTAAAGTATTTTTTTGCTTTATTTTCTGCCATTTTTAAAACGTTTCTTCTGTATTGTTTAGCACCTTTTAAAGTTCCGATGAGTTCGTATATTTTACCATCTTCAACGCTTCCAGCAGCTGTTAAAGCCTGTTTATATTTTACTTCAACCCCTGAGCAAATTTCTTCTTTCATTTCTCTTTCTTTTTCCCTTTTAAATTTAAAATAAAAGTGATAGCCATTATATGGAGTTTTTACATACGTTGTTTTATAGTAAGTATTTTCAAAATCTATATTATTGTTCTTAGCTATCTTTTGTAAATTAGTTATTCCATTATTATTGTCAATATCCAAGCATAAAAAACCAGCTTCCTTAGGTATAAATTTAAAAACTTTTATCGGTATTCCTAAAGAGGTATCAGAAAAAATATATTTTCCTTCTATCATTTCTTTAATCGCTTCTATATCATTTGTAAATCGGATGTTTAAATCTTGTTCTACATAAACTCCGCAATCATCTACGGCGGCTAGCTTTATTCCAAGTTCTGTATATTGTCGCAAAGTTTCTAAATCTGGCACTAGCATACCTTAAATATACATTATTTTTTCTCCTTGCAGTAGGTTTCTGCGAAAGATGTATATAATTCTCAATTTTTGAGTCTTTGGGGCTGGGTCTTGGTTGGAATGCGGTAGTTACCCCCAGAACTAAGTTGGTTCGCTATGTTTCCGACACCCCGTAACGTCCCGAGTGCAGAATTTAATCCTCTATCTTTTGCTTTTATTGTTGATTTTGGTTCCGTCTGGCGGTTCTTTTTCTATATTTATGCAAATTCTTTTTTTGGAGACATATGTATGAAAATGTTCAATTTTGTAATAACCCAGAGATTTACGTATGAAATTTAATATTGCATTTGAAGAGAAATGTGCAATTGCTCTTCATGAAAAAATGATCAGCAAAATAATTGTTCTACTAAATCAATATTATCCAAATGTAAATACATCAATATCAGCTACATTGAATAATAAGAATTCAGTACAATTTAATGATCTAAAAGAATTATTGACATATGATAACTCTGGTGATTATAGAATTGAAACTTTAAATATTGATTCAGGTTGTAAAAACAACTTCTCCATAAAATTTAAATCAAGCATGTCTATTTTTCTTGCATATAGCTCGACAGTATCAGTTTCTTTTTGTATGGAAACTAAAGATGATTGCGTTACTTTCAAGGCTAGGCTTAAAGAGATTTTTCGTGAAATAAGACTACCATTCTATTACACTATTTTGAGTAAGATTTCCTCTGCAAGTACATTTTTACCCGCAATGGCATTGTGCTGGCTTTATCTTTATATACAACCTAATGTAGCAAAAAATTCATCCATTTCATTGCCAACATTCACGCTTATAATATTAATCATTATATCTGCCATTGCATTTATTTCTGGAATAGGGCGTATTTGGTCAACGCTTTTTTTACCGATACATTTTTTATGGGGAGATGAAGTAATTCGATTGGAGAAAATTGCAAAGATAAGAAGTAATGTTTTTTGGGTAGTAATTATTGGAATAATTGTTGGGATAGTTGCTGCTATTTTTTCCCGTTATATAATCGGTTAAACTTATCCTATAAAGTATTTTGAAATATGGATAGAAGCGAGTCTAAATCTCCAATTATATTTAATATATTATCTGCAAACATTTCTTTTTATTATTTTCTCTAAAATTACAACGGAAGCCTCAACTGAACACCTTTATTTTCGTTATTCTCAAACTTTTTCCTATGTGTTATTTTTTTTACCTGCTTGTCGTCATCACTATAATTTGTAACTTTTATTACTTCTCTTGAAATTTTAATCTCTCCCGTTTCTATGTTTGTTGTTCTAACAATTTTTAAATCACAATTTATAAATGTCCCATTACGAAATTTTATCAACTGACTCCACACTTGCTCTAAAAAATCACCATCAGTTATTCTGAAATCAATATTATTATTATCAAGCATACCTTTCCAACTATCTTTTCTTCCTCTCATCAATATTGGAGCAACAATATAAATTTTTACTTGTTGAATGTCTTCAACTATTTCCATTTCCTCTGGAAGTATAAAATCGCTAAAATTTTCTTTATTAACAACCATTATTATTGGTTGTATAGATGGATTAGTTATGGTTTTGGTCTCTAAGTGCGTGATTTTTTCTTCTTTTTTGACGTTTTTGAAGAAATTACTTTTTTGCCTTCGTAAATCCTTATCGCTACTTGCTATGTAATCAAAATCAGATTCTGTTAAAATTCCTTTTTTTATATCTTCTTTAATATTTTTAATATTTTTTAATTTATCATTCGTTTCATCAATTTTATGTTTAGCAGAAGAAAATTTTGAATCAAGAAATTTAGTCACAAAAATAGCTATTAATGTCATAACGGTAGGTACAATGACAGGGTTATTTATCGTAACAGAAAAAGTATCAATCAAACTTCCTTCTTCTCTTGGTTTAATATCAATTAACAATCTATATTCTAGATATTTTTCTATACTTTTTATTGCCTTTATAAATTGTTTTTCACATTCGTTAAATATTTCTGCATTCATAGAATGTAAATTCTTGTCATCAAAACAATAACGAAGTTGAATTGTTATATTATTATTTTCCATTTTTGCTCCTCAAATACCACACCATTCATAATTTACCCAACATTTCTTTTAATTGATTAATAAACTTTCCATAATCTTCCTTTATATTAGTTTTAACAACATTATTCATAAGATCGCATTTTATTTTCTGTTTTTTCTCATTATCTTTTTTCGTGGCAAATTCAATGTTTTCCATCGCATTTTTAGATTCTTCATAAACATATTCTGGATACTCTTTTTTTAAATATTCAGAAATATATTTGGAATCCAAAAAGTCTTCCATTGTAGAGATATTATACACAACGTCCGCATAGGATAGCCAATTTTGAGAAAATTCTTTATAATTTCTGTCAAAATCCTTTCTTTTATTATTCGACGCATGATCTGAATCGGATACAATTATAAATTTTTTATTTGCCAAATCTAGTATTTGAACAAGAGTCTCTACGCCAGATATCCCATGTAAATATGTAATGCCCATATTTTTAAATTCATTTGTTTTTTTATAAAATCGACAATATTTGTTAAACAGCTCTTTATCTAACCAACCTTCAAAAATAATATTTTTATCTTGCAGAATATCAAAAATACTTGTCCCTATAGCTTGACGCAATAACTCATCATTGCTGAATTTAGCTTTTTCATCTTGTTTTTTTGCAGTTGTGATGTCATCTTTCTTTTCTACAATTAAATGCCTATCTATGCAATTTGTGTCAATCATATAAGGAGAATGAGTTGAGTAGATTATTTTTGCTTTTTCTGCAATTTTTAACAATTCATCTCTCAAATAACGAGCACTAGTTGGGTATAGACTTTGATCAGGTTCATCTATTAGAATTATATCTCGTTCTCCTATTTTGTTAGAGAGTGCTCGTGTAGATAGCATTAATAAAATACTGATGAATTTTTTAAATCCATCACTTCTGTCTTCGCATGAATACTTTGCTTTATTCACTATTTTAATTGACATTTCTGGACCATTAGGACATAATTGTATTGAAGTTTCCTTAAAATCTTGCCAAATATTTTGGAAAGTTGATGTGACTTTTTTTGAAACTTGCTCTAACAGATTTTCATAATCTCCATCTTCTGTAAAGGCTTTAGTAAACTCATCTTTAATATTTTCTCTATTACTTAATGTAAAAATATTTTGCAAAGGCAAATTGTCGGTTGGACTAATTTTGAAAGTTTCAATATCTATACTATTAGGTAATAAATATTTACTTTTATATTCCCAATAATGACATATATATGGATTCGAATTATATATATTTTTTGCTTCTTCAAGAATTAAAGACAAAATAGAATCCAGTTCAATAGCAGTTCCTGTACCTGTTGAATTAAAGGTTTTTCCATTCAGATAAATATTACTTTCTAACTTAAATTTATTTTCATTATAATTCCAATAAAAATAATCTATATTTTTGCCATCTGCAATTTCTATTTCTATCAAAATTTCATAGAAAAAATCTTTTATGCAATCGCATAGGGTTTTATTATTTGTAAAAGCAATACATTCTGTATTTGCATATTTTTCTTGAAATCTTTTTAACAATCTATCAAAATCACTCTCAAAATCATCTTCTTCTAATTTTATCATCGCTCGTATATGATAATTATCAATTTTTTCATTATCTATTCTTTTTCGTCTGTCTTTACTTCCATTTTTGAAGGTTAAAGCCACCGCCTTTCAGGCGGTGAACTTTTAGTTGCTATATTTGTAATATGACGGTTGAATACAGACA